>WNFY01001924.1_pt1 | contig 19745 bp, 19 predicted proteins | sample 5400091 | NCBI WGS metagenome assembly WNFY01 (sample SAMN13153364, study PRJNA577476) | soil metagenome | isolation source: 60 cm soil or saprolite under grassland replicate 1 | place: USA:California | collected 2016-06-15
CCTTCATCTCGGTCTCGGTCGCCGCGCCGACGTTCAGCACGGCCACGCCGCCGGCGAGCTTCGCCAGCCGCTCCTGCAGCTTTTCCTTGTCGTAGTCGGATGTGGACTTCTCGATCTGGGCCTTGATCTCCGACTTCCGGCCTTCGATCTGCTCGTCCTTCCCCTTGCCGTCGACGAGCGTGGTGTTGTCCTTGTCCACGATGACGCGCTTGGCGCGGCCGAGATCGTTGAGCGTCGTGTTCTCGAGCTTGAGGCCGAGCTCTTCCGAAATCACCTGGCCCCCGGTGAGAATGGCGATGTCGCGCAGCATCTCTTTGCGACGGTCACCGAAGCCGGGCGCCTTGACGGCGCAGACCTTCAGCGTGCCGCGGAGCTTGTTGACGACGAGCGTCGCCAGCGCCTCGCCCTCGACATCCTCGGCCACGATCAGCATGGGCCGGCCTGACTGTGCCACCTTCTCGAGCACGGGCAGGAGGTCTTTCATCGTCGAGATCTTCTTCTCATAGACGAGGATGTACGCATCCTCGATCGTGCATTCCATCTTCTCGGGATCGGTGATGAAGTAAGGCGAGAGGTAACCGCGGTCGAACTGCATCCCGTCCACGGTCTCCAACGTGGTCTCGAGGCTCTTCGCCTCTTCGACCGTGATCACGCCGTCCTTGCCGACCTTGTCCATCGCGTCGGCGATCTTGTCGCCGATCTCAGCATCGCCGTTGGCGGAAATCGTGGCGACCTGCTTGATGTCCTTCCGGCCCGAGGTGGGCACCGAAATCTTCTTCAGCTCGGCGACGACCGTCTCGACCGCGCTCTCAATACCGCGCTTCAGCGCCATCGGATTGGCACCGGCCGTGACGGACTTGAGGCCCTCACGGTAGATGGCCTGTGCAAGCACCGTCGCCGTGGTCGTGCCGTCGCCCGCGAGGTCGGAGGTCTTGGTCGCCACTTCCTTCACCATCTGCGCGCCCATGTTCTCGATCTCGTCGTCGAGCTCGACTTCCTTCGCGACAGTCACGCCGTCCTTGGTGACGGTCGGGGTGCCGAACTTCTTGTCGATGACGACATTCCGGCCCTTGGGACCGAGCGTCACCTTCACCGCATCGGCCAGCTGATCCACGCCGCGCTTCAGGCGGGCCCGGGCCTCGGTGCTGAACTCCAGAAACTTGGCTGCCATGTCTGTGCTTCCTCCCTAGAGGCTGCTTACGCGAGCTTCGCGATGACGTCGGCTTCTTTGATCAGGATGATCTCTTCGTGGTCCAACTCGACCTGCGTGCCGCTGTACTTCCCGTAGATGACGCGGTCCCCAACTTTCAGCTCCATCGGGACCGTCTCACCCTTCTCCCGCCGGCCCGGACCCACGGCGATGATTTCGCCCTGGATCGGCTTTTCCTTGGCGGTATCGGGGATGTACAGCCCACCCTTCATCGTCTCGGTCTCCTCCATTGGCCGGATCGCCACGCGATCGGCCAACGGATAGACCTTGTACTTCGGGGTCGTCTTGGTTGCCGTTGGCATGATACCCTGAACCTCCGTAACTCTTTGAATTGATTAGCTGGTTAGCACTCGCGGATGGTGAGTGCTAATGGACGACGGGGGGAATCTCACCACCCTGCCGGGGGGTGTCAAGGGCTGGAAACCGCAGCGTCTCCGGCCAGGAGCGCGCGCACGGCGGCCCGCGCGCGGGTCCGTGGCGTGGCGGTGAGCGAGTCGAGTTGAATCGTACTGGCCCGAACGATCACCCCGGATCGCGTGTCGGCGAGACGCAGGTGAAACCAGGTCGGCTCCCCGCGGACGGCGGATTGGTACGTGAAGTAGACGAGCGCGGCCGTCGGTCCATTACCTCCGCGTACGCGCGGTCGCACCTTCACACCCTGCTCTCGGAGCGCCCTGGCGAGCTCGACGCTTTGGGGATCCGTTTCTGCGACGACGATGGCGTAACCGTGCAGGGCGTGCGAGACACCCGACGATGCACAGGCCAGCATCAGCGCCACCACGCTCATCCGTACGACGGCGCATAGCGTCATTGCACGACTCGCCGGGCGCCGACCCATCGGGCAACCCACCAGGCGCCCTCGGCATCCTGCGCCTCCAGGCGCGACAGCTTCACACCGGAGTTCGCGCTGTGGATGAATTTCTGTTCCCCGACGTACATCCCCACGTGGGTGACGCCGCCACCGGGCTGCGCCGCGAATAACAGGATGTCTCCAGGTTGCAGCGCGTCGAGGACGGGAGTGATCTCGTTCCCAGCGTGCGCCTGATCGCGACTCATGCGCGGCAGCCGGATGCCATGCTGGCTGTAGGCCCATTGGACGAGACCCGAGCAATCAAAGCCGTTCGCCGCAGTCCCGCCCCACACGTACGGAGTCCCGAGCGCGTCGAGCGCGGTCTTCACGACGCCGGACGCATTGCCGACGATCATGAGTGGTGGCAGGGGGGGCGGGAGGGGCGGTGGCGCGCTACGTTGCGGTCCCGGCCAGCGGCGGTCCACCGCGCTGCCGATCGTCACCGATAAACCGATCGAGGCGGCGATTCCATCGCGTGAGTTCGCACTCGTGCGCCAGAAGCCGCGCGGCCCGACGTCTTGGATCCGGTACACGGTCTCCAGGCCGAATGCCGCCCAGCGGATCGGGCGCCATTCGACTCCCCCACCCAGGGTCCAGAGCGCCGCCAGCTCCTGCGACGATGTATCGGTAGAGACGCCGAGCGAAACGCCGGCGAGGGCGTATGGCCCGACCGTCGCGCGACGCCGAAAGGCGTGCAGCTGCCAGCCCGCGCCGTAGAAGGCGTGATGTCGTCCGAGACTGTCGTGGATCAGAATCTGTGCGGCGAGGCCCTGCGAGAAGATCCCAGCGATGGGGACGTCTGTCCGAAGTTCGTAGCTCTTGGATTGATTTCCCGAATACCAACGCCCGAGGCGCAGATCGACGTCACGTCCCCCTCCCCCTCCCCCCACTTGGGCGGAGAGCTGGGAGACTCCGGCAATCAGAAGCAGGAACTCAATCTGCGGCCGCAATCGCGGCATGCTCCTCGGAGGCGCGCGGCGCCATGTGATGCGAGAGCAGATGCGGCAGATGCCGCATGAAGCGGACCCAGGTCCAGAGCACGGCAAACCCAGACAGCAGGGCGCCGGTACCGGCTATCGCGAGCATGACGATGGGACTCTCGAACCGCAGCGCGACGAGCGCGCCAAGCCACAACCCGACATGCGATGCCGCCCACGCCCATGCGGGGGTCAGGAGCCACCCCACCACCACGAGCAAGTGCGCCATCCATCTCGGCACGGTGCGTTACCCTCGACGCGCGAGCACGATAAGCGCAAACAGGACGAGCGTCGCCACGAAGCCCGCGCCGGCAGCGACGGGCATGAACAGCACGCCGCCCAGTCCCAAGCCCAATCCCAGACCGAGACCACCACCGACCGCGGGAATCGCCACAGACCTGATCGCGGTGTCGCCGCCGCGGGCGGCACGGCCGGCCGTCACGATCGCTCCCATCCACGCGACGAAGGTTCCGAGCATCCACCAGATCGGGAGATACCACCATGTGCTCCCGCCCCCGATCGCATCCCACGTCCAGGGGAATGCGCGGAAGGGACGCAGCAGGACGATGTCGATGGCCATGAAGGCGATTGTACCCCACAGCCCGATGGCCGCAGCGCTCGCGACACCCTGAACGGTGCGCGACGCCGCGAAGAAGCCCGGCAGGAATGCCGCCGCCACGCCACCAGCCAACACGATGACCATGAGGAGCAGCGACGTGACCATTCCGGGCAACAGGAGCCGGGAGACGGCAAGGAAGAGAATGACCGCAACCGCGGTAGCAGCACCGACGATGGTTCCGCTCTGGAGCACATGCCGGAATTCGGAGCGATCGACTGTCGCGGAAGTCATGGATCTCCCGTACGAGGGGTGTACAGCGTCGTTTCTGCTAATCTAAACCACGCACATTACGAGGCAAAGACAAACAGCACCGTGAGATCGGTTACCGCCCACGCGCCCAGCGCCCGATACATGCCCCGCTGATGTTGCCTCGGACTCCACCCTCCAGAGCCGAACAGCCAAGGCAACAACACGACCAGCCAGAGCACGAGCGGGACCAGCAAGGTAAACCCTTTCGGGCCGACGGGCAGACGCCACGTTGCCCACGCGAACAGCCCGAACGCCAGCAGTGTCGCAACGGTCGCCACGACGAGACTGGCCCGCATCCCCAGAATCAATGCGAGTGTGCGATCGCCGCGCCGCCGGTCCTCATCGAACTGATACAGCTGCGTGAGCGGATAGAGCCCGGCAAACAGGGGGCAAAATGCGAGCAGGATCAGTCCGTGACCCAGGTCGAGCGGTCGTCCCGTCGCGGCCCATGCGGCATACGGTGTGAGCGTACCGAAACCCCACATGTTGATGACCCAGTCCACACCAGCGACCGCTTTGAAACGAAATGGCGGCACAGAGTAGAGGATCGACAGGACAAAACAGATCGCATACGCGATGCGAAATCCCACCGGGAGCAAAAACGCCAGCGCCTGGCCGCCGCCGAGCAAGACGAGACTGAAATAGAGCAGGTGCCGCGGCAGCGTGGGCGGCGAGTTCAAATACCCGATGTCACCCTCGTCCTTGTCGAATACGCTGTTGATGGCGAGCGTGCCGCCGTTCAGGAAGATCACCCAGATGACGAGCGCCAGCAGGGCCACGCCCAACTGCTGTCCGCCGACTGCGCCCTGCACACCCACCGCGAGCACATACCCGAGCAGCGTATGCCCCGCCATGATCGGCCACTCGGCGGGACGCATGTGCAGGACGTAGGAGTAGAAGTCGCCGGGAAGGAGGCGGTACCCCCAGCGGCGCCACGCGTTCAGCGTGCGGGCGTCGGCTACCACTTCATACCGAGTGCCGCCGCGGCGAGCCGCAAGCCGATCAACGTCAGATCGGGCTGCACGGACTTGATCTCCTGACACAGCGGCGCGACGAGATTGGCCAGTCCGCCGGTCGCCACGACGAGCGGGCGATTCCGGGAGGGCCACTCCGCCTGGATTCGGCGCACGAGCCCGTCCACCGCGTCGGCAGTGCCCCACAGGACGCCGACGCGAATACAATCCTCGGTGCGGCGGCCGATCGCCTTGGTCGGCGGGAGCAGCTCGGTGGCGGGGAGTTTCGAGGTCTTGCGCACGAGTTCGTCGGACGCGGTGCGCAGACCGGGCATGATCACGCCACCGATGAAGCGCGGTGCACTGTTGCCTGCGACGGTGATGCAGTCGAACGTCGTCGCCGTGCCAAAATCGACGACGATCGTGTCCTTCTTGAAAAGCTCGGCCGCGGCCAGCGTGTTGACGATGCGATCGGCGCCGACGGTGAGCGGCTCATCGACATCGAGGACCATCGGGAGCTTGGATCGCCCATCCACGCGCACCGGTTCACGCGTCGTCGCGGCCTCGATCCCCTCGCACAGACTTTCCGTCACCGGCGGCGCGACCGACGCCACGATGGCCGCACGGACTTCCTGGGTCGAGTGGCCCGCCTGGGTCAGGTGCGCCGTGAACGCCGCCGCCCATTCGTCCGGGGTGCGGTGCGGCGTGGAGTGCAGGCGCCAATGCGCCTCCAGCCGGTCACCCGCAAACAGTCCAACCGTCGTCTCGGTGTTGCCGATGTCGAAGGCGAGGAGCATGGGGCGGCTAAGATAGCTCGACGTGGCCGCCCTGCACCATCGTCGTTCCCGCTCCGGTATCGACGAGCAGCGCGCCGTCGGGACGAATCCCGGCGGCGCGCCCCGCCAGCGGCGTTCGGATCTGCCGGCCGCGCAGCCAGTCGCGGCGCGCGAAGGCGGCGCACTCAAACTCCGTGAGCTGTGCGCCGTGCGCCGTGAGCCGCAACAGCGCGGGCACCAATTGATCCAGGACGTCGATGCGACGGACGATGGGCCGCAGGTCACGGAGCGCGACGGCGCGCTCGGCCAGCTCGGCCGGGATGTCGTTCGCCACGTTGACGCCGATGCCGACGCCGAGCCACTGGAGTGTCTCACCCTGCCAGCGGCTCTCGCACAGAATCCCAGCGACTTTGCGGTCATTCACCAGTACATCGTTCGGCCATTTCAGTCCCGCGCGCGGCCCGGAGAGCGACGTCGGACGTACGCCGAGGATGGCCTCGACGACGTCGGCGAGCACGAGCCCGACGCGCAGCGACAGCACGCCCGCCGCCGGGAGCGGCGGTGGGGGCCGCAGCAGGATCCCGAGCCAGACGCCGCCCAGCGGCGAGCGCCAGGTGCGCCCGTCTCGACCCCGCCCCGCCGTCTGTTCTTCGGCCAGCACGACCGTTCCCGCCGGCGCGCCCTGCGCGCCGAGGTCGTGAATCGCATCGAGGCTGGATGTGAGCGTGCGGAACACGCCGCACTGTGGTACGCCCCAGCGCCGCGCCAGCGCCGTCGTCGGAATGTCGTCGAGCGTCAGCCGTGCCACAGCACGTACGCGAGCGTGAACACCCCGATCGCGAAGCAGTACGGAGCGAAGATGGAGAATCGTCCCCGCCGCAGCATCGCCACGAGGAACCGGATAGCCCAAATACCACTCGCGAAGGCTGCCACAAAGCTCGCAGCGAGCGGCAGCCCGCCAACCGCCGCGATGTCGGTCACCGCGTGTCGAGCCTCGAAGACTCCGCTCCCGGCAATGATGATCACCGCGAGGAGAAAGCTGAATTCCGCGGCGTCGACCGGAGCAAGTCCTCGCCAGAGCGCGGCACTGACGGTCGACCCCGAGCGCGAGATCCCGGGAAAGATTGCGACAGCCTGTGCGAGCCCGATTTGCAGGGCACCGCCGGCGGTCAGTGGTTCGGCTCGTACCTTCGCCCAGCGAGTCGACCAGAGCACGAGTCCTGTGACGATGAACGCCGCACCGATAAAGCGCAGCGACCCGAACGCCTGCTCGAACCGCTCGTGAAAGAGCGCCCCGAGCACGGCTCCCGGGATGGTCCCGATGATGAGCAGGATCGCGTACCGCCGATCGACCGCGTTGCCACGCAGCGTGCCGACGACGATCTGCCAGAGCTTGCGACCGTAGACCACCAAGACGGAACACAAGGTCGCGACGTGCAACGTGACCGCGACGAACACGAACGTTTGTTCACTCATCTGCATCGCCGTGAGCGCCCGCGTCAGCGCGAGATGCCCCGAGCTCGAGACCGGAAGAAACTCGGTGAGCCCCTGCACTAACCCGAGGAGAATGCCTTGCCAGAGAGTCATGCGACCTTTCCCGCGACCAGCGCGGCGAGCCCGATGACCATCGCGCCTTTCAGCAGCGCACTCACTCGCTCCACCTTGCCAAGCAACAACCACGTTGCAGCAACGAGCACCGCCATCTGCGCCAGGAGCGCGATCACGAAGTAGGCGCCGCCATAGCCGGCGCTCCGGGGCAACAGCAGACTCGCCGGCACGAAGAGCAGCGCGACGCCCGCGGCCACCACGAGGGCGGGCCGCCGGCCGAGCGCGATCGGCAGCGTGCGGCGCCCGATCGTCCGATCGCCCGCCTCGTCCTCGACGTCCTTCACGACCTCACGCACCAGGTGCAGCCACGCCGCGAGCACCCACGGGACAACGCCGGCGGCCGGCAGGCCCACGGCCAGCGCCCCGAAGAACGGCGGTGACCCCGCCACGACGGCCACGGCCACGTTACCGAGCAACGGCCGGGGCTTGAGGAGCGGCGAGTAGATCAACATGACGGCAAGGGCGGCAAGGCCGGCAAGGAATAGCCATCCGCTCACCAAACCGGCCAGCGCGAGTCCAACCAACGAACCGTCGAACACAACGAAATCTGCGATGCCGCGCGACACCTGCCCCGCTGCCAACGGCCGCGCGCCGGGACGATTGATGCGATCGGCCACGACGTCCCGAATGTCGTTCCAGGTGTTGCCGACCGCGCCGAGCGCGATCCCGGACAGCGCGGCGAACACCAGTTCCTTGGAGAACCCGATCCGGCCGAGCGCGATCCACCCGCCTGCGACAACGCCGGCGGCGGCGATCAGCAGATTCGTTCCCCGCACCAACCTCAGGACGGTTGTCACTAGCGCAGGACTTCCTCATACAGCGCTTCGTACCGCGGCACGACGCGGTCGGCGGCGAACTCGAGGGCCCGCGCTGCCGCGTTCTGCCTCAAGCGCTGGTACAGGTCCGCGCTCTCCAATACGCGCAACGCGCGATCCGCCATCGTCGCGACGTCGCCCGGCGGCGCGAGGAAGCCGGTCTTCCCGTCCTCGACGACCTCCGGAATGCCGCCCGCGGCGCTCGCGATGACCGGCACCGCACACGCCATCGCCTCGAGCGCGGCGAGGCCGAAGGACTCCGTCGCCGACGGCAGCAAGAACAGGTCGGCGCCGCGCAGCACGTCCCCGACGTTCTCGACCTTGCCGAGGAATCGCACGTCCTTGCGCAGCCCGAGGCTATCGACCTGCTGTTCGGCGGCATCGCGGTCCGGACCGTCACCGACGAGCACGAGGGTAGCCGGAAGCTTCTTGCGCACGGTGGCGAAGACCTGGACGACGTCGCCGACGCGCTTCACCGGCCGGAAGTTCGACACGTGCACGAGCACGCGATGACCCTGCGGCGCGAGCTTCCTGCGATCGCTGTCGTCCGTGGGCGGATGGTAGTCGGTCGTCGAGATGAAGTTCGGGATGACGCGTAAATCGCACTGCCCGCACCCGAAGGCGCGATACGTCTCGTCGCGCAGATAGGAGGAAACGGCCGTCACCGCATCAGACTGCTCGATGGAGAACTTGGTGAGCGTATAGTAGGAAGGATCCTGACCGACCAGCGTGATGTCCGTGCCGTGCAGCGTCGTGACGATCTTCAGACCCAACCCCTCATCCTCGAGCATCTGCTTCGCGAGCCAGGCGGTGGCCGCGTGCGGAATCGCGTAATGCGCGTGCATGAGGTCGAGCTGCTCGCGCTTGGCGACTTCGTGCTGCTTGACCGCGAGCGCGAGCGCGTACGGGGAAGACTGCTCGAACAGCGGATACTCGAGCTGGGTGACTTCATGGAACGTCACGCGCTCGGCGAACCCGCGGAGGCGGAACGGGCTGGCGTACGAGATGAAATGAATGTCGTGGCCGCGGCGCGCCAGCTCGAGGCCGAGCTCCGTCGCGACGGCGCCCGAGCCTCCGTAGGTCGGATAACACGTGATGCCGATTCTCATGACCTAGCCGTCTGCCATCAGCCGTCAGCCATCTGTTTCCACCGGTTCATGATTTCGCCTGCTAATGTCGATGGCGATGAAGTGGCATCGAGTGTCCACACCTCAAGCTGCTGGCTGACGGCAGACGGCTGACGGCGCAATTGGTTTCTAAACCACGTATCCTGGCGTTTCGCGTAACGCCTGGTGGATACCAGTATAGAGTCCCGCAGCGCACTCTCGGACAACTGGCCGTGCAACATCGCGACCACCTCCCGATACCCGATCCCGTCGAGCCCAGGGGCGTCCGTGGCAACCCCGGCGTCCAATTGCCGCTGCACTTCGCCGACGAGTCCAGCCGCCAGCATCTGATCAACGCGCGCGGCGAGCCGGCGGTGCAATAGCTCGCGCGGAACGGTCAACTGAATGTACCAGGGACTGAGCGTCGCGCCTTCGCGCGCCTCCCGCTGCCACCACGAGAGCGCGTGTCCGGTCAACAACGCGACTTCGACGGCCCGGGCAGCGCGTTGGCGGCCGCCGCCCAGGAATTGGGGGTCGAGCCGGCCCGCCCAGCGCGCGAGGTCGGCGCCCTCGAGCGACTCGGACCATTGGCGCAGCTGCGCCCGCCGGTCCGGGTCGAACGGCGGCTCGCGAAACAGCCCCTCGGCAAGGGCGCGGATGTAGAGCCCCGTGCCGCCGACCACCACCGGTAGGCGGTGGGCGGCCCGCACCGCGGCAATCCACGCCGCGGCATCGCGCGCAAATCGTCCCGCGCTGTAGCGCTCTCCAGGATCGACTAGATCCAGGCCGTAATGCGGGACCCGGGCGAGGGTCTCGGGATCGGGCTTCGCCGTGCCGATATCGAGATTGCGATAGACCTGCCGGGCATCGGCAGAGATGACGGTGAGGGGGGTGAGCGCGGCGAGCGCGGCGGCGACGGCGGTTTTGCCGACGCCGGTGGGGCCTACAATGACTAGTGTAAGGGGTCGTTCGGTCATTTCACACGCTAAAGCGTGTGCTCGGCAGACATTGTCCTTAAGGACATTGCTGTGCCGAGCCCATCCTTCAGGATGGGGACCTTCCAAATCGGCGCTCTAATTCCTCTTTCGGCAGCTGGACCATGGACGGCCGGCCGTGGACGTCGTGTGCGGGCAACGACGCCGTGAGCAGCCGCACGATCAGCTGGCGCATCTCGCCCACGTCGAGGGTCTGTCCGGCCTTGATGGCCGCCCGACACGCGTACGTCGCCGCAAAGCGCTCCAACCGATTCTGCCAGCCGCCAAAGCGGCCACCGGCGAGATCGGAGACCAGCTCCTGCAGGCAGCGCGCGGCTTCGAACCGCGGGTGCGGGTTCGGCGCCGTATGCACGACGATGCTGCGGCCGGAGAACGGCTCGATCTCGTAGCCGACGCGGGTGAGCAGCTCGCGATGCGCTTCGATCGCGTCGAGCTCGGCCGGCGCGAAGTCGAGCGTCAGCGGCAAGAGCAGCCGCTGCGCCGGCGCGCCGTCGCCCGACAGCTGTCGCATCACGTCTTCGTACAACACGCGCTCGTGGGCGGAATGTTGATCGACTATCGCCACACCGGAATCGGTTTGGAAAAGGATATACGTGTCGAAGACCTGCAAAAGCGGTGTCTGGTGCCTGGTGTCTGGTGTCAGGGACTCCGCGCGGAAGAGCTCCAATGGAACTCCGGCCACTGGCGAGGCCGAACCTTCCCTTTGAAACCAGGCACCAGACACCTGAAACCCGACACCACCCAACGGCGCCGCCGCCTCTAACGGCGCCAACGCTTCCCGCACAGCCTCCCCAACTACTTTTTCAACAAAGAACTTGTCCCGAAACCGCACTTCGAGCTTCGCCGGGTGCACGTTCACGTCCACGGCGTCGCCGGGGAGGTCGAGAAACAAGAGGAGTGATGGCCGATCGCCGGGCGCGATCGTCGAGCGATACCCCGCCTCGGCCGCGCGGAGAATGAAGGGATCGCGGATGGGGCGGCCGCGCACGAACACGTAGCCCTTGCGCCCGGCTGGCCGCGCCTGCGCCGGACGCTGCACGAGCCCGCTGACTTCCAGCGGACCAGCGCGGTGCGACACGGCGAGCAGTGTGTCCGCCAGCTCACCACCCCACAGCGCCTGCGCGCGATCGATGAGCCGCGCCGCCGGCGTGCAGTCGAGCAGGACCCGTCCGTCGCTGGTCAGCGAAAAGGCGACATCGGGCCGCGTGAGCGCGAGGACCGTGAGCGCTTCGACCGCGGCGCGTGTCTCCGTCGCGGTCGCACGGAGGAATTTCCGGCGCGCCGGCGTGTTGTAGAACAGGCCACGCACGGTGACCGTGGTGCCCCGCTGGCGCACCGAGTCTTCGACCGCGTCCAGCTTCCCGCCGGTAACGCGCAGGCGCGTGGCGTCTTCCCCTTCGCCACAGGTCTCGAGCTCGAAGCGCGAGACCGACGCGATGGCGGGGAGCGCCTCGCCGCGGAATCCGAACGTCGCCACGCCGATCAAGTCGGTCGCCGTGCGGATCTTGCTCGTCGCGTGACGTTGCAGCGCGAGCTGCGCGTCGTCGCGATCCATCCCCGCGCCGTCGTCGCTCACGCGAATCAACGTCTTGCCCCCGTCCTCCAGCTCGACGCGGATCGCTCGGGCGCCGGCATCGAGGCCGTTCTCGACCAGCTCCTTGACGACGGAGGCCGGCCGCTCGACGACTTCGCCCGCCGCGATCTGATTGGCGACGTTCCCGGCAAGTACCTGGACGCGCGCGCGCGCGAGCACACTCACAATCCCGAGATCTCCCCGCCGAGGACCCAGCCGTGGATTCCATCCGAGCGATGCACTTCGACCCACGCACCATAGCTCCGGCCCAGCAGCAACGCACCGCCCGCCGGGATCGAGGCTGCCGCGCTGGCACCGCCGTACGGCGCGGCTCGCACCGGTGCGGTTTCCGCGATCACGACGGCGATCGGCTGGTCCCGGCGCCGCCACTCGATCGCCCCCAGCACGAACGCGGCGCTGGCGACGGCGCCGAACACCGCGAGCACGGCGCGCCGGCGAGCGCCGAACGCAATCATGAGCCAGAGCAAGATCCAACCGGCAGCGGCGACGAGCCCCCATTCCGCGGGCGTCGCCCACCCGACCTGCAGCAGATCCGCGGTGACGGGGTCCGGTGCCGGTAGCAGTCGCAGCGCACGCCGGATCGCCGGCTCGCGCGGGGCGAGGCGCGCGGCGCGGATCCATGCGGCCGTCGCCTTGCCGTCAGCGCCCGCGCGATACAGCGTCGCGCCGAGGTTGTACCAATGCGCGGGATCGCGCGGCTCGCGGGCCGCGCGCGCGGCGAATGAATCCGCTGCCGCGCGCAGCGCGCCTGCCTCGAACAGAGCCTCCGCACTCGGCGTCCGCGCGGTTTGCGCCTGTAGGGGCGCAGCATGCTGCGCCCCTATCACCGCCATGAGCAGCATCGCGGTGACGATCGGATGCGGCCGGCGCGCCCCAACCGATCCTTCCGCGCCCAGGACCCGGAGCACCTGCTCGATCTCCGCCGCGATCTCCGCTCCATCGCCCAGCCCACGCGGTCCATACCGCGCGGCCCGCAGCCGGTCGCGCAACCGTTTGACATGGTCGGCGACCGCGCTGTCCACGCCCGCGGCCCGCAACGCCTGCGCCAGCCCGTCCCCGTCACGCGCGAAGGGATCCGAGACATGGCTCGCCAGAACCGCGAGGAACTCCCGCTCCAGGCGACGGAGCGGCGAACGCTGCGGGCCGCCGGCGACCACCGCCGCCCGTGGCGCCCGACTCCGACGGCGCCGCGCGAGCGCCGCGAACGCCGGGGGCACGAGCAGCAGGGCGAGCCACCCCTGCCACCCCAGGGTCCGGCTCACCACGTCCGACGCGAGGTCGCCGCGGGCGGGCAGGAGCGGCGGCAGGACGCGTGCGGCCCGCGGCTCGGCGCCCGGCGCGACGGCGAGCGCGCGGGGCGCGGTGGTCGCGGTCTCATAGCGGCGGGCAGTCGCATTGAAGTAGCTGTAGCGCACTTCGGGCAACACGAAATTGCCGGAGGAGTCAGGCACCGCGAGAAAGTGAACCGTCTTGCTGCCGGCGATCCGCCCTGCATCCGGCGCGATGCGGACGTCGGTTTGCGCGGGATAGACGCGAAACCCGGCCGGCCACTTGAGGGGCGGCTCGGGCCACAGCGCGACGTTGCCGATGCCGGTGATCGTGACGGACGCGTCGACTGGCTCGCCGACCCGCGTGGCCGCGGGATCCATCTGGAGCTCCAGACTCAACTTCTCACCGACTACGTTCGTCGGCGGATTCGTGGCCGGCAGCGGCAACACCGTAATCGCGATCGAATCGCTCCGCAGCGTGTAGCGCTCCTCCCGGCTGAAGAAGGAGAACGACACGGGGAGCGCGTATTCAACCGACGCCGGCGGAATAATCAGGCGGCCGGTCGTCAGGGGGAACACGACCTCATGGGCGATGTACAGGTCGATCCACCGCCCGCCCACCTGCCGCGAGAGCGCGACGCCGGATGAGATGGCGGCGGGGTAGGCCCACACGCCTTCCGGCGTCACCAGCGTCAAGAGCGGCTGCCGGCGCATGCGCTGGCCGAGCTCGCGGGGGATCCAGGCCGCGGCGATGAGGTCGACCTGCTCGCCCGCGTACACCGAGTCGCTCGGCACGAGCATCGTGAGTGCCACGCGGTCAGTGCGCCGTGACACCGGCGGCGGCGTGCTCGCGAGCAGCGAGCGCGCCAGCGGGCTCAGCGTCGACGTCGTGCGGTCGGCCGCGCTGTCGACGGTGACGAGAATCGGATCGGTCGCCACGACACTCACACCCTGCCGGGCGCGCACCGGCCCGATCAGCAGCGCGCCCGGTTGCTGTGCCCGCAGCTGTAGCTCGCGCACCGTCGTGCGGACCGATCCGGAAGCACCGTTGAACGAGACTTCGGTCATGTCGCGGGTACCCACGATCGCGAACCCGTTCAACGAGGGCACCATGATCTCGACGGGATCGCTCGCGCGGCTACGGGCGCGGATCGTCAGCGTGAGCTCTTCGCCCGCGCGCAGGTGGGTGCGATCCACGCCGGCCGTCACCTCGGCGCCCTGCGTGACCATCAGTGCCGCGACGACGGCAACGATGCCGATCACCAGTCCTTGACCCCGGCAGGCGCGGCGCGGCGAGTGCGCCCGGTCCGATCGCGACGGGTCCGCAGCTCTTCCTGACCGATGGAGCGGAGCACTTGATCCGCTTGTGATTCGCTCATCGCGCCGCCTCCCCCACCCGCGCCCTGCGGCGGCGGCGGTTGCTGTGCTGCTCCGCCACCACCCGGGGACGGCGGCGGCGGTGGATTCGGCTTGTTGGTCTGCCCGCCTCCGCGCATGCGGTTCACCAGCTCGAGATTCCATTTTGCGTGGCGGTCGTTCGGCTTCAGTAGCAGCGCCTCGCGGTAGGCGCGCTCCGCGTCGGCGAGGTGTGCTTCGCGATTCGTGCTGTCGCCCTTCGCCTCGAGCAACGCGAGCAGGCCGAGATTGTAGAGCGCCCGAAACCGCAGCTCGGGATCGAGCGACGCGGACGCGTGGGCCAGTGACGTCCGCGCCAGCGCGGCATCACCGGCGGCGAGCGCGGCCGTGCCGGTATTGTACCACGCCGTATCGTCGTCGTCGCGCGCTTTCAGCTCCGCGAGATAACCGGCCGCCGCCGCGCGCGCATCGCCGCGATCCCACGCCTTCTCAGCGCCGGAGCGGGGTCGTTGCGTCTGCGTCTGGGCGGCGCCAACGCGGGGGAGCAGACACAACAGCACCGCGATGAGTGCCGCGGTGCGGCGCGTGACCGTCTGCGCGGCCAACACGAGCGCCGCGAGCAGCAACGGAATCCAGGCACGCGGCCGGCCGCGTTGGGTGCGGCTCTCGGTTGCCGTCGCCCGCTTGTACGACGCCACGAGATCGCGCACGGCTCCCGCCTGGTCCGGCAGCTCCGCCGCGACAATCGTCCCCTGCGCGGCGTCGGCGAGCGTCCCGAGCACATCCTCGCGCCGGCTGGTCAGAATGGGATTCCCCGATTCGTCCTGCTGCCACGCCACCAGCGTGCCGCGATCGTCGCGCACCGGAATCTTGGTCGGCTGGCGCCCGCCCTCGGCGACCAGAATCAGGTGAATGCCCAGCCCCGCGAGGCGACGGGCTTCCTGCACCGCCTGCTCCAGAGAATCGTGGCCTTCGCCGTCGGTGAACACGACCAGCACCCGATCGGCGATCTCGGGACTCGCGTGCAACAGATCGATCCCCTGGGCGAGCGCCGACCCGAGTTCGGTGCCGCCTTCCGAGGCGACGTCCGGGTCGAGCGCATCGAGATACAGCGTGATCGCCGAGCCATCGACCGACAGAGGAGACAGGATGTAGCTCGTGCCCGCGAACGCGGAGAGACCGAGACGATCGCCGTCGAGGTCCTGGACCAGGCGGCGGGCTTCGCGCAGCGCCCGCCCCAGCCGGCTCGGCTTGGCGTCCTCGGCCAGCATCGAGCGCGAAATGTCGATTGCGAAGACGACATTGAGCCCGCGGCTTTCGGTGACGATCTGCTCCTCACCCCAGCGTGGCCCCGCCAGCGCCACGGCGGCGAGCCCGGCCGCGAGACCCAGCGCGGGCGCCCCGCGCTTCCCGGCGGAGCGCGCGATCCGGGCGGTGATCTCGGACCACGCCGCCGCGCGCCGCACTCGGGAACGCCGCGCCCACGCCGCGGCTGCCCACACGGCGGCGGCGACGACCGGGGCGAGCGCCACCACGATCGGTGCGTCGAATGTGATCACGGCACGCGCACCGCGAACGTGCCCGCGAGGACCAGCTCCAGCGCGAGGGCGAGCAGGCCGATCCCGAGGGGCCAGCGATAGGCCTCATCGAAACGGTGATAGACCAGGTGTTGGACGGGCGTCTTCTCGAGCCGATTGATCTCGCTGAAGATGTTGGACAACGACGTCGCGTCCGTCGCGCGGAAATACCGGCCGCCTGTCGTGCGGGCGATCTCGCCGAGCAACGGTTCGTCGATCTGCACCGGCATCGTCTCGTAGCGCAGACCAAGCGGCCCCTGCCCCGTCGGCACCGGCGCCTCACCTTGGCTCCCGACGCCAATCGTATAGATCTTGATCCCGAACGCAGCAGCCGCCTGCGCCGCCGTCCTGGGATCCACGGTACCCTTGTTGTTCACTCCGTCGGTCAACAGCACGATCACCTTGCTCTTGCCGGGAGCACGGCGCAGCCGGTTCGCGCTGGTGGCGATCGCCGTGCCGATCGCGGTGCCGTCCTCGAGGATGCCCACCCGGATCTGGCGGATTGCCTCTTCGAGCACTTCGTAATCCGTGGTGATCGGCACCTGGGTAAGGGCCTGCCCTGCAAACGCCACGAGCCCGATACGATCGGACGCTCGAGCGCGCACGAACTCCGTCGCGGTGCGGCGCGCCACATCGAGCCGGTTGGCGGGCGTAAAGTCCTCGGCCAGCATGCTGCTCGAAATGTCCATGGCGAGAACAATCGAAATGCCCTCGCTGCGCAGCTCGGCGCGCGCCGAGCCCAGCCGCGGGCCGGCGGCGCCGATGATCCAGGCGGCGAGACACAGCGAGCGCAGCGAGACCGGCAGACGCGCGATCCAGACTCGCTCGAGCGGTCCCAGCGCGGGGCGCACGTCACTCGTCGGCGCGCCGGCGAGACGCGACAGGCGCCGCTTGCGCCACCACCACCACAACGGCAACGCGAGCAGCAACACGAGCAGGAGGGGACGTGCGAAACTCACCGCCGGGCTCCATTGCCAAGCTCCCGCGCGAGCGCACGAGCTCGTGCGGCCAGCGGCGCGATTTCGACGCCGTGCGCCGTGGCGAATGCCACCTGATCGAGCGCGAGCAGGAGTTCTCGCAAGTCGCGCAGCGGCGCGTCGGGCCGGGCGCGTTCGACCACCGCCAGACATTCCTCGGTACTCAGCGCGGCATGCGCCTCGGGGATCGCATGGGCCAACGCGAAGCGCAAGCGCTGCGCGGCGCGTGCCGCGACCGCCTTCGGCTCCCCCGCCGCGAGCCAGCGGGCGTCCGGCACCTCGGCGTCACCCGCCACACCCACGCCAGCCGCGAGCACCCGGGGCCCACGCCGTTTCCATGCGATGAGGAGGACGAGCACACCTCCCGCAAGCAGCGCGGCGGCAACAACCGGAAGCGGGCTCGAGCGATCGAGGCGCAGTGGTCCAACGGCGGGCTGCGGTCCCGGCGATTTCACACTGTCGGGAATGACGCTCGCGACGCGGAACGTCGCGCTACCCCCGGGAACCGAATCGACGCTGCCGTCGGGCCCGAGACGCCACAGGGCAGGCATCTCCAGCGTGGTGGGCCCCGGCGCCCAGGCGACAATCGCATACCGCACGACCCACTGCCCGGGTGTAGAGGTTGCGAGCACCACGGCGTCGCTGAGCGGCTCGGCGACGGAACCCGACGAGAGCCTGCCGGCGCGGATGCGCCAACCCGGGAGCGCGGACACCGTGCGCTCGAGTCGGATGGTGTCCCCGACCGTGGGTCGACTCGGCGCGACCGCCCAGCCGTCCCCGGCCTGGATCAAGAGGATCAGCAGTCCGATCACCGGCTCATCCGCCGCGCCCGTTCGGCGAACGCGCGCCGCAGGGGCGGTCCGTACGGAACGGTGGTATGCAGCGCGACGCGGTCGACGCCGGCCTGCACCAGCTTGCGCGTGCGCTCTTGTTGCAATCGCTCGGCGGCGACACGAATCCGGGTGCGCGTCGGGGCGTGACTCGTGTCCACGAGGTGGCGCTGGCTCGTCTCGGCGTCTTCCAGCTCCACCCAGCCGGCGTCGGGGATGTCGTACTCGCGCGGATCGTCGACGGTAATGGCGACGACCTCGTGCCGGGCGGCGACCTGCGCCAGCGCCTCTTCCCACCCCTCGGCGCGAAAATCGGAGAGGACCACGACGATCGCCCGGTGCCGCAGCAGCTTGGCGGCGTAGCGCAAGGCGCCGGCGAGATTGGTCCCGCGGCCGCGCGGCGCAAACGCCACGAGATCGCGAATGACGCGCATGGCGTGCGCGCGCCCCTTGGCGGGCCGTACGACGTACTCGACCGCATCGGCGAAGAGCAGCGTGCCCACGCGGTCGTTGTGCCGCGCGGCGGCGAGGGCCAGCACCGCGGCGACCTCGACGGCCAAACCGGCTTTGGTGTAGGGACGGCCGAAATGCAGCGAGCCGGATTGATCGACGATGAGGAGCAGCGTCAACTCGCGCTCTTCCATGAACGTCTTCACGAAGGGATGGCCCATGCGCGCCGACACGTTCCAGTCGATGGCGCGGAAATCGTCGCCATGCTGGTATTCGCGGACCTCGGCGAACTCGATGCCCTGGCCGCGGAAGACGGAGCGGTACTCGCCGGTGAAGAGGGTGTTGACCAGGTTCCGCGCCCGGAGCTCGATCCCCTTCACGTTCTTCAGGACTTCGGCCGGAACCGACCGCCGCCGGCGGCGTAGCGGTGAGGTGACCTCGCGCCGACGCTCTCCGCCCGTATACGTCACGGCACGCCCACGGCCTCCAGGATTCGCGCGATCACCTGATCGGCCGTCATGTCCTCGGCCTCCGCCTCGAACGTGAGCAGCACGCGGTGGCGCAGCACGTCGAACGCCATGGCCTTTACGTCCTCGGGCACGACGAACGCTCTGCCGCGGAGGTAGGCGTGGGCGCGCGCGGCTTGGGCCAGGTAGATCGAGGCGCGCGGCGAGGCGCCGAAGGCAATGAGGGGCTTGAGCTCCGCTAGCCCGACGTTTTGTGGCTCGCGGGTCGCGCGCACGGTGTCCACGATGTAATCCACGACCTTCTGATCCATGAACAGCTCGGCGATCGCGCTGCGCGCGGCGAGAATGTCGTCGGCCTCGGCGATGCGCTGCACCTCGATGGGCCGGCCGGACGCCATGCGTCCCACGATCTCTTTCTCCGCGTCGCGCGTCGGGTAGCCGACGCGCACCTTCAGCATGAAGCGGTCGAGCTGCGCTTCGGGCAGCGGATAGGTGCCTTCATGCTCGATCGGGTTTTGCGTGGCGAGCACGAGAAACGGCTCGCCCAGGAAGAAAGTCTCGCCGCCGATCGTCACCTGCTTTTCCTGCATCGCTTCGAGCAGCGCCGACTGCACCTTGGCCGGCGCACGGTTGATTTCGTCAGCGAGGACGAGGTTCGCGAACAACGGCCCCTTCTTGGGATAGAACTCCTGCGAGCGCTGGTCGTACACCATCGTGCCGATCACGTCGGCCGGCAGCAGATCAGGCGTGAACTGGATCCGCGAGAAGGTGATCTTCAGACATTCCGCGACGGTCTTCACCGCGAGTGTCTTGGCAAGTCCCGGCACGCCTTCGAGCAGAATGTGGCCACCGGTGAGCAGGCCGATCAGCAGGCGCTCGACCATGACTTCCTGGCCGACAACGCGCTTCGCCACTTCGCGCGTGATGGCCTGCGCCAGCACCGCGTCCTGCGTCTTGGCGCCCGCTTTCTCGGCCCCCGATCCTGCGCGCGTCGTCATCGCAGCGACGCCTCAGCTGCCCGCTTCACGGTCGGCTCCTTGTCCCGCGCGTAGAGTTCCAGCAAGGCTT
>WNFY01002544.1_pt1 | contig 19727 bp, 14 predicted proteins | sample 5400091 | NCBI WGS metagenome assembly WNFY01 (sample SAMN13153364, study PRJNA577476) | soil metagenome | isolation source: 60 cm soil or saprolite under grassland replicate 1 | place: USA:California | collected 2016-06-15
GATACCGTTGGCGAATTGGTAGGAGGTCTAGACGGAAGGAAGGACATCAGCTACACTGAAAAAAGGAGGTGTTGACCAGGAAGAAGGAGTAAGCAAAAGGAGAGAAAAACGATGTCATTGCGCAGAGAAGAAATAGGAGCAGTTCCAGAAGAAACAGTTCGTGTAGCAAAAGCCTCGTTTCCCAAAGGGAATCGCTATATGCGTTTGCGAGATGAGCTCGGGACCATTTTCAATGATAGCGAGTTTGCCGATCTGTTTGCTCAACAAGGACAACCAGCAGAAGCGCCTTGGAGGTTAGGACTGGTCTGTATCGTGCAATATATAGAGGAGTTGACTGATCGACAAGCGGCAAATGCTGTCAGAGCTCGGATGGATCTCAAATATTTGCTGGGGCTGGAACTGACCGATTCAGGCTTCGATTTCAGCGTGCTCTGCGAATTTCGCCAGCGCCTGATTGAGCATGAGGCAGAACATCGTCTCTTTACCCTGCTGGTGGCTAAGCTGAGCGAGCAAGGCTACATCAAAAAACGCGGCATCCAACGCACCGATTCCACCCATGTGCTGGCTGCCGTCCACCTCTTTCATCGCGCAGAATTGCTTGGGGAGACACTGCGTGCAGCTCTCAATGAGGTGGCAAGCCAGGACCCAGATTGGCTGCGACAGTGGGTTCCAGCAGACTGGTTTGAGCGATATAGCCGTCGGGTCGAACTGTGGAGGTTAGGAATTGCCAAAGGGGAAAAAGAAGCTTTCATGGAACAAGTCGGGCGTGATGGCTCACAACTGCTCACAGCGCTCTATCAGCAGGAAACCCCTTCTCATCTCTCTCAACTTCCCCAAGTGCAATTGTTGCGGCAGATGTGGGTGCAACAATTTTTCTGGGAGGAAGGGTCTCTGCGCTTGCGCAATAAAGATGACTTACCCCCGGCTCACCGCACCATCCGCTCGCCGTATGATCCACAAGCCCACTTTGGCCAGAAACGAGATCTCACATGGTATGGGTACAAAGTCCATTTCACGGAGACATGTGATGAGCAGTTACCCCATCTGATCACTTGCGTTCAGACAGCCGATGCGACGACGACCGATATGCAACAAACACAACACGTGCATCAAGAGTTAGCACGTCGTGATTTGCTTCCCCACACCCATTTGGTCGATGAGGGCTATGTCGATGCAGGGGCAATTGTGGAGAGCCGCCAAGCCCATGCGATCGTGTTGCTCGGGCCAATCAGTCGGAATAATCAGTGGCAGGCCAAAGCCGGACAAGGCTATGACCGATCAGGATTTTCTCTCGATTGGCAAGCACAAGAGGCGACTTGTCCACAAGGCAGCAAGAGTGTCTATTGGAGGGAAAGGACTGATCAGCATGGGCATCCCAACATCTCCATTCGCTTTGATCGGCACACCTGTCAGCATTGCCCTGCTCGATCAGACTGTACTCGCTCACCAGATGCTCCCAGATTGTTAACCATCCGCTCAAAAGAAGAATTTCTGCAGTTGCAAGAGGCACGCCAACAGCAAGAAACCCACGAGTTTCGTGCGATGTATGCAGCACGATCAGGGATTGAAGGGACACATTCCCAAGGTGTGCGTGCTTTAGGTTTGCGAAGAGCTCGTTATATTGGTCTAGAAAAGACGGGATTACAGCATTTTCTTACTGCAGCCGCTATCAATTGCATTCGCATCGATGATTTCCTTGCTGGTGCAAAAACGGAGAAAACAAGAACATCTCATTTTGCCGCTCTTGCACCTGAGAAGGTTGCCTAACTATGCTTCTATCAATTCGCCAACGGTATCGAACTTTTGAAAAAGTTCACCAAACTGGGGGTGCAGGGGGCTTCACCCCCAGCCGGGGGTGCGGGGTGTCCCCGCTCAAACCTTTTTTACTTCTTTTGCACCCCGCCTGCGGCGGAGTGCGAGAGGAGAAAAGAGCAGCAGGGGAGACCCCTGCAACCCCCCACAGGGGCAAGCCGCCCCTGTGAACCCCGCAGAACCGGTTGTTCAGGTGGTGCGACCATCCGGGATGACTCATATATGAAATCCTGTGAAACACAATGCTGCTCAACAAACTACTCCAGTTGCAACAGCAAACACGGCAGCTCCAGTTCAGATACCCGGTAATCCTACTCCGGCCAATAACGGCAACACGAATACATCGGCTACACAGCCGAACATTAATACGTTTGTACAACCACTCAAACTCTATGGCCCGCAAATCCAGCACAAGGTTGCGCAAGGACTCAACATTTCCGACAGGGCACTGGCTACACAATTGCAGGCAGGCAAGCACCTTAAGAGCGGCTTCGCGCCAGCAATTCAGAGTGGTCAGCTTACCCAGGCTCAAGTGTCTTCATTTGTGACGCAAACGCAACAGAATCCGCAAATGCTGGAGCAGACCTTAAGCGTCGCGCCACCGCCCCCACTACACTGGTAATTAAACGATGGGGACAAATTCGACCCCATCGGCGGCAATCTCCTGGCCGACTTCGCCGGTCGCATTGCTCATGACAACGCGACCGGTTGTGCCAGCTTTGAAATAGTAGGTGCCAATGCTAATCCATTGGGGACCGGTACTGAACGTACCGAAAGGTCCCTGGACGTTGCCAATATGCGATTCGTCGACATAGACGGTGTGATTCACTCCCGCACGCCTGGTACTGGGGTTCACGCTGGACACGGTAAAGGGAACCCAGCTGCTGCTGGCATAGGTCTCGTCGACAAAAACGCCTACCTCGTAGTAGCCGTCTTTCGGGATCTTTGGTTGCCAGGTCGCAGTGGCAGTAGCGGCCCCACTCGATGTGTACGTCCAGTGAAGATCACCGTTGATTTCGTTCTTTGCTGTATCATGAGTCCATCGTCCGGTGCTACTCCAGCCAGGATCGCCATCATCAGCCAGGATCGCGCCGGGATACGGAGCGCTGCCATTGGCGCTCAGGTTAGGGATAGTGCCGCTGCTGGCGGGTTTCTCGACCCAGAGATAGCTATCGGCAACGGTATTGGGATCGGCATACGTTCCACTCCAGCCAAAGGGATCGGTCGCTTGCCAGGCAATGTTGTTCAGGTAATAGGTTCCCAGGTGCAGATGCGGCCCTGTTGAGGAGCCGGTCGTGCCGCTCGTTCCAACCTGCCACTGAACACCCACCTGATCACCATTCGTGACCGTCAGTGCACTCAGGTGACCGTATACCGTTGCGAAGCCATTTTTATGATCGACGGCGACCCATAGACCGAAGGCATCATTGTGATTGACAGGATTGTACCAGCCAGCGCGAATAACTGTCCCTGTCGCCTCGCTCAGAATCGGTTCAAAGCGCATATCCAGATCATAGCCATTATGTCCATCATAGCAGCTCACGGAGGGTGTGCAGTTTATAATGTCAGAACTCGTCAGGCGCGTGCCATCATAACGTACAAAAACGCCGTCCTGCTCGTAGGTGGGCTTATCATGATCAAAGAGTGAGCGTGCACGCTGTAGAACCGTCCGATTGCCGTAATATGGACGATGCAGAAAGGTTGTGACCATCTCCCGCGTCTTACCCATATGCGAGAGGGCAACATGTTCCGGTTCAAGAGCCGGAACCGCAGGCACCACCATTGATACCGCCATAGTAATAAACAACGCAGGCAGAACAAGAGTAGAACGAACCCATTGCTGTATTCCTTGCATGATAATCCTCATTTTTTGAATATGTGATATGAAAGACTCAGCTTACCGCAACGACATGCGAGATAGGTGCCGTCAGCATAGTTGCAGATGGACGTACCCTGGAAGGAACAGTAGAGACCAGCCAGTAATGCAGGGTTCCGCCCAGAACACGATTGGGCGCGTTCAACGCCGTGAAGGTAAGAGAAGAGCTATCAGTCATCCAGACAGGGTTGATATTCAATTGCATCCCGGTTCCCTGGGGAGACGCTACCCGATTGATCTTTTTGCTGACAATATCGACAACCTCAATAGCACTCTGCAACGACTGTGCCTGCTGGTTGGCCTGGGCATCGCGTGGATTGGTTCGCGCGATAAACGCAACCTTGCGGCTATCGCGCGACCAGGCTGGAGCATACCCATGACCGCCATCGGTATCAGCAAGGCGTTGTTGCTGCCCACCCTGTGCATTCATCAGCCAGAGGCCAGCGTTGAGGAACGGCGTGGCGCTATCAACGAGGCGCTCATAGACGATATGCCTGCCATCAGGCGACCAGGAAAAGAGTGCATTCACCGCTTCTGCTCCTGTATTTTTGAAAAGGTGCCGGGGCGTTCCGCCATTGCTCCTGACCAACCAGGTATCGCTGCCCTGACTCAGGCCGATAGTCGTGGAATAGATGATCTGTGCGCCATCAGGCGAAGGGGCGGCATCGACCAGATCGGCGGCGGGTATACCCAGATTGACGCCTTTGCGCGCACCGGTCGCGGCATCGATCTGCCACATCGTAGCACGCCATGTCTGCATCGCTACTTGCGGGATCCGACCAACCGGAAACATTGGGCGGTAGAGAAAGGTGTGCCTGTTCCCACCGGGAAGCCAGCGCAGGAAGTTGCCCTGTGCATCAGCGGGAAGCAAGTTGACACGCATCCGTTGTGTATCATAGATCCAGACTTGCTCAGCGTCCGGGCGTGTCCCATCAATTGCCAGATAGCGTCCGTCAGGCGAGAGTTGGAGAGAGAGTACTGCATCAGCTTCCGAGCGTCCAAACCCTGAACCGATCAGAGTCACAGGCTGCGGAGTACTCAATGGTTGATGTGCATGTCCTTCCGGCGCACGAGCGAGCAGAAAACCGCCGGACGCTTTGAGAACATAGTAAAGATAGGCAGGAGCAGACGCCTGTTGCTTGCCAGCTCTTGCAAAGGTTGGTGTTGGCCTCGACTGCAAATGCACCCGGTTGTTGCCGAGAAAGGAGACACCGACAACCACACAGAAAGCAAACAGCAGCAAAAGCACCAGCACAGACACATGTCGCATCAGAACCTCCATTATTATGACGTACTTACTAACCAGCACGATTGAAACGATCCATTACACGAAAACCCGCTGTTGGACACCATTTGGATCCTGTGTGTTTTCGGCTTTAGAAGGCACTTATCCCGTTTGGCGTCCCAAGTCCTGTCGGGCCGTTGTAGCCAGATCCTGCAGTGCACAGGTAGTTGGGGGTACAAAAACCGTTGCTCCCAGAAGAGACACTATTCAAGTTTGCGCTATGACTATACAGGTACGAGCCATTCACTGTTGCTGCGTTGCCAGCCAGTGCGTAGACGCTGGCGATGATGGGCGAGGACGCGCTGGTCCCACCATACACGCCCCAGCCAGGGCCGCCATAGGTGTTATACACTGAGACGCCTGTACTGGGATCTGCCACTGCCGCGACATCAGTGACCGTTCTGTTGGGGCATCCACTGTCTTTCTGCCATTCGGGTTTGCTCACATACTGGCTGCATCCACTGCCTGTCCCACTCCAGACAGCCTCCGTCCACCCACGAGTATTGTTTGCCCGATGCAGTGAGGTTCCACCAACCGCTATGATGCTTTTGAGCGCGGCTGGCAGTTGCACGCCGTAGCCACTGTCGCCTGCACTGGCAGTAATGATGACGCCAGGATGAGAATAGTAATGAGCGATCTCTTGTGCAGGCTGACCATCTTCCTGACCACCATAGCTATTACTCACTGCCTTTGCGCCCAGGCGTACGGCGGTATTGACGGCTGTTCCCAGGTCATCGAAGGAAGCACTGTCAGCTTCAACCAGCACGATGCGACAGTTGGGGCATACCGCACTGACCATGTCCAGATCGAGCGCGATCTCGCCAGACCAGCCCTGGTCGGCGTTCGGGTAGTTCTTGCCGCCGCGCTGATCCACTTTGTGAAAGCAGCCATTGCCAGTGGTGCACACGGGAAGATTAAATGTCGAACGGTATATTGCCATGTCTGTTTCTGCGTTTGGGTCGTCATAGGCATCAACAACGGCAACGGTCTCCCCCTTCCCGGCCCTCGTTGACGGCAACCCGTACGCATTCTGGAGATCGCTCGGTATCAGTCCACCAGGAGCATCGGTTGCTGCGTGTACGTTACTGAGTGTATGTGTCCGCGCAAGCAACGACCAGAAGGCCGGATTGGTGGCACGGATATCGCCCCGACCCAGAGAGACAGTCAAGCATCCCCCTTGCAGCACATTCGCCCTCAAAAGGGAGGAACCACCGTGCAAAAACGTGAGTTGATATTCGGCAATCACGTACATGGGACAGATTTTATGGGCTGGTTCCGCAGGGAGAGAGAGGATGCTATGATAGATATCGCGCACCAGTTGCACCTGGGTAACGTTCGCTTGCTCTCCTCCATTGGTGGCCGGTGTACGCACAATCTCTAACATGTTTGGCGTTCTCCCTGCTGCCTCTGCTGCAGAAGAAGTTAGAGCATCCGCTCCCAACAACAGTGTCGTCACCATGAACAGAAGCACAAATGAAAATCTTGCTTTCATCGGATTTCTCCTTCTCTCTTCTCCCTTGTCACTATTCCCTACAATACTGTGCTACGACGCACGCTTACTTACAAGATAGCTCTTTACGCAAGCACAGCAATAAGGCTCATGAAGATAAAGGGGACCAACAGTGTATTCATCTCTGGACAATGAGGGTGATGCTGACAATGATCCACGTCTATCATTCCTCATATACAGCTCCGCTACGCAGCAATATATGAGGAGACCTCAAAACTCGCCAGGGAGGTAATCTCATCACAGATCTGCCCAACACCGGACTGGAGTGTCTGCGTCGTCGGATCAAAGCGACCACCCATCACATTCCTCGCCTGGACCACCAGATCATTACGTAATAGCTGCGACTGCTCCAGATGCGCATCATCCAGATGCACAAGTTGCAGCACATCCGTGTGCATCTGCTCCAACCACCCCCGAATCGCGTCGAGATTGAGGTTCACCTGGGTGGTACGCCGCACCTCCTGCACCGAAGCACCGGGCGCTTTGACCATCCCGTTGAGATGGCGTGCAACGTAGGTCAGATACCCCGCCGGGCGCGCTCTCCATACACAATCAAGCAGAGATATGCTGGATGCACGGGCAAGAGTGGCATTCTCAGACATTTTGCCTCCAGGAACATTATTAAGTTCCTGTTGGGCACATTGACCATCCAGGAAGTATAGGATGGTCGCCAGACTCTGGCGCACTTCCTGAAGATTGCCAGGATCTCTCGCCTCCAGTACACGTTTATACATCTCTTCAGTGTTGTTCAACAGCCAGAAGTCAACCCCATGGTGCAACTGTAAACGCTCCAGTGCCGGATCACGAGAGAGCAACCGACGAAGATGCTCCAGGTAACTCAAAGAATCCACGGAAGAAGTGGTTTGGGGGATCGTTGCGGAGTACCGCCACTGCGCCTTCTCAAGAGAGGAATAATCTGGTACGACACGCGCCGATTGTTCTGTCACCAGGAAGCGACTCATCTGTGCAAGCAGGTCGCGGTGCTGGCTATCGGTGTACGAAAGCGTCGCGCTCCCCTGAGCGATAGTCAAAGCACCAAGAAAGATGGAGGCTGTTTCGATTGGGGGATTCTGTAACCAGGCATAATAGCGATGCCTGGGAGTAGGGTCGGAGATATGATAGAGACGAATCTGCACTCCATCATTCATAAAGGGAATATTCTGGCCGTCAAGCTGACCACTACTAAAAAAGGTTGCGCTGCCAACACTCGCTGAACTGGCTGGCATCATCGCATTGCGGCTCCCACGCAACAGCGCAGATGCACCGATGCCCGCACTGATCAGCACAATCAGCAGGACAATATTCCCAAAAATCGGTGCGCGATTGCGTTGAGGAGCAGGGAGAGGTACCGTAAATTGAGAGGAAGGTGCAACAGGTAGTGCCTCTGAGGATGGCAGCGGTGTCACAGGACCAGACGAACGTATCAGCGCAGATGCCACAGGCACCGCGCCATTCGTGCTCGGTGGCAACGATTCGCTGTGTTCACTACTTGCCGGAGCAGAGACAACAACGGCGCCCGTATCCGAGAGGATCGTTTCGCCTCCCTCTATTGAAGATTCGTTGTTTCTGAAATGCGGCATCTCCAGATCCACGGGTGAAACTGTTGTGGGGGTCTTTATAATTGGAAGAGCAGGCTGCGATGGAGGCAAGGATATCGGCTGTACCTCCAGACGAGAGGACGAGAGAGCATAACGAACCAGGTCGGGTACCGGGACATGGAACGCTTCAGCCAGAGCAGCAGTCAGCAGCGAGGCACTCGAGAAACGCTCCTGGGACTCCAGAGCGAGACAGCGCAGAATAGTAGCATCCAGTGCAGGCGAAACTTCCGGATTATGCTGGCTGGGTGGACAAGGAGGACTACTGATGCGCTGTGCCAGGATGACGTAGGGATTATCACCACGATAGGGCGGTTCGCCTGCACAGATCTCGTAGAGCATCACGCCAAGTGCATAAATATCGCTCTTCTCGTTACCGGGCTGACCATGTACTTGTTCCGGAGAGATATAGAGCGGCGTTCCCATGGAAATTCCTGTACTCGTGATTGCAGCCGTTCCCAACATCTTTACAATTCCGAAGTCTGTTAGAATGGGTTCGCCCATGGAATTGTTCACCGTATTGCGCGTATCGAGCAAAATGTTGGCAGGCTTGATGTCACGATGAATCATTCGTTGCTGATGCGCATAATCTACTGCCAGGCCCAGAGAAGTAAAGAGACGTACAATTTCATTGGCAGATGGAAAGCGATGGGCATAGGAGGTGCGACGAATATACTCGGCCAGTGTTGATCCCTCAATATAGTCCATTACCATATATGCCATTGGACTCTCATCTTCAGGCTGCGCAACCTGAAAATCATAGACCTGCACAATATTGGGATGGCGCAGCGCGGCAATTGCCTGCCCTTCACGCAAGAAACGGTTCATAAAGTCAGGATCAGAACGAAGATTTGCATGGAGAAATTTGATGGCAACAGAGCGCTTTAGTTGAGGATCAAAGCCTTTCCAAACCTCAGCCATCCCTCCCTGGCCCAGGCGCATCTGCAACTCATATTTTCCAAGACGTTTTGGGCTTGTACTCATAAAAAAGGACTCCGGTACTCTATCGCACGCTTACCCTCCCATGGCCTCGATACCAGCATCTACGTGCATGCCTTGCTTGAATAGATGGAGCAGCGCAGGGATATACCCTGCACCCACATCTCTTCTCATAATACTCTTCACAACAACTGGGCAGGCGAGAATCAATGGATTACCGATATCAACTATGGAGGAACGAGCCCCGTAACCATATTGCCTTTTGGACCACTTCATTAATTTGCGTGAAAGCCCTGGCACATCTGTGGAGCCAGGAGAGTGGATCTTACACACTCTCGCTGCTGACAAATGATGAACTGCTGCTGAGCGCTTCCTCTGATGCTTCGACCACCTGAAGGAATGCTTCGATCACCTGTGGATCAAATTGGCTGCCGGAACAGCGTTGGAGTTCTGCCCTGGCCTCCGACACAAGCATCGGCTTGTGATAGGGGCGCAGAGAGGTCATGGCATCGTAGGCATCCACGACGCTGAGAATGCGTGCATTAAGCGGAATCCTTTCTCCAGCGATCCCATGGGGGTAGCCGGTACCATCCCATCGCTCGTGATGAGCCACCACGACCCGCGCCAGGTGTGCAAACGCGTCACCCATTTCTTCGAGCATCTGCTGACCAATTTCTGGGTGCCTCCGCATGATGCTCCACTCCTGCTCGCTAAGTGGACCGGGCTTGTTAAGAATGGCATCGGGAATCCCGATTTTGCCCACATCGTGTACGATCGCACTCAGGCGAAGCAGGTGCAGTTCTTCTTGTGTGAGCTTGAGGCGGTGTCCGATGGCTTGAGCTAGCGGGACCATACGGTGCGCATGGGCACCGGTCACACCATCACGGGCTGCGCTTGCAATCATCAGCGCCTGCACTCCCACCAGTTCCCCCATCCTGCCTCCATCAGTCCGCAGGACAGGAGCCCTCTGAGGACCCGTTTCCACACCAACGTCAGCTATGCACACACGATTCCTGCCCGTCTGTTTCGCCTGGTACATGGCCTGATCGGCATGCTGGATGAGTTCTTCACGGGTGCATCCATGAAGTTGAGAGACGGCAACGCCGATACTGCCGGTCACCGCAATCGGGACGACCGAATGAATATCCTCTCTCTCCCAGAGACATGGGTGGCTCGCCAGTGCGGCCAGCAATCGATCAGCAATCTGACACGCTTCTGGCAACTCCACTGCGCTCAACACGATGGCAAACTCCTCCCCACCGTAGCGCCCGACCACGTCTTGCTCCCGTACACCGCCGCGCAGGCGGCTAGCGACTTCGCGCAAGATTGCGTCACCCGCCCGATGGCCCCAGGTGTCATTGACCTGCTTGAAGTGATCCAGGTCTACGAAGAGCACCGCGCAGGAGCTTCCGGTCTGCTGGCACTGCGTGACGACCCCCTCGATAATGCTGATGATGGCGCGGTGATTAGGTAAGCCGGTCACCGCATCCGTGAGGGCCGCCTGGGCCTGTTCGTGGTAAAGCTGGTTGAGTAGGGCTACCAGTTCTTGCTGCTGGTCCACCAGCACCTGTTGTTCGTTATAGGCTTCTTGTAACTGGGCACGCAGATGCATCTCGCGGTCATTGACCCTCTTCTGTTCATGCAAGAGCGCGTTGACGCGAGGAAGCTCGCTGCCAATCCAGCCGGTCAGCCCTGAAAGCAGGGTGACTCCCAGGACCAGGATCGCCCAGTTCTTGTTGGAGATCAGAGCAGGAAGCCAGGAACTGGAGATCGTCGCCCAGATGCCGACCAGCGATGCTCCAGCGCCCAGCAAAGACAGTACCAGCAGCAGCCATTGTCCTCCGGCGACCTGCAGGTGCCTGCCACGACGGGCGAGGAGCCAGAGCACCAACACGAACATCTGAATGGTGGAGCAGACCCAGATGACGGTTGTCGCCGCCTGCATGACATTGTAAATCGCCAGGGCTAACTCTCCTGGATGGAGGAACGCGCCAAAAAGCAGGGGGCAAAGCACCAGCGCCAGCAAGGTCACAATGGCCACCACCAGGGCCTGGACGACGATACTGCGGACAGGGACGCCAGAGCGGTTCACCGCGGTCAGAGCCGCTGGAAGACGGCGATCCTGTGCGACTACCACCAGCAGACGCGAAAAGAGGAGCAGGTAGGCAATTGTGAGGGCTATCTGGCTGGCAGCCAGGATAATGGTGGCCGCCGTCCCCGCTTCCGGACCAAAGATGGCCTGGATCGCGATGATAGGGGCCGACATAGCTCCCGATTGGCCGGGGGGAACAATAACCATGATCCCGAAGGTGCCCGCCACGTACGCCAGAAAGGCCAGAGCCGTTCCCCACCAGACATACGAGGTGGCACGCCTGGCTCCAGCTCGTCCCCCACGGACCTCGCCGCCCATAAAGAGGGGAACATCCACGCCCAGGTACGCCAGAATGACGACGCCATAGGCACCAACATTTCCCCCGGTTGGCATCCAGTCCGATGGCCGATTGAACGGGAGTGCTGCTGGATGCCCATGTGTAAGCCACCATCCCCCTGCGATTCCGAGCAGCAGAAAGATGCAGACATAGAGTGTAGCGATCAACAACAGGATCTTCCGGAGCCAGCGCAAGGGCAGACAGGCGATGGCGGTTGGAACCACCAGGATCAAGACGATGGCAAGCCCTTGCTGGAATGGGGTGACGAACCAGGTTGGGGCCAGATATTGGATGAAGAGCAGACTGCTTTCAATGGCGGAGACGACCGCGAGGATACCGGGTAACCAGGCACAAAAGGCAGACAGGAAGCTCCAGCGGGGACCGAGAATACGGGTGGCCCACAGATAGGGAGCGCCCTGTCCGGGAAAGCGGCGAGCCAACCAACGGGTGACGAATGCGCAGGGCACAAGAAAGGTCAGCAGGCCGAGAGTCCAGTAGAGAAAGGCAGAGGGACCAGCAAACTGCACCCCACTGGTATTGGCCACAAACAGAATGATCAACACCATCATGACAGTCAGGTCCCGCTTGCCCAGAATGGCTGGTAGCGAGCGTTGCGACTGCGACGAAGAGCTTATCAACGGCAACGCAGGCTCAGGGAGCACAACATTGATTTCTTGAGACGGCTCGCTAGCGCGAGCCACGGTATCACCGACCATATCTCCTCCTTCCAGAGTATCCACAAAGAACAAGAGCATGAAGGATGAGCTATGGCAATGTGCACATCCTTCTCTGTTCTCTATCGGCACAGAAAGCAGATGACAAGAGCCAGTGGGCAATGATAGGAGAGAGCAAAGCGCGCGAGAACTACTGAATTCTAAAATTTACAATCATTACACAAATTAAGTACGCACAGTATATGGTATGATATCTGGAAGAAATTTCCGACAATGTTGTTGTGTAATTCAATGCAGTGCACCCTGTAAGGAGGCTCGCTATGACCACACCGAAATACCCAAATATGACCGACTACGAAGCAGAGCGACGCGATTTTCATCTGGATGTTCCCGCATATTTCAACTTCGCTACCGATGTAATTGGCAGGTGGGCACAAGATCCCGGTAAGCTTGCAATGCTCTGGATTGGGCAGAATGGCGAGGAAAGATCTATTACCTTTGCGGAATTTGCCGAAGGTTCCAATCGAGCAGCACATGCATTCATACAACTGGGCATGCAAAAAGGCGACCGCGTCATGGTCATGTTACCTCGTATCCCTCAATGGTGGGAGAGCGTACCTGGTCTGATGAAAATTGGTGCCATAGCCATCCCCTGCACCACATTATTGACACCCAGGGATATCGAGCATCGGGCCAATATTGCTGAGGTCCAGGGCATTATTACTGACCACGAAGGGGCCGAGAAGTTTGATCAGGTGCGGAGCGAGTGCCCAACGATCAAATATACGATCCTGGTTGAGGAGAGCAATGAAGATATCTCGGGACGCGAGAACTGGATCAACTATCATAATAATGTAGGAGAGGCTTCACCTGAATTTAGTGGCCCTGAGACCAGAAGTGATGATCCCAGCCTCATCTATTTCACCTCTGGTACTGTCGGCTACCCCAAGATGGTTCTGCACACGCATACGAGCTATCCTATTGGACATACGATCACAGGAAAATACTGGCTCGACCTCCATGAGGATGACTTACATTGGAACGTCTCAGAGATGGGATGGGCGAAAGCAGCCTGGTCGAATCTTTTCGGCCCCTGGGTTATGGGTGCCGCTATGTTCATACAGGATGCACGTGGTAAGTTTGACCCCATTGAAACACTAGAAATGCTGAACAAATATCCTATCACAACCTTCTGCGCACCACCCACAGTTTACCGTATGCTGGTCTTGGATCAACCAATGGCCTATTTGAAAACGCATCCACTAAAAGCTTTGCGTCATTGCGTTGGCGCAGGCGAACCATTGAATCCAGAAGTAATACGAGCCTGGGAGCAAAACACAGGCTTAACGATCCGCGACGGCTATGGACAGACCGAGACGGTGCTGCTATGCGGTAATTTCCCCTCCATTTCAGTGAAACCCGGTTCCATGGGCAAACCTTCACCGGGCTTCGAGGTCAGCGTCATCGATCACGACGGCAGCGAGTTACCGCCCAACAAAGAAGGAGATATCGCCGTTCGCATCTATCCTGAGCGCCCCAAATGGATGTTCAAGGAATACTGGCACAATCCTGACGCAACCAATGCCTGTATTCGCGGTGAATGGTATATTACGGGCGATAGAGCTTATAAAGACGAAGAGGGGTATTTCTGGTTCGTCGGAAGAGCCGATGATGTTATCATTAGTGCCGGATATCGCATTGGCCCCTTTGAAGTAGAAAGTGCTTTGAAGGAACATCCGGCTATTGTGGAATCTGCTGTCGTTGCCAGTCCTGATGAAATGCGTGGCGAGATTGTCAAGGCGTTTGTGATACTTGCACCTGGCTATAGTCCTACTCCCGAACTCGCCAACGAACTACAGGAATATGTAAAGAAAGTCACAGCGCCATACAAGTATCCGCGCGAGATTGAGTTTGTAGACAACCTACCCAAGACCATCTCAGGCAAAATTCGCAGAGTTGAGTTGCGAGAGAGAGAGCGTCAAAATAAATCAGGACATTAACCTTTGCACCTGGATTTCCCAGGCCACTGCCGAGAGTGTGAACTCCTTGTGACACGTTATGCAGCCACCGAGACACGGATGTGACAGAGGGAAGCGATACTGAGAAAAGGAAAAACTTCTTTACACGAGGGACCGCTTGCCAGTAAGAAAGGAAAAAGAGATGACAACCGCTCAGGCAAGGCTGCAACCAGACAAGACAGAAATATATTTCGTAGCAGAGCTCAAGGCAAAATCCACTGAAGAGCTTCGCCGTTTCATGGCGGGCCCCTGGACTGCATCAATCCTCTCGCCCGAAGGAATAGAGGTACTCTACCAGGAGCTACAGCAGAGGGAAGCGTCAGCGCTAAACGGGACAGAAGAGGACTTCGTAGAGATGGGTCTGGACTGAGCACAAAAGCATGAATGTCTGTTTCTTCCCAGTGTGGGAGCGGGTGTCCGCTCCCTGACTTTCCACGAGACAGGCACACTTTGTCTTCGAGTCCCCCTAGGCATGCTCAGTGCCGATCAACCGGGCCAGCGCCAGGGCGATCAGAATGATGAGTCCGTTGGCGGCGTCGATCCAGAACGTCTGGATCTGCGAAAGGATCAGGATGTTTGTGACTAGCGCCAGCAAGATGACGCCGGTAAGGGCACCAACCATGCGCCCGCGGCCACCTTCGAGGGAGATCCCTCCAATGACGGCAGCCGCAAAGACTGAGAAGATGAGGTTGTTGCCCTGGCTGGCGGTGACCGCCACCACCTGCCCCGCGGTCATCAGACCAGCGAGCGCGGCCAGGAGGCTGGCGACGATGAAAATGCCGATGCGGACCCGGTCCACGTGGATGCCCGCAGCCCGTGCCGCTTCCGTGTTACCGCCGATGGCGTAGATCGCGCGTCCGACACGGTGATACCTCAAGAAGAGCGCCGAAAGCAAGAAGATCGCACCGGTGATCCAGACGGAGACAGGCACACCAAGAAGGGATTGTGACCCCAGATAGATATATGCAGCGGGCAGGTGATAAATGGTGCGCCCACCCACGATTCCTACCTGAATGCCTGCCAGGAGGATCAGCATGGCCAGCGTGAAGATGAAGGCATTGAAGCCCAGCTTGATCACCAGGAAGCCGTTAAGGGTTCCGACGGCAAGTCCGATCAGCAGAACGATCGCGATCCCGAGAAATGGGTTCCAATTGGTGCCCAGGCCCTGACCGTCCTTCGAGACGATCAGCCAGGCTCCCACCATCGGTGCCAGGCCGTATGTCGATTGCAGGGACAGATCAAACTTGCCAGTCAGCAGGATCAGGGTCTCTGCCACCACTACGGCACCTAACGCAGCGGATTCTTGCGCGACGTTGATGAAGTTATCCGCGGTCAGGAAGGCCGGATTCACAAAGGCACCGATGATTAGTATGAGGATGATCACCGGAAGCAGGGCGAGTTCCCGAATCCAATTGGCTATAATGTGTCGGCCATGGCGACGCAGCGTCCCGGCGATCGTCTGCTCCGACTGGTCGACCGGACGCTCTACTGTCGACTTACTCATCACTATTCCTCCTTACTCATTCCGATTCCCCTCGCGCGGAGGCCGGTTCGAGGCCCTCGACCGCAGTGATCAGCTCATGCCGGTTCCAGTCCGGCTGATGGTACTCCTTGACCAGTTTGCCCTTGACCATGACGAGTAGCCGCGTGCAGATGCGCAGGTCATCCAGGTCGTCGGAGACCAGCAGCACCGCCGTGCCACCATCGCGTGCTGCTCCGATCACATTGAGGAGCGACTCCTTGGCGGCCACGTCAACGCCGACGGTCGGTGTAACCGCGACCAGCACCGCCGGATGCCGGGCAAGCGCTCGTCCGACAACGACCTTCTGCTGGTTCCCCCCACTCAACTGTCCGACCCGCTGGTTGAGGCCGCTGGTGACGATACCCAACTGTTCCACCAGGCTGGTCGCCACTCGGTCGCGACCCGAACGCGAAAGAATCCCCCAGCTCGATAGACGGTCGAGAATGCATAAAGTCAGGTTCTCGCCCACTCCGAGGTAAGGAACGAAGCCGCGCGCATGACGGTCCTCTGGCACATACGTAACACCCTGGCGAAGGGTTGCATTCACCCTGCCCGCGTGGATCGGTTTGCCGTCCAGTCTGATCTCACCCGATGTCGGCTTCACAAGACCGACCACGGCGTCCGCAACGGTCGTGGTGCCGGAGCCCTGCAGCCCGATCAAGCCAACGCACTCGCCCGAACTCACCGAAAAGCTCACGTCCTGCACCGGACCCAATGTGGCCGGGATACGCAGGTGCGAAATTTCGAGCCGAGGCCGAGCCGACGCGATGATGCGGATCGGAGCCGCGGTCTCCGTTTTCCGCTGCGGGGCAACCCCAACCATAGCCTCGACCAGACGATCCTGCTTGATCTCACCGACCGACGTACTCAGCACGCGCACACCGTCGCGCAGCACGGTGACCCGGTCGCACACCTCATAGATCTCCTCCAGATGATGGGAGATATAGAGAATACCGACCCCGCTCCCTTTGAGCCGACGGATCCTTTCAAACAGGCGCTCGATGGCGACCTTCTCCAGGGATGCTGTGGGCTCATCGAGGATCAGGAAGCGCGCGCCGACTGAAAGAGCACGAGCAATCTCGACCACCTGGCGCTGCTCAACGGTAAGGTCCCGTGCGAGGCGATTGACGTTCAGGTCGAAACCCCAGTCGAGCATGACCTGGCGCGCCTGTGACCGCATGGCGCGCCAATTGACGATACCGTGGTCATCCCCCGTCGCGCGATTGAGGAAGATGTTCTCGGCGACGGTAAGGCTGGGCACCACCATCGACTTCTGGTAGACGCACGCGACCAGGCGCTGCCAGGTGGCACGATCCGCCAGAGGCGGTGCGGCCTCAGCTCCGAGCTGGACAACGCCGCGATCAGGCCGGATCAGGCCGGTGAGGATCGCCACCAGGGTGGATTTCCCGGCACCGTTGCGCCCAACCAGTCCGTGGCATTCACTGGTCCCGATGTCTAGTGATACGTCGCGCAGTGCCTGGGTTTCGCCAAAAGCTTTCCAGACGCCCTGCGCCACGCCAACGGGGAGCCGGACTGCCGCCGACCCTCCGTTCCCAGGTTCTATCACAATCCCTCCGCTCACATATTCTCTCAGGAGTTGGACTTCGCGTTGCCCCAAAGATTCGGATCATTGACGTTAGTCTTGTCCACAACAGGTGCTGGCAGCGCGTCCTCAAGGTTGCCTTGCAGGTTGACGATCGTGCTGTTGTGGTCGGTGGTCTGGCCGGCTGAGTAGGTCTTTCCCTCAAGCGCCGCCCGCGCATAGAAGATTGCATACTGCGCGTAGGAGTTGGCTGGCTGCGAAATGGTCGCATCGAGCTTGCTGGCGCGGATCAGCGCGTGCTCATGCGGCACGCCGTCGTTGCCGATCAGGACGATGTGCGATGAGCTACCCACCGGGGTGAACTTGCCGACGGCCTGCTCAGCCGCGAGAATGCCATCCTCGGGTGCGCCCCACTCGACGTAGATGCCCTTCAGGTCCGGGTACGTACTCAGCGCCGTCTTGGCGTCGTTGACGGCGGTCGGGGTGTCCCATTTCGTTGCGTACTCGACGGTCTGGAACTTCGAATAATTCGACTTGATGACCTGATTGCAGCCATCCGTCCGGTCCTTACCGTTCAGTGAGGCGAGATCCCCTTCCAGGATCGCGATGTGGCCGCTGCTGCCAGTTGCATGCGTGGCGATGAACTTGCAGGAGTTCTGGCCATACAGCACGTTGTCGGCGCGCACGATCATGAAAACCTTGCCTGTGCTTGGTGCGACGTCCACGCTGACCACAGGAACGTTCTTGCTGGCGGCGTAATCGAGCGCGGGGGCGATCGCGGCGCTGTCCACCGGGTTGACGATCAGCGCCTGGGCGCCTTCCTGGATCAACGTATGGATATCCGTGATTTGCTTGGCGGCGTCATTGTTAGCGACCAGCGGCCCAATCAATGTGGCGTTGTATTGAGACGCGAACTTTGTCTCATACGAGATGTAATTGGTCCAGAAGTCGGTGTTATTAAAGGTCAGCGAAACACCGAGCTTGAAGCTCGCGCCTGGTGCGAGCGCACCACCTGACGTCGATGTGGCACCTGATGTCGGTGTAGTGCCTGACGTGCTGCCGCACGCTGCCAGAATTGTCGCGGCGATGACGACGAGCGCACCCAGCGCTCGTAGACGACTTGCGAACTCCGATTTCATGGTTCTCTCCTCCCGGGTGCCGGAATCCGACACGCGAACTCTATATTTCTCTGAGGGCGCTTCGTAACCGTAGTTTGACGAAATTATCTGCCGATCCGGAGCTTTATACGTCAATTTCAAGGTATGTTTTGCTTCTCAATACGGCTACGATCCGTCCTACCAGGCCGGGACTTCTCTTCTTTGAAGAGGCGTTCGTGTCATTTGCTACGAGAATTGTTCTGTAATGCAATATCGCTATCGATAGTGGCATGTCTGTTGCTGGAAAGCCCCAAAGCGGGGATTACGAAACGCCCTCCTTTCCTTCTAAAAAGATATCTGCCAAAACACCTTCCTTCGCATGCCGGATATGCCTGGCCAGGCAATCGGCTGCCTCGTCAACATTTCCCGCGAGCAGAGCCAGCAGGATCTGCTCATGGTCATTCAAGGCTATCTCCATGCGCCTGGGATAGAACGTGTCTTGCATCTGAAACATAGAGAGTTGACTGCGCAGCAGAGAAAGGCTGTGGATTAAGCGTCCATTGCTCGATGCGCGTGTGATAAGCATGTGGAAACGTATGTCTACCTGGAGGAAACGTAGCACGAGGTGCGCATCCAGTTCCGCGCGTACGGCATACAAAGCTTCGAGATGCGCTTTGAGGTCTTCCTGACTCAGGTGAGGAGCTGCCAGGCGTACGGCCAGCACCTCCAGTGCGCCGCGCAGATCGTAGATTTCGTGAATATCCTGTGCAGTGAAGGTGCGCGTCCAGAAACCACGCCGGGGATCAGAACGTACCAGCCCTTCCTGAACGAGACGCTCCAGAGCCTGGCGCACCGGGGTGCGACTCATTCCCAGTTGCTCAGCCAGAGTGACATCAGAAAGCCGCTGCTCCTCGCTCCCGCCGATCATAATGACGCGCTTCCAGATCTCTTCATAAGCATAATCCACAACAGTGGGTATGGTGGTGCGCTCCTGTCCCCAGAGCAGATTAAATAATTCCGCGCTCAAGCTCTCGTCAAATACCTCTGCCACTGTGCCCTTCTTCCCGTCATTTGTTCCTGTCGAGATAGAAGTCATTGATTTTCAGGGCCGTATGCTGTATTCTGTATACAAAATATAGTATACTTACTTGATCCTGAATAGTCAAGAGGTGTTTTAGGACTTGAAGGAGAAGTGTTGTGGCGCTCACTATTGTTGGTGTCCAGGCATATGATATTCGTTTTCCGACGTCGCGGACCCTGGCTGGCTCTGATGCCATGAATAACGACCCGGATTATTCCGCAGCCTACGTGGTTCTGCAAACCGACCATCCCACTGGCCTGGAAGGGCATGGCATGACCTTTACTATCGGACGTGGAAACGAGGTTTGCGTCGCCGCCATCCGGGCGCTGGCCCCGCTCGTCATCGG
>WNFY01002577.1_pt1 | contig 19724 bp, 18 predicted proteins | sample 5400091 | NCBI WGS metagenome assembly WNFY01 (sample SAMN13153364, study PRJNA577476) | soil metagenome | isolation source: 60 cm soil or saprolite under grassland replicate 1 | place: USA:California | collected 2016-06-15
CGGGTGAGTTGCTGTTTTTTACAATTAGTCTGGGCAATCTCCTGAATACAGGTCGCGACCTCAACGATGCATCGCAGATCATGGCAGTAATGTTGTTGATTATCGCGATTGGCGTAGCTATTGATAGTTTGATATTTTCTCCTATTGAACAGCGTGTGCGCGAACGCTGGGGGCTAGTGAGATCATAACAATTCTTCTCACAAACAAATAGACATTCAAAAACGCTGGAACCCAGCGTTTTTGAATGTCTATTTGTTTGCGGATTCTGCTTGCTAAAGATATATGGAAAATTTGGATAGCAAGCAGTATGATTTACATAGACATAGACGTTTAACAGAAATAGAAAGGAAAGAGTACATGGTGAGCACAAAGGATAAAAAGGTTGCTATAGTAACAGGAGCCGCAAGTGGTATCGGATTGGCTATAGCACAAGAGCTGGCTATGCGCGGTGTACATGTAACACTCTCAGATATTGACGAGAAAAAAGGAAATGAAGTAGCTGCTGAATTGCCTGCCGCACGTTTTCAATATGCAAACATGACGAGCGAGAATGATTGTCAGCGCCTGGTAGCTGACACGATAGTAGCCGAAGGTCATGTTGATATATTAGTCAATAATGCCGGCATTCAACATGTTGCGCCAATCACGGAATTCCCAATGTCAAAGTGGCATGAGATCATCGAAATAATGCTCACTGCGCCTTTTCTTTTGACAAAGGAGGTTTTGCCAGGAATGTACGACCGCAAGTGGGGTCGAGTAATCAATATCGCATCCGTGCATGCATTGCGGGCTTCGGCTTACAAATCAGCGTACGTAGCAGCAAAACATGGACTATTAGGACTAACCCGTGTGACAGCTTTAGAAGGAGCAGAGTATGGTGTTACTTGTAACGCTATTTGCCCATCTTATGTTCGAACAGCGCTCGTGGAGAAACAAATTGCTTCCCAGGCAGAGGTTCATGGGATACCAGAGACTGAAGTTGTAGAGAAAATCATGCTAGCTGAAGCTCCCATTCGCCGTTTACTTGAACCTTCTGAAGTTGCAAAACTTGCTGCCTATCTTTGTTCAGATGATGCTAGCGGTATCACTGGCAGCGCTCTAACCATTGACTGTGGTTGGACTGCACATTGAAAACGTCGACAGCAGGATAGCATCGTCATACTGAGCACACAACGCTGTCATACAGAGCATACAGTTCTGTCATGCTGAGCGTAGCGAAGCATCTCCACGCCCATCGCGACAGACCCTTCGCTGAGTTTACGCTGAGTGGAACGAATGTGCTCAAGGTGACAACCGAGGGCAGCACATTGTCATGCTGAGCGTAGCGAAGCATCTCCAAGCCTATCGAACCAGACCCTTCGTGGAGTTTACACTGAGCGAAGCGAATGTGCTCAGGGTGACAGCCCGGCACGCCAGATGCGAATCTGTTCTCCATGCTCTTCGAAGTGATGCCAGGTCGAACCACGCACCCAGGCACGTACATAGCCATTCCATTGCTCTGGCTTTAATGATGATAACAGGCCGAACACACGATAGTGAGATGTCTCAAAGAGTTCAATAGTCTCCTGCAGTGTAAGCGACTGCAGTTGCGCTTCCCACTGATCGTTATAAGCAGGGGCATCCCTGTAGTCCTCTGTAGACTGCTCTCCGCGCAGATGCTTTTGTAACTCGTCAAAACATATTTCTTCCCAGCGCCCAAGGTGAGCCATTACATCTTTGACAGACCAGTAACCTACTGCCCCTTGCATGGTTAATGCATCCTCGCTAAGTCCATAAATAGCTGAGGTAAGCGCCACTCGTGATGCAATGACTTGGGTCAGAATCTCTCGCGGTTCGCGTGTATCCTTTGGCATGGTATTCCCCTCACGGTGAACGAATATACTGATATATTTAAGTCTAGCATCTGAAGCAAAAAATTTGCAAACAATCGAGAGCCAGCACTCTATCACAAATCTGTGATTATCACAGGTGAATCCTACTACAAAGTGCTATTAATATGCTATAATGTTTTACAAACACACTTACCAAACGAACAGAGAAAGGAGAGTGGCAAAACTACATCTACAGAGAAAGGGGGTATCAGTCTAGATCGCTTTAATTTTGTAATTATTACCTCTCTTCGAAGGCATTGTAGAACGTTTTCGCCTTCTTGAGGCGAGCATGAAGCCGTCCACAAAGGGTGTGGATGACATATCCTACCTAATCAACGGACACCGGTGTCCGCGACAAGCAGTTTCGTAGGAAGACTCCTACGGTAACCCAGTGTGTACCAATTGATTGTACATTTGCTAGTCTTTTAATGAAAGGTGGGACCCTTCATGGCCCAATATGCAGCGGAGCGCGCAGAAGCTGCAGCGCCCGCAGTCGCAAACCCCGCACCTCTTGGCCTTAGCGCCTTCGCACTTACTACATTCGTCCTTAGCAGTTCCAACGCTGGTTTCCTCTTCCCCGCTGTGGGAGTAGGAGGAGCAGTCGTTATCGGCCTGGCCATATTCTATGGTGGTCTTGTCCAGCTCATCGCCGGTGTCCAGGAATTTAGAGCAGGCAATACCTTTGGCGCAACCGCTTTCTGCTCTTATGGCGGCTTCTGGATGGCCCTCGGTTTTGTACTTTTGCCCGGAACAGGTATCCTTGCTGCACTTACAGCGGAAAAAGCTGTAAGTTCGGGTGTTGGCACCTTCCTCCTGGGGTGGACCATCTTCACCGGCTTGATGTTGATTGCTACGTTCAGGATCAGCGGGGCCTTGATTGCTGTCTTCGCTCTCCTATTCCTGACCTTCCTCTCGTTGACCATTGGTTGGCTGTCAGGAGTAGGTACAGGAACATTTACCACGTGGGTCGGCATCGGTGGCTGGCTCGGCATTGTCACCGCGCTCGTGGCCTGGTATGCTGCGCTGGCCGGCGTTCTGGCCTCAGTTAAATTGGCTAATCTGCCAACTATGCCTATGTCGAGAGGTTAAACTCTCTGTCGGTCTACGTTGTGCCTGAAGGCCTTCGTCTACTAGAAGTGGGTGAGAACGAACGAAGTGACAAAGCTGGTACATGCTTAGAAGAGACTTTCGAGGCTTTTCTTACCTACCAATAAGCAGTCGAAGGCTTTCAGAGTTGTTTTATACACAGTTAGTGGATGAGATGCAGGCTATAGGCCTAGTAAAAGCACATATTGTGCTATAATTGTTACGTGCATAGAGGCCACTCTCCACAGCGGGAGTGGCGTTCTTTAGAAGAGTATTTCCTATCACTATCGAAAGGCAATAACTTTGATACCGGTAGTTCGGTGGTTTCCATTGTTTCGTTCGCAAATATTTCCAACGAGGTACTTACTATGTTAAACCAGGAATGGAGCCGGGCAATGCGTGCCATCTGGCTCCTCAACACGATCGAAGTGGAATTGAGCCATCTCGGCATACCTCTGATGCGTGTTCCCCAATCTTTGCGTGACCTTAGCGATATATTCGCTCAGGGCACCATGAGTGAGCAAGACCAGCAATTGATCGCAGATGAACTCTCGCGTGCCCATGCATCACTCGCGCAAGTTGTAGGAGAACTCCAGGCTGGCATGACCGAGATTGAAACTCTACTTCGCGAGCAACCAACGACATCGACCACAGTAGATGTAGCGGAGAGTACAAGGAGTGTAGTATGCCAGAAATCATGACCGCCCGCGAAGCGGTAGAACGGTACATCAAGACAGGCACACAGGTGTGCTGGGGAGGTTTCAGCTATACCCGTCGTCCTTTCACTATCGCACGTGAAGTAATCCGGCAACGCGACCGCATTAAACACCACTATTGCACCATGAATGGCGGCGCTTCGATTGAAGAGGCTCTTGCCGCGAATGACCTCATTTCACGGCTAGAAACAACCTATATCGGACTGGAAGGCATTCAACCGGTAGCCTTCAGTATCCGTCGCCGTATCCAGGATGGATCCATTCCCTTATTTGAGGACTACAGCAACTACGGCTATGCTACGCGCACTATCGCTGGTCGCTTCGGCTGGCCCTTTGCCCCCTTGATGGCCGAATTAGGTAGCGATGTACCAGAGTACGATGTCTTCGGCAAGGCTGGACTACGCGGTAGAAATGCCGACGGCAGTTGGATCGACCCACGAATCCCGCCCAAGAAATTTGCAGTCATAGACGACCCTTTCGATGGCTGGGGATTGCGTCCACATGCATTCGAAGGCGGGGATACTACCGCCAACAAAACGAACGCTCTCGACCGGACACGCGAATCCGATAAATACACCGGCAACAAAGGTGTTAAGGTCATGCTCGTGCCACCAATCATGCCGGAGGTCACAGTCATTCGAGCACAACGAGTGGCTATCGATGGAACAGTACGCATGGAAGGTATTCTGGGTCCAGATGCCGAGCAAGCCATGTGCGCCAAAACGCTGATCGTAGAGTGCGAACAGATTGTACCATCTGACGAGCTTCGAGCTGCTCCCGAACTCAACCACTTGCCAGCTCATATTACTACTGCCATTGTGGAACAGCCCTATGGAGGTTATCCCTCGGCGGTGCCAAACTACTACGACTACGACTGGGACTGGTTTGTCAGTTATGGCCGACTCAATCGCAAGAGCAAAGAAGAAGTAAAGGACTGGTGGACCAAGCACGTTGTAGAAACCAAGGACGACTGGGATTACTTGCAACGGATTGTAGGAATGAATCGTCTATTTGAGCTACGCGCTACCCCAGGCTATGGGTATCGCGCTGACCTCAAACGGCCTATGTAATACGAGCAACTACAACAGGAGCATACAATGCAACAAATTACGGATGAAGCTTATGAAGTTTATCTCAAGGAACGAGGTTTAACACCAACACAATACACCACAATGGAGCTACTGGCAGTTGCCTCTGCTCGCGAAGTGCCTGACCACGCATTTGTCTTTGCTGGAACGGGTCTACCACTACTGGCTTCTATGCTAGCTCAGCACACCGTCGCGCCAAACATGACTCTGATTATGGAAGCCGGTATTGTAGGGCCTAAAGTGGAGCACCTTCCGATCTCGGTCTCGGACCCACGCGGATGCCTGAAAGGAAGCATGGTCTCCAACATGGCTGACACTTTCGGCACCACCGCACTGCGTGGCTATTGCACTGTCGGCATGTTGGGCGGCGCAGAATGTGACATGTACGGCAACATTAACTCAACGATTATTGGCGGTTACTGGCCCGGAGGCGTTTCCGATACAGGTCATGGACCACATGTGCGTTTTGCAGGTAGCGGCGGAGCGAATAACATCGCCTCCTTTGCCGATAAGGTGCTTCTCGTGATGGTACAGGAGGAGCGACGATTCCCCGAGCGTGTTGAGTACCTGACGAGTGTTGCTGGGCATCGTGGTCCCCGCGAAAAGAAGGAATCCCGCTGGGACTATGGACTTGGACGTGGTGGTGAATTGGTCATGATTAGCGATATATGCATCATGCGCAACAATCCTGAGACCGGCATTCTCGAACTTGATACGGTCTTCCCAGGAATAAGCGTTGATGAAGTGGTGGCCAACACCGGTTGGTCACTTAATACAAGCAAGGCTAAAGAGTTAGAGCCTCCAACCGAAGCAGAGTTGAAGGCTCTGCGCATGCTTGTTGATCCCAGCCGTATTTACCTTGGTCGCAAGAGCAAACGCGAAGCCGCTGCACAGAAATAAGCAAAGTGGCATACACACAAAAGCCACCTGGTTCCATATCCGGAACCAGGTGGCTTTTGTGTGTATGCTGATTACAAAAAACTTGACCACATTTGCAAGCTACGCTATAGTGGATGCACCTGATCAAATATGTTGCAGGTAATATTATTTTAGGCGAGGAACGATGACAGTAAGTAGCAAGGCTCAACTAATGACGAAGTCTTCAACAACAGATATATATGAATATCTTACGACTCTTATCAAACAAGCTACCAAATCCTATCTTATACGAGAGCAGATATCCCTCGATATTGAAGAGTTACCGATTGACCTGCGAATTTCAGCCCAGAGCAACTTTGGTGATTATTCGATGCCGGTCATGCCATGGGCCAAGAAAATGTCGGGACGCCCACCATTATCAATCGCTGAACAATTGGCTGACGCGCTCCGCGAGGTTCATGACCCCATTATCGATGAGATAACTGTCACAAAGCCGGGGTTTCTCAATTTCCGACTACACCGTCCTACAATAGGCAAAACTATCATTGAACATGTGTTAGAAAAAGGGGCAGATTTCGGACACAACGATATTGGAGCACTTACAAAGGTAATTGTTGAACATACAGCCATTAATAGTAACAAAGCAGCACATGTAGGCCACCTGCGCAACTCATGCCTCGGTGACACAGTAGCACGTATGTTGCGTTCTCAAGGTTACCACGTTGAAGCTGAAAACTATATCGACGATTCCGGCGTGCAAGTCGCGGATATCGTTGTGGGTTTTACCTTGCTTCGACAAGGCTATTTAGAGATTCCAGAAGGCAATCAGCAACTGCCAGGAGAACCTTTTGATTACTTCTGTTCGCGTGTATATGTCGCTGTCGGCAAAGCCTATGAAGCACAACCTGAACTCTTAGAATTACGTAAAACCATTCTACATGCGATTGAACACGGAAGCGAACCTGAATCTGGCCCTGATTATCCAGGAATGGCAGCTGATCTTTCGCGCCAAATTGTAAAGGCTCACCTCACAACAATGGCTCGACTGAACATATCGTACGATTTGCTAACATGGGAATCGGCTATCCTGGGCGCAGGACTCTGGAAACATGTCTTCAAAATGCTACGCGAACGCGATTTAGTAGAGAAGCCTGAAACTGGCCCATTGGCGGGTTGCTGGGTGTTGCCTTTCGGTGAAGGAGAAGTGCAGACAGAGGAGGGTGACCATACATCCAACAAAGTGCTGGTAAGAAAAGATGGCACAGCTACATACACAGCTAAGGATATCGCTTTCCAGCTCTGGAAATTTGGCTTGACCGATGATCCGCAGATAGGGGTACAATTCCAGTTCGTTCCATGGGGTCGTCAGCAGGATGGGCGTATACTCTGGAGCATGAGATCACCAGAAGCTGAAATTTCCGGTGAAGAGAAAGCTGATCCTAAACGCTTTGGTCATGCCAGGCGTGTGATTAATGTGATCGATGTACGCCAGTCATATCCGCAACAGATCGTATACGAGAGCTTGCGCAGGCTGGGATATACAGAACAAGCTGATAATTCATTCCATCTCGCTTATGAAGTGATCACTCTTTCTGCTTCTACGGCTGCGCAATTGGGGGTCGATATCTCAGATGGTCACCAGTTTTATGCCATGTCTGGACGCAAAGGGATTGAGATTAAAGCGGATGATTTGATTAATGCAGCAGTTGCAAGAATGCAGGAGGTAGAGACAAAACGTGATTTATCGCCTGAAGCAGCTGCAATTCTGGCAGCCTCGGCAATTCGCTACTTTATGATTCGTTTTAACCTGCAACAGATCATTACTTTAGACATTGACGAGGCGTTACGCGCAAATGGGGATACTGGGGTCTATCTACAATACGCCTATGCTCGAGCTAATAGTATTTTACGCCGTCTTCAAGAAGATAACTATGAGGAGCCAGATCAACTAGAACTACTACCTGCACAACTTGATCAGAGCGAGTGGGAATTATTGCGTCACATCGACGCTTTTCCACGCAGGTTAGCAGAAGCAACTATGCAACTTGCACCCAATATGCTCGCTTCTTATGCGTATGACCTCGCTGCTCACTTTAGCGACTTCTACGAACATACTCCACCCATACTTAAAGAGACAGATGAGCCAGTTAAAGCATTTCGCACAATGTTAGTGCAAGCAACTGTTCAAACGATGAATAATGCGTTACGAATACTCGGATTTATACCACTTGAGCGAATTTAAGGAGAATTTATTATGAAGTTACGGTTCGGTATCAAAACCGCACAACAATTCACTTCCTATGATGATATACTCCGCGTCTGGCTTGAAGCAGATACCATTTCTATCATTGAACATGCCTGGGCATTTGATCACTTCATTCCGCTAGGCCTTGATCCGACTGGCCCACAATTGGAGGGCTGGACTCTTCTGGGAGCATTGGCGGCTCGCACGAATCGCCTGCGCGTTGGTCTAATGGTGACCGGTAATACGTACCGTCATCCTGCTGTACTTGCCAAAATCGGAGCAACTGTAGACAATATCTCTCATGGCCGTTTAGATTTTGGAATAGGGGCAGGTTGGAATGAGCTTGAGAGCAATATGTATGGAATTCCGCTATACACACCTGGAGAGCGTATCAGGCGACTGGGTGAAGCATGTGAGGCAATCAAGAGACTCTGGACAGAAACCGTCGCCAATTTTGATGGGAAATACTATCAGCTCAAAGATGCTCGTTGCGAGCCAAAGCCTGTACAAAAGCCTTATCCTCCATTTGTCATTGGTGGTAGCGGTGAGCAACTGACGCTGCGTGTCGTTGCCCAGTATGCGAATATCTGGAATTTTGCTGGCGGTTCAGTTGACACATTCCGCCACAAAGTTGAAGTGCTCGAAGGGCACTCTGTAGCAATAGGCCGTGATCCCTCCACTATTGAGCGTTCTATTCAGACGCTAGTAAACTACGACAATCTGGCAGAAACCCGCGATAGCATACGCCTGTACATTGAAGCCAGTGCAACTCACATCATATTGAATTTGCGAGCGCCCTATCCTGAGGGTATCGTACACCGGCTGGCTGAAGAGATAGCTGAGCCACTGAGCGTTGAGTATGGTAGGATATAAAAATGAGCGCACCCATCTATTACGACAAAGATGCCGATCTTTCTATTCTTCAGACAAAGCGTTTGGCGTTTATTGGATATGGCAACCAGGGGGCGGCGCAAGCACAAAACTTGCGTGACAACGGCGTCTCAGAAATACTCATCGGCAATCGTGACGATGCTTATAAGGATGCAGCTATTGCTGATGGCTTTCAAGTCGTGTCTATTGTTGATGCAGCAGCCTGGGGAGATGTTGTATTCCTGCTTATTCCAGACGAAGTGCAACCCCAGGTGTTTCGTGAACAAATTGCCCCTTATCTAAAAACAGGCGCATCTCTAGTTGTTGCTTCTGGCTACAATGTAGCATTCCAACTCTTTGATTTGCCGGATACTATCGACGTAATAATGGTTGCGCCACGTATGATTGGTGCTGGGGTACGCGAACGATACCTGAGCGGAGAACCATACCCTTGTTTTATTTCTGTTGAACATGACGGTAGCGGGAATGCTTTCAAACTAGCCCTGTCAATTGCGCGCGGCATCGGCGCAACTCGCGGAGGCGCGATTCTCTCCTCGGCGAGAGAAGAGGCTGCGCTTGATCTCTTTAGCGAACAAGCCATATGGCCTTTTATTATGGCTGCTCTTACGACAGCTTACAAAGTGCTGCACGAAGCTGGCTTTAGCGATGAAGCTATTCTCTACGAAATGTACCTTTCAAAGGAGCCTGCTGAAGTATTTGATCGTATCGCTGAACAAGGTCTTTTTGGACAACTCACGCTTCACTCCCATACCAGTCAGTATGGACAACTGCGCGCCTTGCTTGCTGATGACGGTTCCAGGCTATACGAAAAGTTCAAACGAGTGCTGGAAGATGATATTTTGTCAGGTCGCTTTGCACGTGAATGGTCGGATGTTCAGGCCAAAGGGATGGAACAGCTGGAACAAATGCGTGCTTCGGCATTGGCAAGTGATCTGGCGCAAGCAGACGAAAGGGTGAGAAAGAGCAAGTGACTACAGAGCTACCCCCACAAGCTCAGTAATACTTTTTACCCGTTCCTTGTACATAAACTCCTCGATGCCCTCTATAATCTCAACACCAGCACGCGGATTGGTAAAATTGATCGTGCCTATCTGAATTGCCGAAGCACCAGCCATGAGGAATTCGAGTGCATCATTTACATTCGAGATGCCGCCAATACCAATCACAGGTACCCGAGGATATGACAAACGTAATTCCTGTGCTACTTCATAGATCATGCGTAATGCGATTGGTTTTATAGCAGGACCAGACAATCCGCCAGTAACATTCGCCAATGTTGGACGACGCTTGTTAATGTCTATACCCATACCTGTAATGGTATTGATGAGAGAGACTGCATCTGCGCCAGATGCAGCAGCAGCCAGTGCAGTTGGGCGCCCATCCCCACTATTCGGAGAAAGTTTGACGATCAAAGGCAGTGTTGTGACACGACGCACTGATGCAGTAACCATTGCAACTGTGTGTGCATCTGCGCCAAAAACTACTCCACCCGCAAGCACATTTGGGCAAGATACATTCACCTCGATGCCTGATACTCCTTCTACACCCTCGAGAAGTATTGCAAGTTCGTCAAACTCTTCGATGGTTTCTCCAGCAATGTTGACGATGACCGGAGTTTGCCACGTTGCCCAGATTGGCGCGTATTTTTCGATGACAGTATGAATACCAGGATTCTGCAGCCCAATAGCATTCAACATACCTGAAGCGATTTCCATAATTCGAGGTTGTTCATTGCCTCTGCGAGGATGAAGTGTAGTGCCTTTGCAGGTGATTGCTCCCAAATGATGTACTTCTGCAATGTTTGCATTGTCCACACCATAGCCAAATGTGCCTGACGCTACCACGACTGGATTTCGCAGCAACAGGCCTCTCTTGTGACATGGTGCGAGTTGTGTTTGTAGATTTATCATCTTATTCGTACCTCATTAATGCGATTACGCAATTTTCGCGCCTCGTTTGCCGCAGAAACAGCATAATCCTCGCCTTCACCGGCATATAGTATTGAGCGAGAAACTGAAATTATAGCCTTTTCTCCTGATACATCCACTCCTGCCAATACAGAAGCCCCCAGATTACCGCCCTGTGCTCCCACACCAGGGATCAAAATCGGCATGTCAGGACACATAGAACGGATGGTATTGAGTTCTTGTGGATAGGTTGCGCCAACAACTAAACCACAATTGCCGATCCTATTCCACAATTGGACGTGCTTTGCTATCTCTTCATAGAGAGGCCTTACCTGTCCTTTCTCTTCACATACCAACAAGTCTTGAAAATCACCAGCACTGGGATTTGATGTACGACATAAGAAAAACACGGCTTTTTCTTCATACGCTAAGAATGGGGCTATACTATCGAAGCCCAGATAGGGGTTTACGGTTACAGCGTCGCAAGCATAGATATCAAAGACTGTGGCCGCGTAATTACGCGCAGTATTTCCCAAATCTCCACGCTTGGCATCGACTATGATTGGGATGTACTCCGGAACAGCTTGGAGCACTTTCTGAAAGACATACATTCCTTCAGGACCAAGTACTTCAAAAAAAGCAATGTTAGGTTTGAAAGCGCACACATATGGCGCAGTGGCCTCTATGATGGCCTGGCAAAAGTAGGTTACTGCTCTAGCCACTGGCATACTATGCAATCGAGAAGGTAAACGCTTTTGTTCTGGATCCAGCCCTACACAAAGCAGGCTATTCTGTTGACGAGAAACTGCTAGCAATTTATCGAGAAAGTTCATCGTTTATTTGCCCCGTGTACCTGGTTTGACTATAGGAATACCCTCTTTACACATAGGGCATTCTTCCGAATAATAAGTACGTGCTAAGACCGAAAGTAGAGCGAGACAAGACACTCCAAATTGAGTGATAGAATCGCCGCCACTACGATCAATGAGCACTTCTATGCCAACAATTTCCGGTTGAAATTGTTCTATTGCACTCAACGTTTCTCGCAATGAAAGACCTGTAGTTAGGACGTCATCCACGATGAGCACTCGTTCTGATGTATGCAGGACAAAGCCCCGTCGTAGCTCTCGCCCACCATCAGGTGCTGGCTCAGCAAGGAGGCACCGCGTATCCAGTTGTCGCGCCACCTCCTGTGCCAGTAACGCACCACCTGTCGTTGGGCCAATAACTGCTTCGATGCCGCTCTGCTTATATCGACTGGCGATTTGACGGCAGAGTTGTTCTGTCACACGAGGCCACTCTAGCAGGCGAAACTTCTCCCAGTATTCGTCACTGTGCCGTCCCGAACTGAGCACAAAGTGCCCGTTCGAGACGACGCCTAGCTGTTGGAACATATCCAATAACTCGGAGTTTTTCATACTATGGCATATAGTGGACGCTGTTGCGCGGGTACTCAACGCAGTTCAGACAACTCTCACTGCCAGTGATAAACTGCACCAGACGCTCAAAACCCATGCCGAAGCCTGCATAGGGGATTGAGTCATGCTCGCGTAGTTGCAAGTACCACTCGTAGTCCTCAGCGCTGCCACCCGCCTCCAGTAAATGTTTCATGGCAACAGAAGTCATGAGACGCTCGCGCAGACGAACAGGGTCCTCCTCGCGTTCTGCCCCACCGCAGACTTCGCCAACACCCGGTAGCAGGAGATCGGCAGCGTTAACCACTCGCTCATCTTCACGGTTCTGACGCATATTGAAGAATTTCAGCTCAATTGGATAATGTGTGATAAAAGTGGGGAACTGAGTCCATTCGAGGATGGCAATCTCACGCTTACGATCCAGATCGTCACCCCATTGAGTCACGATACCCATTTTATTGAGCTGCTCTACAGCCTGCGTGTACGTGATGCGTCGGAATGGCGGCTTGATGGTTTCCAGCATAGCAATGTCAGCGCCTAACAACCCAAGCTCTTCACGGCGCGTTTTCAGGGCCATTTTGACAATGTGACTCACCAACCGCTCTTCAAAATCCAGAAGTATCTGAAGGTTCCCAAAGCCGATTTCCGGCTCAACAAGCACAAACTCGGTGAGATGGCGGTGATCAGCACGCGGCTCGGCACGATAGCTATGATTGATTGAGTAGACACGCCGCAGTGCCTGGCTGTGAACCAGTGGCTCCAGGTGCAACTGTGCTGTTTGTGTCAAAAAGGCTTTGTTGCCGAAGTATTCTAGCGGGAAGAGCGTCGAAAAATCTTCACACGCGCCCGTCAGGCTTGTGATGGTAGGTGTTGTGACCTCAACAAAATCCTCTGACTCCATGAAATTGCGTATTGCCTTCAGCAATGCGCCGCGCAGGCGGATCAATGCTGCCATATCAGGTGAACGTACCAGCATATGCCGATTGCGTAGCTGCTCCAAATCCAACAATTCCTTTGAGTTTTCAGACGATGTAGTGAGTTTCATCGCACTCATAAGTAAGTAACTTCCTTTCTTAATGACAACAGTTTAACAGGTAATCCCTTTCTCCCTGAATCGCTCAACAGGTAAGGCCTATACTGATGAGTTTCCATTGAGACCCTGCACTTGACGCCTTTGTGAAGTACAGTTGTATTCCCAAAAGGGCAAAAAAAATTCCTCATCTCTGAAAATGAGATGAGGAAGAAAGAATCTCCGAAAGAACGGCACCGGGTCCATCGATGGGATGGATCAGGCAGCGCTTGCGCCGCTTGAGTATTTTTAGCATTTGTACCCTGTGCCTGAGAGACATAAGAATCATACACCTTTTCCACAGAGTGGAATAATTAGAAAGCTATTTCAAATTGTTAGAAGTATACCTACTGATTTCCAAAAAGTCAAGGAAAATTTGAGGAAAAATTTGGTATGAAGAGAAACTTCTATCTGAGCGATACATCTGATTGCAGCATCGCTCAGATAATTCTTGTTGACTAAACTTCCACCAATCCGATCCAGCTAAAATGGCTTCTGCGCACGGATAAACGCGCTAACAAATTTGCTATCTATTTCGGCGCGTTCGCTATCCGTGAGAGACGCTATAGAGAAGCTTCCACCACTGTCTGCCACATCCTGAATTGAATAGCGCCGTGTCATCTCAATATCAATATTGATGAAGCCCGCTTCAGCCAGCAGTTGCCGGTATGTTTCCTCTTCCAGAGCGCCAGCAATACAGCCTGCCCAGGCTTCAAGGTCGTTTCGAATAGCCGGCGGAAAATGGCCAAGAAAAACAATATCCGAAACGGCAAATCGTCCGCCAGGAGAAAGCACACGGTATGCTTCGCGTAACACCTGTCCTTTATCGGCTGACAAGTTGATAACACAATTCGAGACCACCACATCAACAGCATTATCAGGTAATGGGATATTTTCGATTACACCCTTGAGAAAGCGCACATTTTCAACATTCGCCTCGACGCGATTGCGTTCGGCCAGTTCGAGCATAGTATCGGTCATATCCAGTCCATAGGCAAAACCAGTAGGACCAACACGCCTCGCTGACAGCAGCACATCTATGCCTCCACCACTCCCAAGATCAAGGACTTTCTCACCAGGTTTCAACTCCGCCAGGGCCGTCGGATTACCACAACCAAGTGAGGCAAGAGTCGCAGCGGTTGGCAACTCACCCAATTCCGCACTACTATAGAGGTCACTAGTCACGAGATCGCTATCTCCCGTGCTACAACAACTACTGCTACAACAACTTTCAGCAGTGGTTTGGCCTGTACTTAAGACCTCCAATGCGCTACGACTATAACGTTCGCGCACTACTTCACGCAATTGTTCATCACTCTTTGATGCTGTGTTCATTTTGTTCGTCCTTTCTCGTGTTGAGGTTGTGAATATAGCATTGGTAAATAAGACTCATTCGGGACAACTCATACAGGTTGACTATTAAATCAGGACATTTGAACACCTACCAAAGGCCGATACATCGGCGATGGGCGCAATACATCGGCCCCTACAATTGTCACGATTCATGTGTTCATCTGCATAAGTACATCCTAAGCGTCTTTCCTTTTGTATCTGGTAGACGATGATTATGCAAAAAGGACGCAAAGCTAATCGCTTGCAACATTACTTACATCCAGCGCCGCAATCCTGATTCACACAGCAGTCACAATTGGATTCGTAATCAATAATTCTTCCCAGGTGGTCAAACCCAAAATGGCAGCAACGCAGCAACATGAGCTTGACTTTCTCTCTCGCACGTTGAACTCTTGACTTGGCGCCAGAAATGGATATGCCGAGTCTTTCTGCAAGTTCCCTTTGGGTAAGACCTTCGTATTCTGTCAAAATAAGAGCCTGGCGGTAATCAGGGGGAAGGCTATCAACAAGCTCTTTGACATCTGGCAGTAGATCACTGATAACATCATCAAATGGATCTTCTGGAACATAGGGCACTTCTGGGAGGTCTGGCGTAAACTTGTGTGTTCGATAGTAATCGGTAATAGCATTTCTTGCTATTCGATAGATCCAACTTTGCAGTTTATCTGATTCTCTCAAGCTTTTAATATGAGTATGTATCTTGAGAAAGACATCTTGCAGTTTTCTCGGGTTGGGACGCCGCTTGGAGGAGAGAATCCAGGCTGCGCCTCATCTTACTGCATCTGATACTCTCAGATGCACCCTCAACTGGCCTCAGGGAATATAGTGGCTTGCTTTTCTTTTGTGAACGAGTCTCACTGAACAGTTACAATATGGACGCATCTGGGAGGCTCCTCGTTGGCACCATCGGCTCGTTGGTACAGCAAGCCGCCGTCTCACAATTGTGGCACCTCGGTTGATAGTCTATAATATGGCCTCTCCGGTCCAGATCAAAATGGCAGCACTCTAGCAACTGCTGCTTAAGTTTCTCCCGTGCCCGTTGTACCCGCGATTTCGCACCCGAAAAGGACAAGCCCAGGCGTTCAGCGAGTTCTTTCTGGGTCAGTCCCTGATACTCTGTGAGTACCAGTGCTTGCCGATCCAGCTCTGGTAGGTTTCGCACCATCGCCCGTATACAAGGCAACAGTTCGCTCACAACATCATCAGCGGGAAGCTCTTCTGGCAAGTTGAGCACTTCCGCCACTTCGAGGGTGGTCGTCGGTCTTGTGCTCCGATAGGAATCAATGATGGTATTGCGGGTAATTTGATAAATCCAACTCTCCAGCTTCCTAACGTCTCTGAGCGTCTCCATATGCTGGTGGATTTTGAGAAACACCTCTTGAAGTACGTCCTCAGCAGTTGTCTCATCGGAAATGCGCCGCCGGATGAACTGCTCTAGAGGTGAATGAAACTCATCCCAGATTTGTTCGGTCTTAATCAAGATATCCTCTCTTCTTTCGACAATCTGTCCTACTGGAAAGACGAAAATGCTGCCAAAAGGACGCATGCTGTTCTTCCTGATCACCAGCAACGCGCATCAGTTCCACTGCTCATTTAAACATATATATTCGCAATTTCACAATGAATTATTCTTTTTTGTCAGGAATATTTGGCCTGATACCTCCAGAACAACCCATGAAGTGCAGCAAAACACCAAAGTGATTGAAGAAAAAAAGGAATGGAAGCACATTGCTCCCTATCAAAAAAACTTTCTCTGATTCGATGCCAACAGAGATACGTGTAAAAGCGGCCACAGAGCGTGTTGAGATCGTGCTTTTGTTTGAATGAGAAACAGCACGGCGCTTGCGGGAATTTGTTCTTCAAAAGACGCCTCTACCGGTTCCCCGCTCTCTTGTTGCTTCATAATATTGCATATACCTCTCACGCTCTTCTTTAAAAATCCTCAACATAAGTTGCTGCGATGTGTTCAGGTGGGTTGGTATAGCGCTAAATATAGCGATGAGAACGATGACCGAGCCTTCGTTCTAATTCATATACATCAGCTCCGGTAACTTTAGCAAGCTGGAAAGCAAAGGTGTGCCGCAGATCGTGGGGACGCAGCGGAGAAATATGCCGTGCCGGATCGCGTTGCTCTGCATCATGCCAACGCCCGATGTGCTCCATGATGAGATTGAATGCGCGTAAGGACAGGCGTCCATCGGGAGCGCGAACCGCAATACTCGACGCCGTCAGAAAGAGCGCCGTTTGCCCAGATGTAGCATCACGTCCCCGTTCTCGTTCCAGGTAATCGGCCAGCGCATTCCTGGCATCGGCAGAGAGAAAGACCGTGCGTTCCGTTTTGCCCTTGCCTTTCACGCGGCTAATTTTGGTTTTGCGCGCTGTTCGAAGCTCATCCGGTGTATGTGGTTCCACCTGGTCTAGGTCCAGACGAATCACTTCTTCAGGGTTTCAGGCCACTTGGACCTCTGCAGTTCTAGAATGGAACTGGAGGTCATCTTCACGCTCAGAAGGAATATACCACTCCTCCATTCGTGAAAGGAAACGGTAATCCAAGCCCTGGAGCATCACAGAGGTTGCAAGCCAGACCAAGCATGTGGTTTTCTGCACGAGGATTCAATCCTCTTCGAGCCAGCGTTGGAGATATGGCGCAACAGCCCGTTCCAGACGCACCGGAGGCTTGGGCAGGCAATCGTCCAGGCAATGGCATGGTATGGCCAGGGATGTTCCGAGCTGTGCGCGTATCGCCGCCAGAGCAATGACCCACCAAAAGCTTCGTTAATCTGCTTGCGTCGACGAACAAGGCTGTGGTAGATCTGCTCGCCATCACTGCGCACCAGCGCACATTCGACGAGCGCATTTGGGGTATCATACTCCAGACGATAGCGGAAGCAAAATCCGACACGACAGTACTCGACAGAAGGACGACGGGTTGGGCTTCGCAATGAGAAACCCGTTTGATGGTTCGACCGGGGGAGTAAACTCGCCCAGAAGTCATAATAGGTTTGCCCAATCTCGGACATGTCTCGCTCCGTGCTCTCCTACTCCAAAGCTGCCGATCAGCAAAGCGCGATGTTCAACCGATGTGCAGCCAGCCAACGTGCAGATGTCAGCAGGAGTGTAGCGCCTCTGAGAATCTCTGTCTAGCTATCCTGACGCGATTGCCAGTGCGCAGCCTTGCCGACGCCTTTGCCGATCAGATAAGGGACACACCGAGAAGAGGAGGTGCCCCCCGTCCGGCAACTGGGGAGAGGCCTGGTTGACACGTTCACAGAACACGACAAGATCGTGGTTGAGGTGGCGGTCGTTGAAGGGACGCAACTCGACTGATACCGTTCTCGGTTCCAGCGTCACCCGCCCTGGAAGGCGAAAAAAGGGCGCAAGACGTTTCCACGTGTCGTGAGCATAGGTGAGAGGGAAATACTGGTCGCGGGTCCACATGACTAAATTCACCAGTGCGACTGTACAGACGGTCATGACCTGATCTTTGCGATTGTCTAATTCATACATCTCCCGTTCCTTGCAAGTCAGGTCTTCCAGCGCCCGCAGCGCCTCACGCTGTTCTCGGCAGTAGCGTTCCTGCTTGCGCCAATCCTGGTCTTGTCTGGCCTCGACCCGGTAGATACGTTGCCACAGCTCTTGCAATTCGGCATCAATCGTGGCTTTGCGCTCCTTGATCTCTCTGCGCACGAGATAATCGGCTAATCCTTGTTCCTCCAAAGCAAACATACGCTCATTGAGGCCACGGTAGAGGACCTCCCCACGCGCCTTTGCCTGTTTCCTGAGCCGATCAGAGAGCGTCGTTGCACGCTGGTAGCGAACGCGTGCTGACGCTGTCCAACGCTGAAGGGTTGCCAGTCGCTGCTGGAGAGCAGTTCGTCGCTTCGCTACCTCCGAGTTGATAACAGCTGTCTTCGCATACCCGTGGTTCGTGTCCAGGCCCAAGGCCAGCAAGTAATCGCGGATGCTATTTTCTTGGGCGGGCCAGCGTCGACCATACGCCTGGGCGAGCGTGACCGCATCGATCGTGGCAGCTGTCGTCACGATGGGGATCAACTTCGCAGTGGTGGGGGCAACCGGTGTAGGAGTAGCTTGCCAATCGTCTTCCCACCACGCCTGTTTCAGGAGATCGAGGTCAGCATCCCAGCGGCGCAGAGGTTCTTCCTCAGGCTTGCAGGGAACCTGACGACGTAGATCACGAACGAGGGCCACCCGCAACGGCAGAGATGCGCCAGGTTGATCGGGAAGCGGTAAGGCAAAGCAGGCCGCTGCTACCTCGCGGATGAGATTACCTTGCCGATCGCGTGCCAATGGCACAAAAGACCCAACCTCAGTGAAGGACGAGAGCTCCTTGTATTGATCGGTGCGCAACACGGTCACCACCGTTCGACCCGCGGCAACGCAGTCCGCCAGGAACTGAGCTGCCATCCCTTCACGATCCACGATGATCCGCGTCTGTTCTGCTTTTCCCGTCGCCTGCTCATAGCGGGCCAGGATCGCAGGCAGCCCCACCGTCAAGTGCTGGTCACCTCGATGGGTGGTGGCGAGACGGGGATGCCCCTGCTCATCATGCAAGAGGACCAGGGCACGACAGCCCAGGATCTTCCCAGAGTTCCCAATCAGCCCGCGCGGGATCAATGAATCAGCATACACGGGCTTGCGGTGTCCATCGATGTAGTAGAGAGGCTCCCTCGCTTGTGTGGAAGCGGTTGGTGGCCTCCACAAGCGTGCTGTCCACTGTGCGAGTCCATCCGTGAAGGTGTCCGCCCCGTCAGCCTGTGCGACCTGTGAAAGGAAGCGTTCGGTGTGGAAGTATCCATAGGCCCGAGATCTGCCGGTGAGAATGGCTAGCGCATCGCCCGTGTAGGTACGCAAATCCCAGGTGCGCTCCAGTCCGACCGCCCCAAGAAAAAGCAGCGTTCGCACCAGCATGTGACGAGACCGCGCCGACAGGTGCGCCAGGCGCGAATCGTCACAGGGAGTGCATGTAGATACGGCAGTTTCCAGCGTGGAGAGCAGACCAGTCTTCCGGGCCGCTGCAACCAGGAGCAGCCCTCCTGCGCCCTCTTGCCACTGGGGTTCAGCTGATGAGGACGAATCCGCATCCAGTTTTTTCCCCCGACACAGGTGTGCTGCTTCCCAGGCCGAGGCGAGCACGGACTTGGTTCAGATAGCCGATACTGATCTGGATGCCGAACCGTTCCTGG
>WNFY01003843.1_pt1 | contig 19719 bp, 17 predicted proteins | sample 5400091 | NCBI WGS metagenome assembly WNFY01 (sample SAMN13153364, study PRJNA577476) | soil metagenome | isolation source: 60 cm soil or saprolite under grassland replicate 1 | place: USA:California | collected 2016-06-15
CTCGCATCAGCGAACTGCTGCCCTGGAACCTCATCTCCAATACAGACGAAGTGTCCACATAACTTATTCGTGGACACTTAGCAAGACGGTTCACTTCGGACGCTTACTCTGAAACGTAAATTCAACAACATGCAGCGGCACGGATGGCCGTTTTCAGCATGGAAAGCAATGCAAAGCAGTCTTAACGGATTGTGAACTGATTGTGCGTCTAAGCTTCCTTACCAGTCCTTGTACTTCGTCCCATCGAGCGCGGTACCCTGTGATTTGGTGTACACGTCGAAAACGTTGTCGCCATTCGAGGAGTCAGAGGTCGGGTCGTCCTGCATGGCACGCAGGCCCCATTCTGTACTGTTGGTCATTGGATCAATCGGGATATGGCGCAGAAATCTCTGCTTTTTTCCGCCCACATCCACACCATTCACCAGAGTGTCGAGATCGGGAGGATATCCCTCTGACCCCACCTTAATCTGAAAGCCACCTCGGTCGGCTGCGTCCTTATAACGATCAATCGCGTCCCTCATTTCCCACAGCCCGGCGCGCAATCGGTGCTCTTTCTCGCGCTTGATCTGTACCCGCGCGACTGGGATGATTAGCCCCGAGAGCACGAGCAAGATCGTCGTAGCGGCGATCAATTCGATCAGCGTGAACCCACGTTGCTTTCTGCGATACATGGACATGTTTATGCCTTAGGTCGTCCTGCTGCTTGCAGGGACAAATTGCACCAATCGTGAGTCGCAAACTTGAGCATCAGCCTCTCTGCTCAATCGCTTACAGCTCAAAAGCTGCTCCGCTGAATTGTAACCATTGGCGTTGCCTCGTTCAGATGCACGCCTGCCCGACGGAATCGTGCACACCCGGCTCGAAGGAAAGGAGACGAGCGCATGAAAAATATAGGTTGTAAATTACACACGCGCTACCCGCAGATTGCTACGCTGGACAAAGAGACGGAAGCGCTGATCGAGCGGCGTATGGAGCATTCTTAACGGATTGTGAACGGATTGCGGAACCGTGCGCAGGTCTATTCACTTCTGGAACACAACGTCCACGTTTGGCGGGCGAACGAAGGTCGGAAAGTTCAGGATTACCACATCTGGCTTGCCATCGTTGTTGATATCGGAAACTCTCATTAGGTTCGCAAATGCGCCGGTGGCAAAGTATGAACGAGTAAACAAGCCCTGCCCGTTGTTGAAAAGCACGCAACCGCCCTGGAACATCATTCCGACAACAATATCCTTTCGCCCATCTCCGTTCATATCCACAATGTCCATTGTTCCCACATACTGCCCGCAAGTCACAAAGCTGTTTTGAGTGAATGTGCCATCACCGTTACTGTAGTAGATGACGATGAGACCTCCGCTCGGGTCCGTGATCGCAATGTCATCCTTGCCGTCGCCGTTCAAGTCACCGGTTGCTACGGCTGTAATGTTCGAAAGCAGAAAGGAGTTGTGTAACGGCTGGAGTGCCCGACCGCCTTGGTTGAGGTACAAGACGGCATCCGTCTGAATGTCAACTCTCCCATCACCGTTGAAGTCTCCCACAACAAAGATTCCGCCAAAATTCGGCGTAGGGTTCACCGCGAACTGGTACGCTCCATTTCCGTAATAAATCTCGCGCGGCGAAATGATGTCGGGGTGACCATCGCCGTCCAGGTCAACCACGGTTGTGCCGCCACCTACACCTGCCGGGCTCGTCACGGTGATCGGCGTTGAAGTCGAAAAATCCAGCGTGCCATTGTTAGGCCAAATAACTAGCTGACCCGACATCGTGCCCATCAAATCAGCCACTCCACGCCCCGTCAGGTCGCGCAGAGCATACGAGTTCGGATCGGCATTGGGTCCCAGCTGAAAGGTGTTGTTTCCCATGTTTTGGTACAGTGTGGCGGGGGTCGAGCTGAACGCATCGCCGCCCACCAGTATTTCCTTCTGCCCATCCCCATCCACATCGCCTGCGGTGACATTGGCAGACAGGTTGGGTGTCAGGGCGACCGCCGAAGGAACATTCCGGTCGGTTCGTCCCAGCGCTAGGTAGGTCGCAGGCCCGTCCACGGCCAGTACATCCGGGATTCCGTCACCATTGAAGTCACCGACCAATGGCCGCACTCCGCTGGGTCCGATAGCCTGCTGTGGAGTGAAATTGCCGTGTCCATCTCCCCAGAGATACAGAATATGTCCCGGTATTTCGTCGTTATTCATGCCTGCCAGATCAGGAAAGCCATCGTGATCGAAGTCGCCGGAAACGACCCTGTATGGCTGAGCTGGCACTCCCAAGCTGGAGGTCGCAACCAGCGTGAACGTCCCGTCTCCCTTGCCTGCAAACGAGTAAACTTGCACGGGAATATTGACCAGAAGAGGGTCTTGAGGGGTCTGCAAGACCAGATCGGGACTGCCGTCCAGGTCAAAGTCCAGCACTGCTGCCCGCGCTACCACTCCGTTAGGAGATAGCGGCTGGTCTGTGAAGTTACCGTTTCCCGTACCAAACAAGATGTGCTGAGGCTGGTTTAGCGGTGCGTAGAGAATGTCGGGCTTCCCATCGCGATTGAAGTCGGCAACGTAGATTGTGTCGACCGAGTTACCCTCCGACGCCAGAACGCCGGGCGGGGCAAAGTTTCCGCCGCCAAGGTTCTTGAAGCATGCCAGCCCATTGCCCGCCATTCCGCTATACGTGAGCAACGCGTCGAGTTTGTCATCTCCGTCGAGGTCCGCCAGATATGCGGTTCCCGCAAAGTTTCCAACACTGGTCTGCGTTGAAACCGTCTGGAAGTTGCCTTGGCCATCTCCCAGTTTGGCCGTTAACAGCAGCGCATCTGGCGCGATCGTAGTAAAAGTCACAATGTCGGCCTTGCCGTCGCCGTCGATATCCCCAGCAGCCATTACGGGGAAACCAGTGTCTGGAATGGGAACGTATTGCGGGACTGAGAGCGTGCCGTCCGCCTGCCCGTAAAGGATGGTCAGCGAAATGCCGATGGTGGACGAGTTTGGGCCTGAAATGATTACGTCCGAACGTCCATCGCCGTTCACGTCGACAACTGCCGCACCGCCGCTTACCTGCCCGACGAAGTAGCCTGGCATCGATGTCATTAGGTCCGGGCCGGGTTGAGGCTGATAGACCGTAAATGGCAGCGAATTCGAGGTGGTGGTGCCTTGCACTGTAATCTGATGGACGCCAATCGCATAGTCGAGCGAATTGGGAAACTGGACTTGGAGAATGTTTGCTGTCACGTACGCTGTATTCTGCTGAAACATTACTCCGTCCAGAAGGACAACGGAGCCGGTGTTGAATCCTGTGCCGTGAATGGTCACATTGCCGAGCGAGACGCCTACGGTAATTGAGGAAGGCGAGAGTGAGGTGATGGACAGCGGTGGCGGCTTGTAGCCTCCACCGCCTCCGTTCCCGCCGGAATTGTTAGTGCCGTTCCCTCCGCCGCAGGAGCTGAGGACCAAAGCGATAATCAGCAGTACGGACAGGACAGCGAATTTAGTCTTTGTCATCGAAAACGTAATGCAATGACTGCAAGCCCAATCTAAAGATTGGGCCGACCACGACTTTGAATTCACCTTCCCACTTCTCCCAAATTCGGGGAGAAACGGGGCACTCGGCGGTGGACCTATTTGTTGTCATCGAAAATCTGATGCACTGGCTGCGAGCAGTGCACTGAGAACTCAAATTGGGTGGGCAAGCCTCCAATATGCGGCGCTCTGGATTTCTCCTGAAGAGAAGCAACGTACCAGCCACACTTGTAAACGCTAAATGGCGCGATCAGGAGTGCGATACGGGAAGACCTGATCTCTGCTCCATCCGTTTCATCAGCTCTCTGAACGACTTCACGGCTTCCGGGACTCTATCTGTGTAGTGTTCGGAGAAGTACTCGCCATAAAGCAATTCCGGCTGAACGAGAACAAGGCCATCTGAGCGGTTCTTTACGATCCACTCAGGGTCAACCCGACCGTCGATGATCTCGAACAGTGCTATTGGGTACTCTTCCAGGTGTCCATGGTCGCACAACAATGAGACCCACGTACCTTTTCCCATATTCGGATAGCTGGTGTTCATAACAATGCCGAACACCAGGTAGCTGCGTCCCACAGTCAGGTGCGAGTCATGCTTCAGACCCGTTTGTTTGTACACCTCGCCTAGTACCTCGATCTCGGCTTCAGTTGGTCTTTGCTGAATACACTTAACAATCATTTGATTCCTAAATGCCTCCCCGATCGACTTTTACTTTGGGCTCGATCTTGCCGGTTTGCATCGCGTCGTTCTGATACCAATGCGTCGAGATGATTGACCCGTCCCTGGCCTTGTACGCCGAACTGGACATTTTGGACCAGTCGGCGGGGTTTCCGCCATACTGGTTAACGAGCCGGTTAATGTCATCTATAGCCTTGGTGGTACCTTTGCCTGCGAAAGCAGCTCCGGCCTCACCTAATTGTGCTTCGACGGCTAGACTCTTTTCGAGTCTCAAGAGATTGGAAGCGCTGCGAGCCTCTCCGAGTTCGCCAAACTCCCCTTCTGGTGCTGCAAACAGGAGGGTCAGGTTTTTCGCGATGTTGTTTGCGTCTTTCCCTGTGACATGTCCGAGAGAGAAGTTAGGATTCTCTGTGAGCAGCAGGGTCACGGCTGCGTATGCTTTCTTGTAGGCTTGGGCGATATTGCTGCCCGCTTTAATTTCGGACTGTACCACTTTCCTGAACGTTCTCTGAAGACTCGCTGCAAACTGCTTGGCTTCTTGCTCAGCCTTCCATTCCTGCTGCTTGTTTTGGTTTTGGCAGGGGCCTTGGCCACCATTGTTACAGTCCGGGCCAAAGGACCAATCCCCTGGAGGCCCGTGCCCATCGTCATCGGCTTTGTTCAGCGGTTGGTTCTCAACATATCCATAAAGGTTCAGCGTTTGTGGATCACCAAAAGATGCGTAGGGGACAGCAGCCGGTTCATCGTGCCAGTCGGGCGTCATGAAGCGACCCATAGAACTGCTATAGTACCGAGCTCCGAAGTTGTCCAGCCCGGTTTCGCTGTCCCGTTCCTTGCCGGTGAACTTGTAGTTCTGATTGCTCACCGTCGTCGAATAGTCCCACTCTCCGCCGTACGGGGCAAATTCATAACGGTTCTCAACTGTGCCCGTTGAACTCACCAGATCGCTTGTCGAGCCAAGATGATCATCAATAAAGTAGTGCACGGCTCCTGTTGAAATGTCCCGCCGCGCAATGCGCCTGCTATTGGCAAAGATAAACTCGCGTTGCAGGTTGCCATTGCCGTCACTTTCCAGCATTGGACCGGCGCCCCAATACTCTGTACTGCTGGATTTCTTAACGCGATATCCTAACCCGTCATATGTGTATGCCACCCCCGCCGCTGTCACCATCTGGCTCTCCGCATTGTATGTATAGGTGGCAGAGCCGTTCTGGGTCATATTTCCGGCTGCGTCATATCCAAAGCCGGTGAGCTGGTTCTTGTTGTTCGCCGTAACGCTGAGCGGAAATGCCGAGCACTTGGTCACGGTTGCCGTCGTCAGGTTGGACCACGGATCAACCGTAAACGTCGCGCCCCAGTTCTTGGGAATGCTCGTGCCCGAAATCACTGAGCAATCTGTGCCTGCCGTGGAAGCCCCGGTAAGCCGGTTCAGATCGTCGTAGGTGTACGTGGTCGAGCGGGTCGAGTAGGCTGCGATGTTGTTGGTTATGCCCAGGACGTTGCCGTTATCCTTGCCACCCAAAGCAAAGTCGTACTTCAGATCGAGAATGCTCCCCGCAGTTGTCGAGCCGTTACACGGATTTGTGGGTGACAGGATCGTTCCCACATTCACGTAAAACCAACACGGTTGCAGGCGGCTGTTGAAGATGCTGGTCGATTTGATCGAGCTGCCGTATCGGATACGTGGCCTGCTTAACCGAGCCGTCCAGGTTGTACGTGGTGCTGATGGTTTTGGTGATGCCGCTTATGGTTTGAGTTTCGCTGGCAACGCGTCCCGTATTCTCGTATGTCCAGCTACTTGATCCGGAAGCGTCGGTCATGCCGGTACGGTGGCCAATCCCATATGTTCCAGCGTCATACGTGTAGGAAATGGCTGTATCGCCGTTGTTATAGGTTTTCCCGGTCAACCGGTTTAGGTTGTCATACCCGTAGGTGATCGTGATGCTGCGCGGGTCGGTTTTCGTGAAAAGATTCCCGTTCAAGTCGTAGGTGTAGGCGATCGCGTTAAAGTTCGTTTCTGGGTTCGTGGCCGTCAGTAGTTGCGAAAGCGAGTTGTAGGTGAAGCGGCGCACGCGCCACGCGCTCGTGGGGTCGCTGGTGCTCGGGGCCGAACACCCGGTCTGGCTGGTCGCATTGCCGTGTTGCTCCGCGCAAGTGAGATTGCCAAGACCATCGTAGTTGTACAACGTGACGTAGGCAGTGCTGGGGCTGATTCCGTCGGTGCCACCCGTCAAGTATCGCCCCGAACCGGAGATCGTGAACGAAGGATTGGGAAACAAAGTCGAGTTGTGGGTCATCGAAACGGAAAAAGGATAATTGGTAATCGCGCCCACCGTCTTTGCGGTCACATACCCCGATGAGTCAGAAGTCGCAGGCATGTTCGGGTTGGAATTGAAATTGGTAATCAAGGAAGCCAGGACAGCGGCAGCTGTGCTTCCTTGTCCAAACCCAGCTCCAGCGGTTTGACCGTTGACCGTTACTGTGACGCTGCCTGTGTCGTAAACGGGGCACTGCGCTCCGGGAGGACAGTTGGGAGCCTGGACTGGACCTTGTTCGACTCCCGAAACGGAGAAGCCTCCGGTCCCCGGCGCTGCCGGTACAGGTACTACATTCGGCTCATCCACCTCAACCAATTGTCCTAGGCTGTCTGTACATGACTGGCGCGGGTGCCCGGCTTCATCGACTGTGGTGACACCAAAGACGTTGCTGGATAAGATGCAAGGCGTGCCATAGCTAGTATGGACTAGAGACCCGTCCTGGCGGGTAATCAGCATTGGACGGCCTAGGGCATCTACGTCGGTTTGGGTGGTCCCATCGGTTGGCCATGATGAGGAGCGATGCGGGTTGGCCACCTTCCAGGCACGGCCCAAACCGTCATAGGTTGTGTCCGTCGTATCGGTGCCTTCAGGATCGGAGGTCAGCTGGGTGGAGACGGCATGGAACATACCGTCCATATTGGTGACGACTGTTTTTGTCAGGGTCGATGTAATTAACTGGGTCGTGGTGACACTAGTTGCACCGTTGTATGTGATCGTCGTTTTTCCGCCGTCGGGCGAGTCGGTCTCGATGAGGCGATCAAGCCTACCTCCTACGCCGCCGGAATCGGCCGCACAAGCTAACTGCCATGACGTCGGGCACTCATACTTGTACTGCGTCTGCTGATTATTTTCGTCGAATGAGAATGTCAGATCGCCATAAGCGTAGTTGTACTGGAACGTTTCCTGATGGACCACCGTCCCCGTTTGCGGGTAAACGATTTTCGTCACATAGGCGTTCGATCCGGGGCTGGAGGGCAGGTTGGTTCCAACATCGTTGTAATAGAACTGGGTTGTATGGCCAGAACCGGTCATATCGCCGCAACTGCTGTTGCCGCAAGGGTCGGTCCTCGACACAAGTTGACCGGTGGTGTCGTAGGTTCCGGTCACCTTGATTGTGGGCGTCGCACAGTTACCAGACGCCGTAAAGCATTGTCGTGTTACGCTGGTTACGTTACCGCGAACCGTGATGCTGCCGCCGCTGTAATTCGAGTCTGACTGTATGGCGCTGGCCGGAGCGAGGGATGATCCATCGTACGCGAAATCGCTTTCGGCGACCCGCGCGCCGGTCTTGTCGTAGGTTATGACACTTTGCGGCTTGTAGAAAATCGCGCCGTACTGCTGGAGCAATGAATTGGATGGAATGAGTGGATCGGTGAATGATTGGTAGGAGGTAGCCGTTTTTCGATATGGCGTCAGGCCGGACGTGCCATTGCAGATGCTCGTCTGGTTGGAGCCGGTGACCTGGCTGTAGTCAAACTCGCGCTCCTCGGTCATGTAGTCACTTATATAATTGCTTGACCACGGCATGTATTTATACACGTGTCCGGAAGTCATTCCATTGATCGTTGTGAACTCGCAAGCCAACTGAAAGACGTTGTTCCAGGTCTTGGTCACAGTCTTGATGGGAGTCGAGATATTTTCCCAGTCGAAGTATTGAACGCTCTGCTCGACCGGCGCTGGTGAACCCCAATATCCCGGAGAAAATGGAGAATTGCCGGGTATGCTTGCTCCGCCATAAGTGTAAATCGTGAGCGTGCTCTTATTTCGTATCTTGTCCGTAGTTGTGACACTTGTGGTCTTGGTACTCCATCCCGACGTGCTGTAGAACAGGCCGCTACCTCCCCAGTTGGTGCTGTAGGTAAAGTCCTGCTGCTGAGCAAGGTTCACGCCGTCATAGCTGACATATCTGTGCGCAAGGCGCGGGGTTGAGTATCCGATAAAGCATGGGTTGGTGATGCCCTGAACGGTCGTTCCCAAATTGGGAAAGGCTGCCAGTTCGTTGGCAACCTGGGTGTCAATGGAATACTGGTATTTGATCCATCCGCCACCTGGAAATTTGACCTCGTTTAAAAGCCCGTAGTTGTTTTGTACCGCCGCATCGTACGGGTTGTAGCTGCCAAAAAACAGAGTGTATTGGGTGCCATCCGGCAGTGGGACTGCATTCCAGGCGGCCTGCGTTCCGCTCACTTGCCCAACGTGCACTCCAGCATTCAGGAAGCATGGATTGGTGCCATCACTATTCGGAACGCTGTAGTTTACCGTCACAGAGCTGGGGGCTGCGGGAGGCGGCGTTGCTGGGGGATAGGTAATGCCTCCAACCGTAGAATTGGCATACCCGATTTGTCTCCCCAGAGTATCCACCCAACCGCTGGTGTTCCCTATGAGGTTGCCGTTGCGATCCTCGATCTTGTATGGCTGGTCAATAAAGACCTGGTACGTCGAACTGGCCGTTCCCCCACCGCCAAAAAAATAGGTGGTTCCATTCTTGTCTGTGACGGTAAAAGCGCCCACAGAGCCGCTGGGCGACCCGCCCTGCCACCATCCCCACCCCGTTAGCAAATTTAGAGTGCCCGCCTGATCGGTAAACTGGGCAGATACCTCGCCATCGGTTCCTGGGACTATGTTGCCGATTTGCCCGCAGGGCGAGGCTCTGTCGGGGGTCGGTTGACTCGTTGCAGGCGCTTGCGCACCGATACCAAGATTGTGGCTTACTCCGTCAAGACCGGTAAACGTAAAGCCATTTGCATAGTTGCAGGGCCATGTGTCACAAGTATTTGAAGGATACTGGCCACACTGGTACGTTATCGGTTGCAGCGTTGATTCCTGCCAACTGGCAATCGGTGTTGAGCCACTCGCGAGAAAATTGGGCACCCATTGCACCATGTTGTTGGGGAGGGACATTATGCGATAACGTCCAGCAGTGCTGTAGCTAAACCAATATGGGACGGATATTCCTCGTCCTTTCGGCATGGGGTAATCAACGCGGTAGCTCACGGACCCGTTCGATGGGTTCACCGTCTCGGAGAGCAGCTTGACGTAGTCGTGTCCTCCTGGGCCAGGCATCATTGTGTCGCCAGTGACCGCTTGAGCGCTCGAAGTAATGCCGGGAGGCGTTGACTGCGCGTTTCCGCGCATAGCAACAATGAGAACGGCGCACAGAACGCAGAACCTTGTCAAAAGGGGGAAAGTTGGACGAGCCATTTGATCTCTCCGCGAAAGATGTGACAGCTTGACTGCCGGGCAGACTACGGCCCAAATGTGGGGAAGAACTCTCGCTGAGTGGATAGATTCTCCCTGCAAGGCCCCCGAGAGGGAAGGATCATCTACTTAGGATTGCGCTCAAAAATAATCGTCAGTTGAAACTTAGTCAAGCGAAAACTTTCCTAGGTTGCTCAACATCACACCCAACTGTGTCGAGAATCACGAGCAAGTGGAAAAATCCTCCAGATACGGTCACATTAGCGCAAGAAAGCCGCTTAGCGCGGGTTCTCGCTAGTTCTAACGTTACGTACGTAGGTTACGTAAACCCGGCAAGGTCGTGATTTTCCCTAGAGTGGAAACGCTGATTGCCACGGGAACGGAACTTCAGTTTTGCATTTTGGACAAGCGTGATTGTGGGAGCGCCCCTTAAAGCCGCACGAGCATTGAATCCACACTTCAAACCGAACAATGTGGTGTTCACGCTTTTTGCGGGCACGTTCCTTCGCGCAGAGATCGCGGGAATAGCGGGGCGTGATTTCTCCCCGTAAACCCCGAAATCTCACGGTGAAACAGTTCCACAGGCTCGTAGCTGAATTGGCGGAGCCGTTTCGCACAATGTCGCAAGTTGCCGTGTGTTTCGGGTTGCGAGTCAGCGAACTGCTGGGGCTACGGTGGAGTGATGTGGACTGGCTAAACAGCAAGCTCCGCATCGAGAGAGCGATTGTGATGCAAAATGTGGATGCCGTCAAAACTGAGGAATCGCGCCGCGAAATGACCATTGCGAAAGAACTGCTTGATATTCTCACAGCTACCCGCCCGACAAGCAGGAAAAGGCCACTCTTACGGTTTTGGAGCAGACGGAAGTCCTGTCTGCGAATTGGGCCATCGCCTGAATCCTCTGCGCTGCAATGCACTACGCTCGTTGGAGCCTGAATTCATGGAAAGACCTGGAAGAAATCACCCAAGCGATAGATGAGATACAGAGGGACTCGTTTCAAGTCACGAGTCGAAGCCGCACTGATTCGCGCTCATCCAATGGAGACCCGCGTATGAATGAGAAATTTGAGCTTCACTCGAAATTCCAATTAGAGGGAGTTTTTTGGGACGCAGCAAACCCCGATGACAAGTTCGCTGGGACCCTAAGCTGCGATGGCAAGCGCCTCGAACTGAATACTCGCGCAGAACTGGTTACACCAACTCCTGAGATGTTCATGGGAACCGATGAGGCTTCAGTACCAGACATAGTTCATGGGTTCACGGTCAAAGGCGACTGCACGATAATCGGGTTACAGCACATCAATACGCCTGGCCTACTCGACTACCCAAGGGAACGTGGCGTTCGCTGGCGCAGCTTCAGAGTGATCGGCGCTTGTTTGATGGGATGGCACCTTGCGAATAATGCCGATGAGGTGTTGACCACAGCAGACTTGACCTACACAGGAATCAGCCAATGGTTCCCGGGATGTGGTGCATCGATAAACTTCTCGGACGGTGCCAGACACATCTCTCTTCGCAAGGAACGACGTACTGTGCTGGATGTCTGCGTCCTTGCAAAGCGCTTCCATCTACTCATTGATATTGATCCAAATTTCGAATTCAAGGCGGGAGGTAGGAGCTTCAAAGCCGACAGCGAACCGGTAATCATGCTCGAACCTCCTGAGCCTAGGTCGTTGGAATGGTTCGTTGAAGTAATGCACCGATTGGAGAACTTCTTGTCGCTTTGCCTGGGAAGCTCGGTACGCGCCAAGACCATGCGTCTCATCGGCAAGGACGAGAAAACCGAGAGCGGGTGGCTGGTAAGACCTCGTGGTGGAAGAATCGAGAAGCCATCTATAACGATTTGGCTTCGCTGCGATAGCTCTCAGCTTGCCAGTGCGGTTGCGTCATGGTTCTCGATGTCCGAGGAATTTACTCCGCTCGAAAATCTGATCTACGGCACAATTCGCCACAGTTCGCTGTTCGTCGAGACCGAATTTCTTTCACTCGCGCAGGCAATCGAGTCTTTTCATCGTTTGACGGACAAATCCACGGTCGTCGGGCCACAGGTTTTCGCACATGTTCAGGAGACCCTATTGGGTTTCATTTCTCAACAAACTTGGGCCAACTCCGCTCTCGCCAATCGTTGCAAAGAGTCGCTTAACTTTCTGAACGACCCGACCTTTAAGACCCGCATTCAGTCTTTGTTGGCAGGTATCGATCCACAGCATCTAAAGACGCTTGTAGGTGACCCGATCATCTTCGAGCAAACGTTGAAGCAGACCAGGAATTACTTGACGCATCCCGGAATTGAGAAAAAGGGAAAGGTGCTAACGGGATCAAAGGAGCTATTCCTTTTCAATCAGAAGCTTCACGTCTTATTACGGCTCCTGATGCTCAAGACGATGGGGTTCTCTGAAGCGGCGATTTTCGATCAGATGTTCCAGCAGTCGCGCAGATACTCCTAAAGCCCGTTTTCAAATCACATCTGTGTGATGTTCTCCCAAGACGCCTGTAGTTCGGCAATACGATCTTTCGTAAGCTTCTCCGCAGTCTTGCCCCAGATCATGCTACGTATCGTTCCACCTCGATTCAGATAGGTTTCGAATTCGCATTGGGCGTTCCGATACGAGTGCCATTTCGTTTGGGCATCATCGAGACAACTCGCCCAAGTGTCTTCCCATTTACCAGGAAGCGGCAAATCAGCAGCGTGATCGTTTTCCGTTACATGCGACCGGAGTTGCGCCAGGATAGCCGACATTTGTTCTTCCGCTTTCAGAAGATCATCCCGCGCTTGGATGTTCATATCGGTTTGCGTAAGCGGCATAAGTCCAAATTGCTCGAAGGTCAAGACTTCTTCTAGAGCCTTCGTGAACTGGATCGCATGATCCAGAAATTCATCGATTGTGTCCTCCACATACACAGGCTTAGAAAGCAGTTCATGGCAGAGGACATGGCGAACTTCGAACAACTCAGTTAGGTATTGCGCTAGTTTGTCGTAATCACGAATGATAGACTCTCGGGGTTTGCCTTCTCTTTCGACGCCAAATCGGTCAATAGCCTGCGTGAGTAGTGGGCGAAGTTGCTTTCCTAGAATGGTTTCAAAATGGCCGATGATCTGGCCATAGGAATTCACAGGCACGCTATGACCGACGATATCTCCCAAAGTAATCGCACGTCCTTGGATATGTCGAACCAGCGCAAAGTCCATCTTGAAATGCTTCGACAATTCGACCGCACGTTGCGTGTACTCTTCGGCGTGATCGATCAGAGAAGCAATGTTTCGCCTGGCAAAAACTTCAAGTATTGTGACCGCCCGAATAATGTAAAAATCTGGCGTCCGCTCCGCGTGTCCCTTGCTCTTCGACCATTTCCACTGTAGAGATTTGAGGTTGTATGAGAGGAATCCGTGTCCTCTTGGATTTCGCCGTTTGATCTCAATAATTTGTTCAGCGCGATCTCGCGTGCTCACGAGCTTTCCCTCCTCGTCACTCATTTAGATTTAGTGCAAACAGCCCATATAAACCCTCCGCGATTCGTAGATCGCCTCCACACTTCGGGGAGAGATGCTCGAATGAATTCGCAAACCGAATCCGCCAATACTTTTGAAGGGCCAGGTCGCGTCAAACTTGACATCGTTTGGATCAGGCGGCGAGGGAACTTCTCCCCAAGTCGCCCAGCGCAATCCCTGGGAAATGTACGTCAAAAGGCTCGTAGGTATATCAGAGCCAAATCCATCGTCCCAAATCGCAATTTGCTTGTCCTCTCGACCAAACGCGATTTCGGTCGCAAGTCGGCTAAACCCGGCAAGAACATCCGCAATTTGTATGACCGCGTGCTCGTGCGAGTGCACACTCTTGACCTCGGCAGTGGCAATTCTTGAAGGAGACAGGGCACGAAGGTATTGCTTGAACTCAATTGGCTCATCGATGATCGATTCATCGAACAACAAGTCGAGTGCCTCGTGACCGGCCAGAGACGGACAGGCTGCAAAATAATCCGCTATCTGCCGTGCTGATGCTTGGGCAGCCCGGTTCTTATCGCAACCTTCCGAAATTACAACAAGGGGGACTGAGTCATGAAGCAGAACCATCAATTCTTGGCTCAACTCCTCCCGCGCCTTTTGTGGCAGGGGCGGCATTCCATTCCACTTCACCTCGTCGCTTGCTTTCAACCCGAAATCGTGCTTCAGCATCGCAAGAGCAGATTCGAGTGTCTCAGATTTGTGCACACCCATTGCTGCTAACAACGTGTGAGGCCGCCCTTCTATGTCAATTTCAGAATCATCTATTCCGAAGATCACGTCGAAGCCTCCGGCTACAATGCAACGTTGGCTGCCCCATGCGATGATGGTAGCTGAATTGGAGAGAGGTGGGAGAGATGGAAACCGGGACGGCGATCGCCGTGAAGTACTGGATTGCGACGGATCAGGGCCGGAATTTTCCTGACCTTGACGGTATCGATGAGTTCCGCCGAGAGCTGGCAGCCGACTACGTCTCGGTTGTGAGAGGGCGACCTGCTGGCGCTGGCGGTCTGACTCATCTTTACGTTGAAGTTATCTCGTCTCTTTCCCTGTCGCATTTGAGTCAAATCCTCCTTGACGGGATTGCGTTCGATCTCATCAAACGGGGAACTGAAAAGTTTGTGCTCCGTCCATTTCTCGCCGCTTATAAGAAACTTCGTGACCGGAACAAAGGCAAAAACAACTTCATCGACATTGGAGAATTACAGATTCAGTTCCAGGACTCTTTGCTGGTCATTCACGAGTTTTCGAGTGACAGCGTGGTCGATCAATTGGAAAATATCTTGCAATTGGTGGCCCGGAACTACGAAACTCTCGTTCTTGAGGACGGAGCGTATCCATTTTCGATTCACGTCCCTGTGTTTGAAGATCCTGACCCAGAGCGCCCATGTAGATTCCGGGTTATGGGCCTCATCGACGAAACAGCAGTAGTTAATGCACGTGACGGTTACTTCCAATTCTGGGGGCTGGAATACGATCCCTTCGAAACCCGAGTCTATGATGTCGAACACCAACGCATGCTGGATGTGGGATTCAATACTTTGGAACGTCATTGGGCAGAATTAACGATGCGTGCCAATGTAAACGCTCTCAAGCGTGGTTCGGCAATTTGATCCCCTCCACGAAAGGAATTCCATTGCACAATTAATTGCGCGGTCATTGCACGATAATTCCCAGACGACCCCAAAATTCTCCAGAAGAAGCCCGGATTCCCACTCTCGGGTCCTCTTGCGAACTCCTCCAGCGGCCCCTTGGGACCTACCTGGACCGCTGCTGAATCCGACAACCATACGCTGAGACATGCTTCTTTCCTTCCTTACCATCGTACCCACCGTACTAAGCAGTACTATCAATCCCTTCCGACCGGACCTAGCCCTCGTATCCAGACCGTACCTAGCAGAAGCCTGCAATGCAGGGACTACTTACCTTGGAGGTGCGACCGAGGTACGATGGACAGGTTCGATGCTAAGTCCATGCAAACAGCCAAGAGTACGACAGGTCTAATCTGATTGAAGGTCGAAGACCTTTCTGTAGAGCTTCGCACTGTAGGTCATGAAGCCGTTCCTCACAGCTATTTTCAGTGTGTCACTGAGAGTCCCCTTGTTGAAGGGTCTGCCCGTCTTTGGGTCATTTACCTTCTCAGCGTCGCTGAACGTGAACTCCTCGGGCAATTGTTGATAGATTTCCATCCCTTTTGGGCGGATTCCGAATACAGCATTAAATCGTAGTTTCCTATTATCGTGACGCTCGAATGAGAGTGTCTCGGGGTTGAATTGGAGGATGAGCGGAGATACAGGGGCACTTCGATTAATGCCGTTCACTACATGACATTTTTGTCCTCCGACCATTTCCTCCGCTAATGCCAACCGTGTTCTTGCGAAATCGAGCACCCTCCCAGTTCCTCTGGCCCGTGAAAGGTACTCGTACGGCGATAAGAGAAGGCTTATCGGTTCTTTGCCCTGCTGTTCACCGGGCTTTGTCAGATGGTGAAAAACAATAATCGCCCCATTTAGCAGTGACTCGACTTTCGAGCGAACAAATTTTAGATTGTCATAGAACCGTAGGGCGTCCTCGGTATCTTTCAGATCGCCCTGAGTAGAAACCAAACCCAGGTTGTCAATGATTAGAACTTCAGGAGCGTATTCCTTCAAACGTACAATGAGCGATTCCAATTTTGCGTGATCTCTATCCAACTTGAGATTGTGTAGCGGGTTTTCATGATTTCCAGCGTCCACATAGGACCAATTCTCAGAAAGCAGGCCTTCCTCACCCTCCGATAATCCGAGGCACGATGTCTGTTTCGACACCCTCTCCTTCATATCTCCAAGGTCATTCTCAAAATCTAAATACATTGTTCGATACGGACGGGGAATTTTCAGGCCCAACAATTCTCGCCCGACTGCCAGATGCAAAGACAGTTGCGTCCCATACATGGTCTTGCCCACCCCGAATCGGCCCATGAGAAGGGCATTCTGGCGCTCACAAATAAGCCCTTCCACAATGTCCTTCGGGCGCTCGATATTTTGCGCCATTAGTTCTTGAAAGCGAAATACGCCGGTGCTAGAGACCCCGTGATCTCCATCCTCAGCAGACTGGTTCATTGCTGTGGCGGAATCCTCCGCGATGGTGTCCTGCCTCAACTCTTTCTCAATTTGGGCCGGGGTTTCCCAGGAACCCTCGAAACCAAAACGTTTGGTAATTTCCACTTTACCCGTGTTCTCCTGTGCATTGCTCATTTTGTCTTCTCCTTTTTGCTTAGTGTTTGCTCGTCCTTTTGAACCTCGCCATTCGAGATCATGGCGTGGCCTCCAGAGCAGCATTCGCCCGTTCCACTGCCTCGGCTTGTTTCTGGCCTTCGGCAACTAGCCGCTCCAGTTCCGACTCTGTGAGCAGGACTCGGCGGCCCAGTCTGACTGGCCGGAGCCTCCCCTCGCGGATGTAGCCCCGCACAGTCCAGGGACTAATCCCTAGAAGTTCGGCAGCCTTGTCTATACCCATTAGCGGTCTCATATCCATCTCTCCCTTTAATCCCACACCTGGGGACTGTTAAATAGGTGCACAAAAACGAAAAGGCCATCGAGCGTTATGCTCGATAGCCATTGACTCTTTCCGAATTGTTCTGCTGTTACGCTACTGAGGCTCTCCTCTACTCTTCATCTTGGACAGTTACCGCCTTAATAAGAGAGAGAGAGCATTCTCCCACCCCCCACTTTTGGTGGGGTATTTCATTGTGTTCACCCTTGACGGACCGTCACCGGCAACCGCATGCGAAATTGCCGATTGCTTTTGTTCTTGCAACCACACTGCCACAACTCCGGCAACTAAATGGCAACAAATGCAAATAGCTTTAACTTCAATCAAATCCGCTTCCGGAGCGGACTTTATCATCTTCCCGTCCGTGCAGCCATGCTTGGCAATTAGGAAAATTCTTGCGCATAAAAGTAACCACAACTCAATCATCAGCTTAGAGAATCGGACTGGCATTGGACTTGCTCGAAATCTGACTGTCAGATTTAAAGAGGGCTAGAATGGCGATATTCAAGCGAGGGCGCATTTACTGGTATCACTTCGTTTTTAACGGACGGCACATTCAGGAGTCCACAAAACAGGGGAATCCCCGTGTGGCTCGGCAGATGGAAGCCGCACATCGCACCGCACTGGCAAAAGGGGAGGTGGGAATCCGGGAGAAAGAAACAGCACCCACATTGAACGATTTTTGCAGACGTGTCGAGAGCTTTGCAAATGCCCAATATCGGAATGCGCCCAAGACTCTGCTCTGGTACAAGTTCGGACTCAAGACAATTCGGGAAGCCGATATCATCTCGCGCAAACTGGATGAGATTACAGCGGAGCACATCGCAGGACTTGTTGCGTCTCTGCAGTCAAAAAAGTGGGAGATAGCAAGCATCAATTCAGCTCTTAGGGCTGTGCGCAGGGTTTTTCGGCTGGCACTCAAATGGGGTGTTATTTCCAATACGCCCGAAGTTTCACTTCTACGGGGGGAGAACCATCGGGACAGAGTGCTCACATTCCAGGAGGAAGCGAAGTATTTGGCAGCCGCCAGTGAGCCGCTTGCCTCGATTGCAGCCATTCTGGTGGATAGTGGGTTGCGTCCAGATGAGTGCTTCCGTTTACGGTGGGAATACATCAATTTAAGTGGAGAACGCTACGGGACTTTGCGAGTCGTGGAGGGCAAAACGAAGGCGGCACGGAGGGTGATTCCTCTGACTAGTCGTCTGCGCTCTGTCTTGGAGACGCTCTGGGAAAGTAAAGCAAAACCAGAAGAAGGATGGATATTCCCTGCGCCTACCAGGCAGGGCCACGTCTGGCACGATTCCATCCGTGTACAGCACAAGAAGGCATTGAAAGCCAGCAAGGTACAACCCTTCGTAGTCTATGCGCTTCGGCACACGTTCTTGACTCGCCTGGGGGAGTCCGGGTGCGATGTTTGGACCCTGGCACGAATCGCAGGGCACAGTTCAATCAAGATGAGCGAACGTTACGTGCACCCAGGAAGTGAGGCTGTGCTCAATGCAATGAAGAGGCTTTCCTTGCCCATTTCACAATGAGGTCGCTACAATTCCCGCTACAATGGCGAACCTGCAAACTGCCATGAAGTCCGCAAGTTCTTGAGAAGATGGTGAGCGCGGTAGGAATCGAACCTACAACCTACTGATTAAGAGTCAGTTGCTCTGCCAATTGAGCTACGCGCCCGCTGTGAATTGTGGGAGATATTGAAGTTGTGCTGCCAATGGATCAGTCCTGAAGCCATACAGCTTTACGGCCTCTCGCGCACCTGAAGCGCAGACTGAGGCACGTTCAGTATATCAGCGAGACAGTTGGAGTGCGCCGAGAAGCGGTTCGAGAAAACTAGCTCCTGAGAAATGCCGCCTCCTGATTCGCCAAGCAATGCAGGTCACTGAAGCACCTCGCGCGGAACTAACCGCGTCGGCGCGCCTCTGCGGCAAACGGTGCAACACCGCGCTCGACCGAAGCGCTCGGGCGCCGCGGCGACATCGGATGCGATGGCACAGGTGGACGCTGTTCCAGAGTCCCCAGCAACGGTGCATCGTCAAAACCTATGCCCCACGATACGAAGCGGTTTTCGTCGCACATTGCCTCAATCAGATTTTGTTGTCGCCTACTGAGCACCTTCAGCGGCAAGGTTTGGAAATTGCGGAATATCCACAGCAAATAGAGCCGCTGCGAGAACGAGGGTCTTAGGTATCGCGGGCCGAGTGGAGTCAGCACTCGAAGAACTCCGGCGGAAAGTCTATCTAGCCACATGAATCTAGTCCATTGTTAGGAGATTTGAATAATAGCATTGCAATTTTAGGCCCACGCATTATTGCACCAGCACTGCGGCAATGGGAAGTACATTCTGATCTTTACTTTTTTTCACCGTTATCGGCCCGATGGCGCCAGCCGGTCAATTGTCGGCCCACGCGGTTAGAATCCTCTGTTCCACTTGACCATGCCGCAACGACACCACAGTTCGGCCTTGGGTCTCGCCCGGGCTCTTTCGAAGTTGGGACACTGCTCGAGGTCGGCCGCACGACAGCTGATCCAGCAAGGGCACGTTCGTGTCAACGGCAGGGTGACGAGACTCCCGACAGCGGCAGTTCGGCTGGGGAAAGATGAAATCACGGTTGACGGCATGGCTGTGGAGCGGCGCGAGCCGGTTTACCTGATGGTGAACAAACCTCGTGGCATTGTGACCACAGCCAAAGACGAACGGGGCCGGCACACGATCTACTCGCTCGTGCCGGAAGGTCGGCAGTGGCTGGCACCGGTGGGTCGTCTGGACAAAGCAAGCGAAGGCCTGTTGCTCCTGACCAACGATTCCGAGTGGGCGGGGCGAATCACAGCTCCAGAAACCCACCTGGAAAAGACTTACCACGTTCAGATCGGAGCTATTGCCGACCGCGCCCTCCTGCGATCTCTTACGCTCGGCGTAACGGATGCCGAAGGGGAGCGACTCAAAGCCAGACGCGCACACATCCTACGGCATGGCGA
>WNFY01005518.1_pt1 | contig 19719 bp, 23 predicted proteins | sample 5400091 | NCBI WGS metagenome assembly WNFY01 (sample SAMN13153364, study PRJNA577476) | soil metagenome | isolation source: 60 cm soil or saprolite under grassland replicate 1 | place: USA:California | collected 2016-06-15
CGGCCAACCGGATTGCTCAAGATGTGAGTGTGCAGTCGTTGGCCGAGACTTGGTCCTTCAGGGAACTTGAAGATGCGACTGTCGTACACGATCCCGGCACTGACATCGCCACCGTGCAAAGGAATGATCCAGACCCACCAGCCGCGCCCGAAGAGATGGTTGGTTGCCCACTCGCGCGCAGTGCGACAGCGATTCGCGTAGTCGGGAAAACGTTGCCGCCATTCGTAGCTGTCCCATTCTTTCACTCCGCTGAATCGCGCCCAGACAGCGTTGATGGGATGCTCGATGTTGGGACGAAAATATCCGAGTTTGCGCGCGAGAATCGCAGCGCGTCCGGTGGCGTCGATGATCCAACGCGCACTAATGGTGCATTCGCGACCATTGCCGGCAGCGCTGATCTTTTGGCCATTTCCGTTGTTCAATTCGAGGTTCGTTACTTTCGCCGGACGCCATAATTCGCAACCCGCCTGCGCTGCGACACTAAGCATGTGTGAGTCAAGCTTGGCCCGGTCCACTTGAAACCCTGGCAATCTGCTCTGATATCGTGTGCCAACCTCGACGCAATCATCAAATCCTTGATCAGGCCGATTCGAAAACCAGAGGCGTAGGCCCTGTTTCGCCAGTTGGTGGTGGCCGAGGTAATGGGTAAGACCCAAAATTCGCGTCATGTAACAGCTGCTCACTTCCGTGGTCGATTCGCCGACTTTGCGATCGAACTCGGCTGTTTTTTCGACGATCAGGACGCGGGCTTCGGGTCGTTTGCGTTTGAGCACGAGCGCCGTCGCCGCGCCGGAAAATGCGCCACCGATGATTACGACATCGTAGTCTGAATTCATCGCTCAAAAAAGGATGGACTTTACTGCCACCGAACGCAATTGCCTTCCTTTGGCATTGATGATCGAGCATTCAAGACGGAGCGTTAGACGAAAATGATTTTTACCAATGCGCGTCTGATTTTTCCCGATGGAGTTCGCGAGGGGCTTGAACTCGCTGTCGAGGAAGGAAAAATCTCCGCAATTCGCGAGCAGACGCAGGCGCGCGACGAAGAAATTGTTGATCTTAGCGGAAATTATCTGTCGCCCGGGTTCATCGATCTTCATGTGCACGGCGCGCTCGACCGCGACGCCATGGAAGCATCTGCAGAAGCGTTTCGGGCGATTTGCGATTTTCATGCGAGCGGCGGCACGACGTCGTTGTTGCTCACAACAACGACAGCGCCGATCGACCGACTTGTTGAAGTTTTAGGCGCGGTTCGAGATTGTCGATCTTCGATCAGCGCGATCGCGGGTGTTCACGTAGAAGGCCCGTTCATCTCGAAAGCGAAATGCGGCGCGCAGCGCGCGGAATTCATCCAAGATCCGTCACCAGATCGTGTGCAGCAGTTGCTCAAGCACGCCGACGTGATCAAACGCGTCACGATCGCGCCAGAACTGCCGGAAGCGCTCGAGGCGATCAAAAATTTTCACACGCATGGAATCAGCGTAAGCGGAGGACATAGCAATGCATGGGACGAACAGACCCGCGCCGCGTTCGAATCTGGCATGCGCAACGTAACGCATACGTTCAATTGCATGTCCTCAGCGCGCCGTCGCGGAGTGTATCGTGTTGGTGGGTTGCTTGAATTCGCATTAAGCGAACCGCAGATCAGTTGCGAACTGATCGCGGATGGTCATCACGTTTCGCCGACGTTAATGAAGATGTTGTATCGCGCGAAGGGGCCCGGTGGAATTTGTCTTGTGACGGATGCCACTGCGGGTGCCGGATTACCGGATGGATCGCGGTTTTCGCTCTTCGGCAATGATTGCATTGTGGAAGATGGCGTCTGTCTGCTTGCCGACCGCTCCGCGCTTGCGGGCAGCGCCTCGCGGATGATCGATCTCATCCGAACAGTAGTGAAGAAGATCAATCTGCCGTTGCATGAAGCAGTGGCAATGGCAACACAAAATCCTGCACGTGCGATCAGGATCAAAACAAAGGGCACACTGAAAGTAGGAGCTGACGCCGACCTGGTTGTATTTTCACCGAAGTTGGAAGTTCTGCGCACATTCGCTGCCGGTGAGGAGGTTTGGTCCAAATATACCGAAGCTTGAAAGGCTTCGCCACTCGTTAGGCGTTTCCCGTAGTCGGGCTACAGCCACGGTGCTGTTTGTATCAAAGAATTCGAAATGTGCTCATTTCATGCGGCAATCTTATTGGAACATGAATGACGCATATCAGCCGGGACGCTTAGATCGCCAGCAGGAATTCGGCGATGTCGAGCGCAGCGCGCGGGCGGCTCAGCCTGTTGATGTTGCCGGCCCATTCGCGCCATTGTTTTGCATCATCGGCGAACGCACGTTCAACTTGTTCGGCGACCTCCGCCGGTGAACTCGCGATCACACCGGAGTTCGTTTCGACAATCAGTCGGGCATTGCCTTCCTCCTGACCTGCGACGACGTGATTGATAATCATTGGACAGCCGGCGGCGATTGCTTCCTGCACTGTGGCACCTCCGGCTTTGCCAATGAGCAAGTGGCTCTCGTGCATCATACGGGGGAGTTCATCGGTCCAGCCAAGGATCTTGGCGGGGCGACCATCGACCGCCGTTTCAATCGCCGGCCGCAGCTTATCAGCGCGGCCAATCGTCACGGTCAGATCGACGCCAAGATCCGCGAGTCGCCGTACGAGATCCGGCGCGCCGCGAGTGGCAGCATGAATCATGTACAAGACACGATGATCGGAGTTATTTGAAGGTAACGCCCGATTCCCTACGACGTCGGCAAATTTTGGGCTTACAGGAAATCCAAACACCTTGATTTTCTCTGGGGCAACCCGCACTGCTTTCAAAACGGACGCGCTCTGTTCGTTGGCAACGAGGAAATAATCGGCGGCACAGTGATACCAGGACGCGTTGATCGTGATTGAATCGGTGACGATCACTACGCTCTTGCAGGGCCGGACACGGCCAGAGTTTTCTTTTACAATTTCTCGGAGCACATTCGGATACGCTGGGAAAGTGCTGATCACCACGTCAGGTTGAAATCGTTCGAGCAACGCTGTGAAATGCTCTTTTAGCCGGGAGAATCGCGCGAATTCGTTATCGAAATCCTTCTTACGATCAAGCCATCGGTAAACAATTCCCCAGGCGCGCGGCGCGACATTGATCAGTCCGAGGTAGCTTTTTCGGACGAGCTCGTTAATAGGCCCGTAGGCTTCGGCGAACAAATCGTGCAATTCCACCTCAGCCCCCTGCGGCGCGATACGGGCCAAGCCGTCGCGAACGCCTCGCGCCGCGCTATTGTGACCCTCTCCGAAGCTGGCCGTGAGAATCAGGATTCTTTTTTTCACAGATTGTCAGGAGACGCGTCTTCCTTTCTCTTGCTCTTACTCTATTCATGTCCCCGCTCCAGAGTCGCCGTGACAAGCCAAAGCAGGAATAGAGCAACAATAGGAATAGGAATTAGAGGGAACGCAGGAATTTTTCAACACTCCATCAAATGAGACATCCAAGGTGTGCAACGCGGATGGAGTTTGCTCGCGAAGGCATTCGGACTTTAATGGATATTTGCGCGCGGCAAAGTAAACTCTGCCGCAGATGAAATATCTCAGATTCCTCTGGCGCGTCTTGCGCCGGATCGTTTGGGAAACGGCGATGGACAATACGACGGGCCTGGCCGCCCAGATGGCGTACTTGCTTCTTTTCGCCATGGCTCCCGGATCATTGTTTCTGTGGCATCTGCTGGGTCTCTTCGGCACAGATCCAACCAAATTGCATCGGATGTTTGATCTTTTGAAAAGCTTCGTGCCGCCCGATCCGAAAGTGCAGGACATTCTGGATTCCGCGATGGCCAATGTGGTGGTGACAGGCTCCAGCGGTCTGCTTGCGAACGCAGGCATTATTCTCGGAATCTATTTCGGCACGGTCTTTATCGCGACAATTTCACGGGCTTTAAGCCATACATACGGGATGCGAGAAGACCCGCATTGGTGGTCGAAATACATCATCTCGTTTTTCATGCTCTTCTGGTTTGGGATCGTCATCGTGTTTTGCTTTAACGCAATTGTCTTCGGTGAAAAGTTGGCTGGTATTGCAGAGGTAAATTTTCAACTGGCGTTTCCGCTGCAGGCATGGATCGCAGCGTTGAGTCTGCCGTTCACCGCTCTTGTTCTGATCATCTTCGCGCTGGCGCTGTTTCTCCTGACACCTGAAAATTATTTGACTGTCCGGCAGGCGTTACCGGGTGCAATTTTCTTTTCGGTTGGATGGATCGTCGCGACAAAACTTTTTCAGTTCTATGTGGGGAGATATGATCGCTACAACCCGACGTATCTCGCGCTGGCGTCCATCATCGTGCTGCTCACCTGGATGTATCTCACTTGTCTGCTGCTGTTGCTGGGCGGCAAATTGAACGCCGTTCTTCGTCGGGAACGTGAAAGAATGCGCAGAGCTGCGGCTCTCACACCGGAGCCGGTTGCGGCCAGTTAAGAGTTACCGGTTACAACGGCTAAAAAGGAGAAAGTAATCGACCTACTTTTAACTTTTTTAACGATTCCGTTGACTTGCGAAAGCGTTCGGAGTTGATCGCGTCGCGCGCTCTGTTACGCTCCGTCGCAGTGGTGCGCTTTCGCATTTGGCTCGCAACTACGCTCGCCGTTGGCGCTATGATCACGGGTCTCCTTAGCGCGCAAGACAGCGAAGAACAAAAAAATCGCCGCGACGAATCGGAATCAATCGAGACAAGCGCCTCATCCCCCAAACCAGAAAAATCGCCGACTTCCAAAGCAAAAACCGCAACGAACAAGTCGGCCAAGAAGCATCGAGGTTCTGCGACGCCAGACAAAGCGCCTACTGCAATTCCAAGAGCGAAACTAGCAAATGAAAGATCGGGAAGCGAAGCAGACGCTTCTGTGACCCAAAAAAAATCGCCGAGTCCAGTCGCCGAACGCAAAGCAACCAAAGAAAAATCTGCCGACGAAGAGGAGCCCGTTGCATCGTCAACGCCTCGCGAAACACCCGAGCCCAGCGGGTCATCGAAATCAAAGCGGCGCCACACGCCCACACCCAGACCGAAAGCGGCGAAGAAGACGAAGTCTTCCGAGAAAGAAGCCGCACGAAAATCAAAAAAAGCTGAGAAAGCGAAACTGGCGCGGGAAGAACAGGAAGCGCCAAAACCGCAAAAAACGCCGGCGGCTCGCACAGAAGAGCGCAGCGCGTCAACCGAAAGTTCAACTCCACCGCCACGCGCAGTTGCTGTACCGACGCCAACTCCGCCGCCCCAATCAAAAGCTGCCCGCCCTGTTCCAGCCGGCGAGCGCGCGCAGGTTGTGATCGAAAAATCGGGTGTCGAGGAAGACCAGGGCTTCGAGCCGCCACCGTCGCCGCCGCCGCGGCGCGGTTTCTGGCTGTGGTCTCGTCGCTCAGCCAACTATCGATATCTTACCCAATCAGTCATCGAAGCCATCCGGCGCGCGCCGGTGAAGAGGCGTCGCTGGCAGTTCATCGTGGTGCACAATAGCGGCACACGGCAGGGAAACGCGCGCGTGTTCGATTATTATCATCGGCATGTGCGCCGGATGCAGAATGGTCTTGCCTATCACTTCGTGATCGGAAACGGAACATCGACGGGCAACGGGCAGATCGAAGTAGGCGATCGCTGGCGGCGCCAGATCAACGGCGGCCATGTGCATAGCGATTATTTGAACAATATTTCGCTCGGTATTTGCCTGGTAGGCGATTTTAATCGCGATCAACCAACGCGCGCGCAGCTCGACGCGTGCGAAGAATTGATCCGTTACCTGCGAGAACGCTGCGGCAAAGTCGACCGAGGTAATATCCCCGTGCGGCCACACCGTGAAATGAACCCACCGCGCTGGGCCACCGATTGCCCGGGAGACGCGTTTCCCTATTCGTGGTTTCGTCGATTCTAGCGATACGAATTCAGATCTCGTTAGAAATGGATCCTCAGCCCGGCGCCTAGCAAATGCTGCCGGAGGTCGCGATCGTCGCCGGCATCAATCTGTGTATTCATGTAGTTGAGAAAGCGGTATTCGATGAAGGTGCTGAGTTTCGGATTCCAATAGTAATCGCTGCCGGCAACTACCTGCCATGCGAGGTCTGCATGGTTTTCTCCATTGCGACTGAATTCATGAAAGGGCGTTTTGATTTGGATGTCCGCCGACTCCGCATAGTAAGCGCCTACTCCGGCTCCGGCATATGGCTGGAATCTGCCCAAGGCTAACCTCAGGATGAAGTTTCCCATGAACGCCCCGGTATTAATCCAGGTACTCGTGCTTCCGCTGCGAGTTGTAAGGAAGATCGGCGCTTCGCATCCAGGAATTCCATGACAGGGGTCGAATACCTCGCGCAATGTGAAATCAGCGTCGCCCCGAAAGCCGTTATAGAAAAAATCTCCTTCGACGGTCGGGCGAACTATGCCGGTGCCAAAGACGTAACCAAGTTTGATGCCGCCGAAAAGACCGACCTTATTGTCAGGATGGATTTGGACAGTGTCGGTGGTGAAAAGATCGAACTGATCGGTAAATGTTCTGGTGTCGCCGCGGTTTTGAAACAGGTTGGCGCCGAGATCAATTGCCCCATAAAAACCGGTTCCGTAAAGTTCCGGTGCCGCTGGGGCGACCTGCTTGTATGCGACAGCTTCGCCGGCTCGCAGCGAACCGAAGGCCCACACAAAAATTACGACTGAAAAGAGAAATGATTTTTTCATTTGGCTAATGTGATCAAAGCATTCAACCTCGTTAGTCGAGGCAAGTTTCGGCCGATTCCTATCGTCGCTTGATCTGCTGCAAAATTTCAAGCCCAAGTGTACGACCTTCGCACGAGGCTTCGGCGAGGCAGGCGACTCCGCTCCTAATGACCAAAACGCGCCATCACTTTCGCGTTGCGACGATCAGATTCGCTTCCTTGTAGTTCCAACGGTAACCGAATCCAAATTCGAGCGGTGGCGGATTGCCTTGCGCGAACAGTTCCTGCAGCCGCGACTGGTAATGTTGTTTGAACAGGTCAATTGGCCCGAGGTAGACACCGAACAAACGCAGGCTCCATTTGCCTGAGTCGAAGTAGGCCAGCGGAATTCCGGCATCGTCCTGCACGATTGTCCTGCTGTGTTCGAGAACGAAATTGCGAATCGTGGTAAAACCGTTCTCAAACATCAGGTACGACGACGATTTGAGAAAGCTCGAGCCGACGCCCAATCGTTGGCAGAATTTCAGGAAACCGGGACTCCCCTTGATACCGCCATCAGAAATGTCAGTGGTGAAATAGTACACCGTTTGTGCAGCGCCGGATTGGTTGTCCGTATACTTGATCCGCACCCCGGGGACAGTGCCGCCTTTCCTTCCTGGCGCGCTTTCTTCAAATGTGCCGCCGCCGCTGAGAGAGCCGAATGTCACATTCGTGATCGATTTGTCCGCGCGCGCTATGAACGTATAGAGAATCGGCAACACGCCATTGAGGTTCTGCTCGTGCAGATCGATCTTCATGTCTTTGGTGATGAAGTACGTCGTGTTCAGCGAGGACTTCAGTGCGTTCTCGAGATTTCCTAACGCGCCGGACAGATTCGCGATGCGCAACGGGTCGGGCGGCGGACCAAGAGTTTCCTTCCCGCAAAGCACGTACACCGACGCCTTGGGAAAAAACTGATCGGCGTACAGAAAATCCGGCCCACTGAACATGTAAAACGCCACAGGGATCGGCTGCAGCGATTCCGGAAGGTACGTCTCTTGCCAAGCGTGCAGTTTCTGGAGCTGCCGAAGATTGAGCCTTGTAAATTGCTGTTCGAAAAATGCTGCGTGTTCCTGCCAGGCCGTGTTGTGCGTGAGCGGGGCGAGGGGGGAAGTTTCCAACACCGGCATTCCCGCTAGAAAATGCGCGACATCATTAGGTCCGGCCGCCACCGGCATGGCACGAGGCGCAATTTCGGGGTTTTGTTGCGCGTACACACAAAGCGCGCTTACCAAAACGATGATCAGGTATAATGCCGCGTAAGTCTTCCAAGTCGGATTCATTGCGATCGGCGAAGGCGTTTGCTTGCGCAAAAATAAAGGAGCAGACCCACAAGCGCGGTCGCCAGTCCCGCGAGCGATTCAGTGGTCTTCGAAAGCAGGAGATAAGTCATCATCCAAAGTGTGATGACGGCAAAGATAATCGGGGGCAGCGGGTAAGCCCACACGCGATAGGGTCGGGCGATTTCCGGGCGCGTTTTGCGCAGCACGATGACTCCCAGCACAGTGAACAGCGAGCAGAGCAGGAGACTGAACTGGGTGTATTGCACAACGCTTTCAAAACTGCGCGTAAGCAAAAGCAGATTGACGATGAATAACTGCAGCACAATGGCGTGGGTGGGAATGCCGTGAGGATTCTTTCGGCCCAGCATTCGCAGCAGCCAATGATCTTCGCCCATCGACATGGTGACGCGCGGCCCGATCCACGTCATTGAGCTGATCGCAGAGACCAGGCCGAGACAAATGACCGCGCCGGCAACGCGACCGCCGTTTGGCCCAAAAATTTGTTTGCCTGCGATCAATGCTACCTCGAGCTGACCTTTCAATTCCTGAGCGGACGTAGTGGCGAGGAAGATGGCATTAAGCAACACGTAAGTGACGATCACAACGCATGTCCCGGTAAGTAACGAGCGCGGCACATTTTTTTCCGGCTGCTTGATTTCGCTGGTGATATAGACGGCTGCGTTCCAACCCGAGTAAGAATACATCACATACACCAGCGATACCGCGAAAGCCCCACTGAAGATTAATTTCGTGTCGCCGAGTGCCGGCAAAAAATCGATTGGTTGCTTCGGGTGAATAAAAGAGCCGGCAACAATTAGTGCCCCGATCAGGAGCAATTTTATGAGCGTCGAAAGATTTTGGAATACACTGCCAACCTGCAAATTCTTAAGATGAAAGAGCGCGACCAACCACACCACGGCAAATGAGAGAAAGACCGGTGAGCCAAAGCCGAGCACGCCGTTTACGTATTTACCAAAGGCCATTGCTGCGAGCGCGATCGGTGCGGCGAACCCAACCGTGGCGGAAACGAATCCGGCCATAAACCCAAGTGCCGGGTGATATATCTGTGACAAAAAGTGATATTCGCCTCCAGAACGCGGCAACGCGGCGCTGAGTTCGCCGTAACAAAGCGCGCCGCAAAGGGCCGCAATTCCGCCGATGAGCCAAAGCATCAGTAGCGGAAATCCCGACTGAATGTCGGCCAATTGAAAACCAAGACTGGTGAAGATTCCGGTGCCAATGATGTTGGCTATAACAATGGAGGATGCAGTGACGAAGCCAATGGTCCGCCGCGGGGGACGCGATTTCACGGAGCGGCGTTCAGCGGTCGCGGTCATCTCTGAAGCGACAATCCCGAAATTGTCAGGACTGGCGAATTCTTTCGAAGCGGCATTCATGTTCATGATTGGCGAACGAGCTTTGCGCGACGTGCTGCTCGTGGTTGGAAATTCGTTCGTGGCTTAGAATAAAACCAGAATCACATCTTCAGTTTTACTGAGTTGTCAGAAGTCATTCCCGGCCTCACTTTGGAGTGGCATGAACGCATCTCCCAAGCTCTCCGTTGAAACAGCCACCCAACTCGCGGTCTTTCTTGCAAATCGTCCCGGGGCGCTTGCGCGCGTGTGTGAAGCGCTGGCGAAGGCTGGAGTCAACATTCACGCCCTCGCTACCTCCGACACCGTCGATCACACCGTTGTGCGCATGGTGGTCAGCGATCCCACCAAAGCGCTGATGCTCTTGGGCGAAGCTGGCGTGCTGGCGCTCGAGACCGAAGTGCTCATGATTGAGACAGTGAGTGAGCCGGGCGTCATGGCCAAAATCGCCGAGTGCCTCGCGGAAGCCGAGGTCAACATCGAATACGCCTATCTTGCCGGCGGCCGCGAAGGTGAACGGGGATTGATCATTCTGCGGCCATCGGATGTAGAAAAAGCGACGCGCGTTCTGCAGGATCTGTAGGTGTAGGCATACGCGCGGCCGCCGGGCGCAGCTATGAGCGCAAATTCAGCCCTCACGGTCGAATCTCAATCGTCGTTCCGTCGGCGGTGACACGCCAGAGTTCCTCGATTTCTTCGTCGGTGACCGCTACGCAACCCAGAGTCCAATCTTTCCAACGATGAAAAGCGCCAATCCAGCCGCGCCCGTTTTGAATCCCGTGAATCATGATGTCAGAACCTGCTAAGACGCCGCGTGCAACCGCACGGTTGTTGTCATCCTCTGACGGATAAGAGATGTGCAGCGCGAGGTGAAAACTACTTTGCGGATTTCGGCCATCGATTTTGTAAGTGCCCTCGGGTGTTTTCATGTCGCCTTCTTCCTGCTTTGGTCCAATCGGGTTGCGACCCAGTGCGATTCGATAGGCTTTGACGTGTCTGCCATCGCGAAAGACAGACAATTTCCTCGCTGATTTTTCCACAACGATCCGATCGATTGTTGTTCCTGCCGGCAACCGGTGCCAATTGTGATGTGCATAGAAGTAAACCGCCAAGGCGCAAATGGCGATAAATGCGAGCGCGATCTTGAGCGTCACGTGATGAGGTTTCGATGGCTTCGGCCAAAAACGCAAACGGCCGCCCTATTAGATCGCATGCGGGTCCGCCGTTCGTGATTGCCAATGCGGACTCGATGCCGGATAAATGCGCGGCGCGTTTATGACTTCAGTACGAACCTGGCTCGGTTTTCCGTATCCTCTCGGCGCCACGTGGATGGGGAACGGCGTCAACTTCGCCTTGTTTTCCGAGCACGCCACGGGGGTTGAGCTTTGCTTGTTCGACAATCGCGAGGACACCGAAGAGAACGTTCGCATTCCAATTACGGAACGCACCGATCAGGTCTGGCACGTGTTTTTGCCCGATGTGCGTCCGGGACAATTGTACGGTTTCCGCGTTTCGGGTCCGTACGATCCCGAACACGGCTTGCGGTTTAACAGTTCGAAACTCCTGCTGGATCCGTATGCCAAAGCTATCGCCGGAGAAGTGAACTGGGCGGATGAAATGTTCGGTTACGTCGTCGGCGATAAGAAGGAGGATTTGACGCAGGATTTCCGCGATGATGCGTGGGGTGTGCCGAAATCGGTCGTCATCGATACCGCATTCGATTGGCAGGGCGACCGGAGACCCGGTGTTCCGTTGCACACTTCGGTGATTTATGAGGTGCACGTGAAAGGTTTCACCAAACTGTGGCAGGAGGTGCCGGAGGAGTTGCGTGGCACCTATGCGGCGCTCGGCAGCGCGACGGCTATTGATTATTTGAAAAGACTTGGCGTGACCGCGATCGAACTGCTGCCAGTGCATACGCATATTGACGACAAAGTCCTGGTCGATCGCGGGCTGACGAATTACTGGGGCTACAATACGATCGGATTTTTCGCGCCGCATGCGCAGTACTCCAGTAGCGGGCAATTGGGCGAGCAGATCTCCGAATTCATGTAGTTTACAATCATACCGCAGAAGGAAATCAGCTCGGCCCCACGCTTTGCTTCCGCGGGATCGACAATCTCGCTTATTACCGGTTGAATCCGGAGAATCCGCGCTTCTACCTGGACTTCACCGGAACGGGTAACACCTTCAATCTGCTTCATCCTCGCACGCTACAACTGGTGACCGACAGCCTCCGTTACTGGGTGGAGGACATGCACGTCGACGGATTTCGTTTCGATCTCGCCCCTGCGCTCGCGCGTAATCATGAGGGTGTAAACAGACTGCATCCGTTCCTCCAAGTGATCCAGCAGGACCCGATTCTGTCGCAGGTAAAACTAATCGCGGAACCGTGGGACGTAGGCGATGGCGGCTATCAAGTCGGGAATTTTCCGGCGCCGTGGTCGGAATGGAACGGCAAATATCGCGACGCAGTTCGCAGTTTTTGGAAAGGCGATGAGCGCCGTGTTGGCGAGATGGGGTATCGACTTGCCGGAAGCCCCGACCTTTATCAACACAACGGGCGATGCCCGTACGCGAGTATCAATTTCGTAACCGCACATGATGGTTTCACCCTGAACGATCTGGTCAGCTACAACGAGAAGCACAATGAACTGAACGGCGACGGCAATCGCGATGGCGACAACAACAATCTCTCTTGGAATTGCGGCGTTGAAGGTCCAACCGATGATCCGCAGATCAACGCCTTGCGCGAACGGCAGCGGCGGAATTTCCTGACGACCCTTTTTCTTTCACAAGGCGTTCCGATGCTCTGTGGTGGCGATGAGTGGGGTAGGACGCAAATGGGCAACAACAACGCTTATTGCCAGGACAATGAGATCAGTTGGTTCGATTGGACTCGTGACGAAAAGCAGAATGAGTTTCTGGAGTTTGCGCGAAAGCTGATCTCCTTCCGCAACGCGCATCCCGTATTTCGCCGTCCGAAATTTTTCCAACGTCGCAGGATACGCGGTTCCGAGATTCGCGACGTGATGTGGTTCAATCCCGGTGGCAGCGAAATGAGCAAGGAAGAATGGGCATCGCCGTTTGTGCGGTGTGTTGGGATGCTGCTAAGCGGCGATACGAGTGATGTTGTCAATTTTGAAGGCGAACCGGTCCGCGACGACACATTTCTGCTGCTGATCAATGCCCACTACGAAGCGATCCCATTTGTGCTGCCCGGTCAGGAAAATATCGAGTGGCAACTGATTCTAGACACGGTGAACCAGAACGGCTTTTTAACCGAGCCCAGAGAATTCGCATCCGGCGACGACGTCGATCTCGGCGGGCGCGCCTGTTGTTTGTTGCAGCTGGTCAAGGGCGCCGAGGCACAGGCCCGGGAGGAATCCTGGAAAAAGCGGCCTGTCGAATTTCCGCCGCTCAGCGCGGAGGAAGAACGCGCGGCCACAAAAGCGTAGCGCACACGGTCGTGTGCGCCCCAAAATAAAATTCAGGCAACGCAATCTTGTCGCGAAAAGCGAATTAGGTTATAGAGATATGAAGCGCGTGCTACCATGCACGGCCAATCTTTTGGTCAGCGATTTGCCAATGACACCGAGTTCTCTTTTGATTGTCACTGACCGAGGCAGTTTGAAAGCATATCGGGTGAACGAGACGCCAACGCGTGGGCCGAGTCTTCAACTAGTACAGGCGTTCAACATCACCGACGCGCACGGGAGGTTCATCGATAAGGTTACCGATTTCTCCGGGCGTTTTCCGGTCAGCGACGGCGCGGGAGCTCACCATGGGGCGGCTTCCATTGCAGAACGAACTCAACTTGTGGCGGAAACCGATCGCCGCATTCAGAAAGAGCTCGCCGAACAAATTACGAAGATCGTTTCGACAAACGGAAAGCAAGGCTGGTCGTTTGCCGCGCCAGCTGAAATTCACTCCGCGATTGTTGATCTTCTTCCCCCTGCGGTGCGCGACCGGATCGTCGAGCATGTGAAATCGGATTTGGTAAAGGTGGAACCGGCGAAACTCATTTCGCGGTTTCGTTCGTTGCAGCAAATCCAATGAGCGACGCTCGAGTGTCGGAATATTCTTGTTCCTTCAACACTCGAGAGCGCATTAGTATCTAATTAATTATGCAACTGCCTGTTAAGATCTCGTATCGGGGTCTGGAAAAATCTGACCAGATCGACAATCTCGTATTGGAATATGCGACACGACTTGAAAAATTCTGCGACCACATCAACCGCTGCGACGTGGCGATCGAGCAAACCAATCACACGCATCAGAAAGGCAATCCTTACCGATGCCGCATTGATGTGACTGTGTCGCGCGGCCACGAGGTGGTCGCCGATGAAAGGCAGATGGACAACGGCTCGCACCAGGCTCTCAACAAAGTGATCCACGACGCATTCAAAACAATGGAACGCGAATTACGCCGCGTTGTGGACAAGCAAAGGCGTGACGTGAAGACGCACGCCGATACGCGTTCGCCGAAATAGTTAAAGCAGCGTTCTCGTGTCGAGCGCAATCAGTTAGGGGCGATTGACCTCAATGGCCCGCCAACAGAGCAGCAACAGAGTGACGAAACGGCCAGTCCGAAAGCTTCTTAATCATTCAGCTCATTTTCACGGCCGATTCGGTGCGACGTATTTCATCACAATTTGCCAACAATCACTGGCCGTTTGCAATCAACAGCGATGATTTAAGTCGAGGATCGGGGGACCAAACGCGCGCAGCACAGGCGATTGAGGTCAATCGCCCCTACCTGACGACCCGGAGGCGTTCACTTACCTCCTGGCATAATGATCGGCGCCGAGAAAGTGAAGCGAAACGTAAGGCTGATCGCCGATGACCCAGCTGTCGTGCGGCAGCGGCGGAATGTAAAACAGTTCGCCGGCTCGCAGTTCGATCACACGCCCATCATCGAACGCAACGGCCGCGGTGCCGGAGAGCACTAATCCGACGTGTTCGACGTTGCAGCGGGCTGCGCCAACACTCGGGCCGACGTGTTCGCTCCATTTCCAACCCGGTTCATACGTGGCGCGACCAATTGTCGTTCCGCCCAGATGCACGAGTTCGAATCGACCTTTCTGCATGACGCGCACTTCGTCCGGCGCCTCGAAAGATTTGAGAATGACCGCCAATTGCTCACTGCTCATCCCGGATTCCACATCAAAAACGGTGCTCGTAAAATAGAAAGCGACTCTGCGCGTTCCGACAGCATTACACCTACTGATGAATTGGGAAAAGCGCTTCAAGTCCCGGTGACTTGGTATTGGCCAGGTAAACGTAGCCGGTAAATCGCGGGTAGTTGTCGGGGTCAGATTGCCACCGGTAAGTGCCGTCATACTCTTTGCCATCAAAATGGAAATGGATTCGTAGAACGGGAATACGGTCTGTGCCCGCAACAGTATCGAATCGAGCTCTGCATTTGTCGGTCTTGCCTTCGATGATTCGCGTGACCTGCAGAGCGCCGTTCTCGTCTCGAAGCGTCATACGTCCGGTATAAGTGGCAGTGGAATCAGCCTTGCGACCGATGAGGTCATACTCTCCAGCCATGTAGCCACGCAAAAACTCCTCATCGATCGCGCTGGCGTTCGGATCTGCTCCGAACGCGGAGTCAGAACCGACAAGAATCATGGTCGCAAGGATTACAAGAAACGCTTTCATGTCAGGCGGTCTGCAGTTGCTTGCACATGATGTCACCGGGCCGCTGGTGCCAAACACAAGGGCAAAGTACTGTCCAGCCCAGGCGCGAATACCACGCCTGCTTGTCGAGGGTGAACAAATAAAGCGTTTGTATCCCTCGCCACCGAGCCTCTTCCTCGACAGTCGCACAGAGTGCAGAGCCAATGCCGCGGCGACGAAAATCCGAGCCGACAAATACTCCGCCCAGCCACGGAGTCAGGTCTTCGCGCCCCTCAAGATCATGCACGCGAAGTGCGGCAGTTCCGAGAAGCTGTCCATCCGCGTGCGCAACCCATGCAATAGGCAACTCGTCTCGATTCATGTGCGCCTGTAGTTTTCTGATTCGAGTCTCAGGAGTTTTTTCGTCAAGGATCGAATCCCACTGCTCAAAGAGCCATTGCGCCAATTGCGGGACGTATTCCGGATGATCAATCAGAAAGCTAATCCGAACTCCACGCATATCGTTAGATGATCTCACGGATACGCCGGCAAAGGTCGGCAGGCGAAGTTACTTCGGCGACTTGGGTTTTGAGCTGAGGACTCGGTAGGTGGCCAGCGCATTCAGGACTTCGGGGTTGCCTTGGGACCAGGCGTTATCGATGATGATGCGTTTGAAGCGCCATCTCTGGCCGTCGCGGGCCAGTTCGCAGTTGTAGCGGTTCATGAGGAGGGCGTTCTCGGCACCGTGCCGCGAACCTTCGCGCGGCATGAAGTGTTGCGACATGACGTAGGCGGAGAGCGTGGCGGAATCGCCGCTGATCTCAATCTGGAGATTGGTGGCGGTGTGGCTGGTATCGAGCGGGCCTATGAGCGGAAGGACGGAATCGAGGATGCCCTGGCGGCCGGTGATCAGCGAAAAACCGAGATGGAGTTTCCTATCAGCGCGACGGAAATCGAGGACGCAATCTTCAGTGAGCGCGGAAGCCAGCGAATCGGGGTCGTTATGATCAAGGCCGAAGGCGTAGCGGTGAAGGGTATCGGCGACTTCGTAACGGTCGTTCGCTAGCTGGGCGATGTCGGTGCTCATAACGATAACCTAGTTCGGAGGGACGTGCTTCCGCACGTCCGATTCTCATCTAACGAGAAAGAGATCAGCAACAACAACCATTGGCGGGACGACAACTGGTATTCATCTAAGTCGCTGCTTTAGGCGCGCTGAGGCTTTTGCTATAGAACCCAGACCGATCGAAGCAGCAAACGCGTCGCTTCCCGGCAGCGAGCATTGAGCAGGTATTTTTGATCCGACGCGTGCGAGTCTCTGGCTGCTTGGCGGAGGTGATCCACTGGATCCAATCTCTACGCGCGACGGGCGTGATGTCCGACCACAACGCCCGCGCTTTCGGGGCGGCCGCGAGAGCCTTCCGCAGATCAGCCGGCACCTTGGGTTCCAGTTCCTCTCCGGCCGGCGCGATCTCCAGCATGACGACGTCGCCTGCGTCTGCGCCCGCAGCTTCGCGCATCTTCCGGTTGACCCTGAGCCAGTGGCTTCTTTGGCCGTCTGGTTCGAGCGTGGCTCGAAAGGGGAAGCCATTGATGGCGCCTTCGACCGTCGTCATGCCCCGCGAGGGGAGCTTCGCACTGGCTTCCTTTGGCAGAGTAAGGAAGGTCCACGAGCCGGCCTTCGCGGTGGCCGTCGGCCGGAGGAGTTTCGCTCTGCAACGGATTTTGGTTTTGGTCATTTTTGCTTGGTATTACTGATAGGAATTTGCTTTTTGGACGCGCGGTTCAATCGCTCAACGATGTCAGGTTGCCGCCTGGCAGGTCCCGAGAGCGCGCTGATTGTCACGTAGTATCCGTCCGGATCCCGGAGTGAGAACTCCCATGTTTGAGTGTTCGGGTTCACGTGGGGCTCTTCTTCGAACCGCGAGACGAGAATGCGTGCCCTTTTCAGGGCCATCTCGTAGTCGTCGACGCGGAAGAACAAGAGGAGCCCGTTGCCGGGTGATGCCTCGTCGGGGCTCATCAAGGAGGGATGCTCGTGCGCGCCCCACTGGTGGAGGTAGAGCAGAACGGTTCCATCCGTATCCAGGATCTGACCAAAGTAGTCATGGCCCGGAGGCGTCTCGGCCTGGCCGAACAGCGACTGGTACCATTTGAAGCTGCCGGCAACGTCGCTGACGCCGATGATCGTCCACGTGCGTTTCATGGCATTTCCGCTGTCGCCTAACGAGGCACAAGATCAGCAACCCAGCACTTTGACGTTAAGCTATGCATCTGTCGTAAAGTCGGAACAAAGTGCTGGATTCGCTGCACTGCATCGTTAGGCCGATCTTTTCGAAATAAGTCGTCGAAGGAGGGGGGCGTAGTTTGGAAGTTCTTTAAACGGACTATAGACATAACCGATTATCGGAATGCTAAAGACGATGTGAATCGAGCGAGGAATGATACGTTTGGTGGCATCATTCATGATTGGTTTGTAAATCTATTTTTCGGCGGACCGCGTCATTTACTTTGGCCTAACGAAAAACCTGCTAGTAACGCCGTCTGCCCAACCCCCAATAAGCCAGGATTCCTGTCAAGACCAGCATGGGGCCCACGACCAAAAAGAAACCGTACGGGTGTTGAGCTAGAGGAATGCCACCTACATTCATGCCAAACAAGCCCGCTCCGGCCGGTCTGTTCATTGACAATAGCGGCCAATTCTTCCTGAAGCTGCTTGACGCGCTCAACCAAGGCCGTTGTATCGCTGATGGCGGTGGAGAACTTCTCTGCTGCTTGTTGCAGGTGCTGAAGCGCTTCTTCTGTAATCCAATCAGGAGGCCGATTAACAAGGCGAAAGAATGCTGCCGGTTCCGGAGCCAGAAGCCGTTGGAGTCGAACCAACGTCCGCCGCAAGGAACCTAATTCGCTGCGACTGACGGAAACGCGCTTGGCCAGCAGTCGCTCTTCGAGTGGGTCTACCCGCTTGGTGATCTTCCGCACAATGTCAACCAACACAGTGGCCTGATCTCGCAACAAGCGCGACAGAAGTTCAATCGGCGAGCGAAAGACCTGGCCAGCTTCCACCTCTGTCCGGAGTTGATCAATCGAACGCCAGGGCCGGGCGTGCGCGCTTACTACCACGCGCGGATTTACGCAAAGACTGGTGGTCGCAACTGGGGAGTCAAATGTGAAATCGAAAAGCACATCATGGACACGCGCCACCAGGGAGTCTGCGTCCTGCTCCAGGTGAGTGGAGTCTACATCGCTATGCAACGATTGGTAAAAGGTATCGGGCAAGGTCAGATACCGCCGTAGCCAGGGCTCAGAAGCCACATTTGAAAGCGAAAAATGCAACCAGAGGAATTCATCCGGTGGGGCGGGACCCGGCGCGGTCAAAAATTGAACCGCCGCCTCCGAAGTGATTGGCAGTGTTGGTTGATTGGGAACAAAATGATAGCCCCAGATCGGCCCATCCTGGTTTGTACCGGACTTCGGTCCAACATTTTGCGTCATTGTTTGATCAGCCATCAGATCATTGCTCAGCTTGTTTCATATCGGTCGAAGCGGCTAACGACACGGAGATAAGCCACGGGCGGGGTCGTTTGCAAGCACGCTGAGGCTGCATCGCTCCGGCTGCATCGTTTTGGTTAGGCTGCGGAGCCTTTTCGCCGATACCGACCGAGAAATAGCTCCGGAATGCAACAAAGGACCAACGCGCCAATGATTGTTCCGAGCCCGATCCATTTCCACCCCAAGGGTCCGAGCGGTAGAAGCCCGAGCCCGTAAAGGAGGGAAGTTACAGCGCAGAGGATGAAAAATGGTCCCGTAAAACGACAGTGAACCCGGCCACATCGGGAAGCATTGAGTAAGCACACCACGCCCATGACCGCGAGAGACGTTGACCATAAAATCGTTCTGAACCCAGGCGATTCAAAAAAACCGAGCACAAAGGCAAACCATGGCAGGCACCAAAGAAGGAACGCACTTGGTCCTCTGCACAGCAGGTCGCGCTCCGAACCGCACGGCTTGGCATCTGCAGATTGCATGGCGTGAAAATGAACTTACCACTCTTTGAGGTCACCCACGTGATCGTGCGTCTCGAGCACGTTGCCAGCCGTATCGCAAACGCGGATCACAGCATCATGTGAACGACTGTAAAGCACATTCACACCCACCGATTCTTTGACTTTTCTGAAACTGGAATCAGCGATTCGCACCGGATTGAAGCCGCTATTTAAGAAAATAAAAGTCCGGCTTGTCGCTTACTCCGGCGTTCTCCATGGCCTGGCGCAGATCGTCCGAACCAGTGAATGCTTTCGCCTTATCGACATCTTCCACTGAGAAAAGCAGCATCACTTCATTTGGGTCGTCGGCGTTGCGGAAAAGATGTTCCTCCTTTAGTCCGGCTTTCTGCCGCGCCGATAGGCCGCGCCGATCCACAGAACCACAGATTGTTGCTTGTTCATGCGCACTGCACGTCGTCATCTAACGAGACACAAGATGAGCGACGGCAAACGAGGGCGCGCGTTGCTCGGAGTGAAAGTGCGGAAGTCATCTCAAAAGTGGAGCGTACGGCGGTCCGCCGTTCGCTCCATCGCCTGGTTAGGTCTTTGTGGGTTTATTGGCGGCCGTGGCGCAACGATCTGAGCGCAGCTCCATAACAAGTTCTTCGCCATCATCGCCATCGCACATATCCTCTCGTGCAAGTTGGAATCCGCATTTTTGTAAGACACGTATC
>WNFY01002011.1_pt1 | contig 19716 bp, 17 predicted proteins | sample 5400091 | NCBI WGS metagenome assembly WNFY01 (sample SAMN13153364, study PRJNA577476) | soil metagenome | isolation source: 60 cm soil or saprolite under grassland replicate 1 | place: USA:California | collected 2016-06-15
CCTTGAAGTACAGCAATTAACTGAAAATTTGCATCATCATTTGAACTACAATTTAAATTCTTACACAAGGACATCTCGATATATCCTAATGTTATTGACATTTTTTTCCAACTTGAATTTGTGCCATATCTATTTAAAGCTCTTGCCAAGCATTTCGGGTCTATGCTGTCGTTGTAGTATTTATTGAATAAATCCATTCTTGTTTTTGCTATAAAAAGACGTCCTGCTTTTCCAGAAGATGTTGAAGGGTCGTAACCGTAATTCGCGGACTCAGCAATAGCTTGATTATAAGGTTCTGCATTGTTCCACAAATCTTCTCTTTTGTTGTCAACTAAATATTTTTTTGTAAATATTGAATGATTAATTGCTGATTTGGTGTCGAATTGATGAAACCATGCCAAAGAAAAAAGTTCAAATCGCAATATCAAAACCTCGTTTGAAAATTTTTGAAAATCTACTTCTTGAAAGGTTTTGTCCACTTCTGCTTTTTTTTGAACAATTAGCTCGTTGTAAGAGTTAGAATTGCTCCACTTTGCTCCGTTAACGTCTTTTATGATGATATTTATAGTTTTATTGTATTCAAAAGCAGCAAACAAACGCTCCTGACGCTTGTGTTTCTTTAAATATAAATGGATTGATATCATAAGGGTAAGGGTTCAATTTCTTTCTTTAATGCTCCGCCACCTCACTCACAGGGTGTAAGGGCTTTGTGAAGGATGAATATTGCAAGAGCACCCAATATGATTGTAGTAAAACATTTTGTTGAAGAAAGGTGTTAGTGGCGGGTTGCAAGAGATATTGAGCACTGAAAATTACATTAGCCACTGATTGTACTGGAAAGAAACTTAATGTAAAAATAGCGTTACGAGAGCTTAAGTCCACCATGTATGAGGTTACAAAGAAGCATGAGTATTGGCATTGAAAGAAGCAATTATAGACTCGCAGATCTACATAAAAATTATCGCGTCTATTTTACTCACGGTAACTGTTATAAATTTAAACTACCTCAACCATACTTCCAAATGTCTTTTGAGCAGCTTTGAAGATAAAGAGCACAATGATAAATATTCTTCTATGGCGGAAATAAGAATCAATTCCTGAATTTTCTAAAAATTTTTCTATTGCTGTAAGAAGGTTCGATGGACCTCAAAATTTATTTTTATTAAGATTCCCCAGGTATTCAACTTGATTTATGACCCTTGTTGTTGAGAACAACGGTTGACTATTGCTAAAATGATAACAACATTTGCTTTGTTCTGGATCAGTAAGATCGTATTCAAAGAATGGCTTTATGCGATCAATCTGCCATTCCTTGCCATAGTTCTGCCATGACATAGTCGGCAAGAAGGATGATTACAAAAAAGCTTTATATTCAGAGATTGTACAACCAATTAAATGTATTGATTCTATTGTCACATCGTTTTTTTGTAACAGTGAGTTCAGCTTTGATTCAAACAATTTTTTTAGCTTGTACTGCGTGTCTTCCTGATACTTCTTCTTGTAATATAAACTCCGCTTTTTTTTGAAGGATTCATCTTGTCTTCTTTGCTTTTCTCTTTGTTTCTTTTTTTCAGAGCAGTTTGCTTTGCGCTTTTTTTCAATGGGACGATTGCGCTGATATTCGTTAATCTTTTCTTTCTTATCACGTTTATATTTCTTCTGATATTCTTTTACCGATTCTTTATTGTTCTCGCGCCACTGCTTTTGATACGCCTTGTATTTTGATGTGTTCTGCTTTGATTTATTCCGCACACATTGTTTACAATAGTAATGCAAGCCATCGCTTTGGCTCTTGTTTTTTCCAAATTCTTCGGTTGTTTTTTTGATAAGGCATGAAGAGCAAACCTTCCATCCAAATAAGTCTAAATCCATTTTATCCCTTTATAAATAAATATCACTAAGAAAAGAATTTTTGCAGGATATACATCGTCGATTTTATAGACAGAAAATATGGGGCATTCATTTTCTGATTTTTGTGAATGACTCTATAGAAAATAAAAACTGCCCTCTAAAGCAGAAAAATAATAACAGTTCCATTTTTCATTTCAGTATGTTATTTATTTAGCCACTGCCCCCTCCCCCTCATTTCCTACCATACTCCCCCTCTCCCAATACTGCCTGGGCACCAGACGGCGTTACCGGGTTGTAGGGACTGAGTGTAATATCATTCCAGCGTCTCTTTGCGCGGTGTTTGATATACGTGTTGATATGGTCGATAATCACTTCACCGCATCGAAGCCCATTCCACCGATCTTTTTGATCATGTAGGAAGGAATTCCCTCAGCATACACAATAAAGTTATGCTGAAGGATGGGCTGGAATATCGTATTATCGAGTTCGTTAGGATCTAAAATTGGCATTGTTGTATCTTGTTTTTAATAAATATTGGATTCCTGTATTTTTTTAGAATGAAACTCCGCTCGGGCTGATTTCAAAGGTCATCAACACAAACTCAATCGTCCTGGTTGGTGCCACTTTGATCGTTATCTGCAGTTCATTTCTGTCAATCACATCGCTGGTATTGTTGGTATCGTCTACTAAAACGGTATAAGCGTATAAGCCTTGCTTGTTCTTCACGTTCTCCATGTAAGGCTTCAGGATATTCTTCAGCTTGATGCGGGTTGCGTTGGTGTTTTGTTCGAATACAAAGCCTTTGCAGGTATCGCTTACAAATCTTCTGAGCGCAATGAGCAATTGTCTTACGCCAAATCTTTTTATTGCCTTCAAAGCAGAGTGAAGATTTTATAACCCTATATTTATCCCCCCTCCCCCCTCATAACCCTAATGGGTCGGGGTTCCCCCTTCCCCCTGTATAACGCATCTCTATCCGCTTTATAAAGCCTGTATCTTGTATCAATCGCTCCACCGAGGCTTCCCCTGTTGATACCCGCCGGTGCGAACCATTCTGCGGCTACATTATCGTTGTACACATATGCCTGGGGCACAATTACTGAAGGTGGAACGAAGATGTCTTTGTTAGATCCGATGTCTCTCACTTTTACCCACGGAAAGTAAATTGCACTGTAGCTGCTGTCGATTGCCGCGGCTTCGTCCACTGCGGTAGCAACGCTTTCGTTTACGCCTGCAAGGTCGCGGATATATACACAGTCAGTACGCTCTTCGGCCATTGACTCTGCAAGGGCTGTTACCGGTGAGTGGTATTGCTCCAGAACGCCTGGGAGTACAAGCAGATCGAAAGAGAATTCTTCAGGATTTGCCAGGATGTCCAGTGCTTTTTGATAGGCTGCCGTGCCTGCTGTGTCGCTGTCGGATAAATCAAAACCGAATACGTTTGTTCCGTCTGTAGCGATGTCTGCACCGATCTTTTTAATGGTTGAGTAGTTGGTACCATCAGTACCACCCTGGAAGGGTACTGTAAATTTATTTTCGTTTGATGTTTTTGTAAATGCCACGTTGCTGCCTGTTCCGGCCTCGCTTGGTATTGGATTGAGGTAGTTAATATTGTCCGAGTTGGCGTAGTCGAATCCGGAGAAGGTGTGGCTTGCTCTGGTGCTGTATACCAGTGATGCACTTGGTAATGTGTAGCCTGAAAAGCCTGCAATAGGCTCGTATAAGGCTTCAAAACCTGCAGGAATAAGGTTGGGTTGTGTTGAACCTCCCGCTACACCTGCAACAACCTCTACACGGATATAATTTGATTTGTTTGTGAAATCTCCATGTGGTAGTAAACGACCTAATGCTTCACCATATTCAGTGTATTTATCACCGATTGCTTTGCCGATATAGTTGGGTGCATCGGGATTTAATGTTACGCCGGTATATTGTTCCAATATTGATGGTACACGGTCAGTATCGTTCCATTTACGCACCAGTATGTCGAATGTAGCGTATTTGGTCGGATCGCTATCTTTAGTAATATTAGCGAATGATATTTTTACGTCTTTGTTTGTTTTGAATCCATGCCCGCGATGCACAAAACGGAAAAGTCTTATACCACCCTGTGATAATATCCACGGCGTTGCAGCGGCATCATAACCTTCTGCATAAGAACTTGTGAAGGTAATGGTAGAATCAGTAAAAGACATTGAAACACTTGCGGTAGATGATACCGAACCTGTATAATAATTTGAAAAATGCAGGTATGGAAAAGCGCTGTCCTCTTTGTAGTTTTCATCCTTACCGACCATATTCAGCAGGTACCTGTCTGAAGTTGGATCGAGTGAAGCCGATACTACTGTTTCTGTTGCTATATCGTCTCCGGCTATTGTAAGCGTGAAATTGCCATATGTACCGGATGCTGCCATATCATTGAGATCAGCAACTATCAGCATTGTCATTTTTTGATGGGTGAAACACCGTAATGATCTTTGTACCATCCACAATAGCTGCAAGTTGTTTTGATGCATCGAATGTCCAGCCGCCATTGCCGAGTACTCTTGTAACCTTCACCGTTTGTCCAGCCTGAAAATAGCTGTAAACGGTTTGAGGTACGTAAGTCTCAGTAGTGTTGGTACCAAACTTCGCTACAAACTCGCTATAAGAAGTTATATCGGTAGTAACATATGCCGGACCCTTTTCAGTAGGACCTACAACGGCTAAACCTGTTTGTGTTACACCTGTTGTAATAGCGCTCTGATCGCTTTCCTGTGAATAGACTCCGGGAGATAGAATTTGTTCTGTCATTGTATAGATGAGCACGGCGATGTTTGTAGTCTCTTACAAAAGCACCAGTGGACAATTGTACGCATCGAAGGCGAGCGAACCTACTTCTGCAGACCTGGGAAGTCAGGACATATTAGTGCAGACTACCATGCTGGCTTGAGGCGTTTTAAAACCTTCACTACCTCAACCATTTTTGAGGCAGGCAAAGGTTAAACCCCCCGAGGTTTATGCTATGTTACAGTGCGACGGTGATTTCAAAAAACTTAACATCAAACTGGAAAAGGAAGGTTATGGGAAAAGAAATGTTCTTGAAGCCGAAACGGATTTTGATACCAAAATCTTGTGCGAATTCTGGGACGTTGAGGGAAAGGGAAAGATAAAAATAAACCGCACGAAGTTGCTCAATTTCTTGAGCGCCAAGGGAAATTTCTATATATGTTCAAACAATAATCGTCAATCGTTTATTCAGATTAATAATTTCATAGCGGAGGAAGTACAAATACCCTATATCAAGCAATGGATGAAAAAATATACCTTAACTCTGCCTGAGTCCTTCGACAATGGGCTAACTCCAGATGATATTTCCGAGGCAATTATTGGAAGCGGTGATACCTACTTCAGCAAAGCGGTTTTGGAATTTCTTGATATCATTAAATTAGACTTCCTGAAGGATACAAAAGACACTGCCTATTTTCCGTTCCGTAACGGCATAGTGCAGGTGACAAAGGACACGATTGAACTAAAAGGTTACAGTGAATTGAACAAACACGTATGGAAAGAGCATTTGATAGATTTTTATATTGACCCGGAAGCCGCTTTTGATCTTAATGAAGTAGTATATTACCGTTTTATTAATTGCGTATTTAACAAGGATAAAAAACGGGTCAAATTTGCCCTATCAATTATTGGCTATCTGCTCCACAAGTATAAAGATCCGGCACGTCCCTTTGCGATTATTTTAGCAGAGGAGACCGAGCATGTGAGTGAGGGAGGGGGGTCTGGTAAGGGCATATTTTTTGAAGCGATTTCAATGCTAACTAAGTTAATGCCCATAGATGGAAGAAATCTCAGATTAGATAAAAATTTTACTTTTCAGCGCGTAACGCCGGGAACAAGAGTTATAGGAATTCATGACTGCAATGATAAAACGGATTTTGAACATTTTTACTCCCTGATTACCGATGGACTTACTGTTGAACAGAAACATAAGGATGAGGTTTACATGCGGTATGATGAAAGCCCCAAAATCCTATTTAGCACAAATTATACGATGGCATGTTCGAGTGTTGCTGCCAGGAGACGGCAAATGGTTTTGGAATTCTCATCATATTTCAATGACAAACACAAACCTGAAGATGAGTTTGGTCATATACTTTTTAAGGATTGGGATTGCACTGAGTTGAATTGTTTTTACATGACATTGCTTTTATCCGTGAAACTTTATTTGAAATCAGGGCTTAAACAAATCAATAACAGTGAGAATCTAATTCGTAAACAAGTAAAACAAAAACATGGAGAGGAGTTCTTACAATGGTGGGACGGTTATTTAAGCAATGGCTGCAGTGAATGGCAATTGTTTTCGCGTATGTATCAAGATTTTTTAAATGTAAATAGCTTGGAAAAGAAGGACTATAGCTCTATAAAGTTCTCCAAGTCGCTAAAGGAGGTGGCAAAATTATACAACTGTAAACTTGAGGATGATGACAAATGGGAGCATAAAAATAATTTAGCGTACCGTTTAATTAAACCCATTCCCGCTCAGTAACGACCGCTGCTTTGCACTAACCATTCTAACCTATTTTTTACACTTTCTTTTTTTCTAATTATTACTATTAATTTATTTTTTTAGTGTATGATTTTATTTTTAAAGAACTTATAACTACTTTTTTAGGGATATAATGTAGTAAATATTGGTTAGATTGGTTAGGGAAATAGCGGTCATAAAGGTTTAAAGATGTTCTATAATTTCTTTCATAGTCCTATAGGCAAAGTTTTCGGCAAATCAATTACATGCGTATAGTATCGCAGTGCAGTTTCCGGGTTATTACCTAACAAGAAAGCCGTCGTTACTGGATTAACACCTGCACATATCAACCTTGAGGCAAAGCCATGTCTGCAAGCGTATAAAGTTCTGTACTCAATATGCAGTTCTCTTAGAACAGGCTTAAACACTCTTCTGTGAAACATTCTATCATCTATGCACAAACCATTTACTGAGGTAAATACGAGATCTGTGGGTTGCTTATTGTTTAGTAAAGGTAAAATTACTTCCCTTAATTCCGGAGATAGTGGAAGATAACGGACTTTGCCATTCTTTGTTTCTTTATCAATCCTCGCTTTAGCATGAGTACCTTTTAACGTTCTTGCCAATGCTCTTTCTATTTTTATCTTTTTGTTTATCAAATCTACATGTTGTACTCTCACACCTACAGCTTCAGCATTTCTCACACCTGTAGAGAATAAAAAGTAAACAAAGGGGTAATAGTGAGAATGGGTATACCGCGAGCATGGATGAACACATTGATCCGTTTTAAAGGCGTGTAGTATTTTAATAGTTTCCTCTATGCTAAAAGGTCTCCTCGTTGCGATTTCTTTCTTTTTTCTTCTTTTCCTTGACACATCTTCTAACGGGTTTTCAACAATGTGTTTCTTTTTAACGAGCCAGTTAAAGAACTGTTTGAGCATCGTTAATCTCCTGTTGAAGGTACTTTCAGAAAGCTTTTCGTTTTGTAATTTGATAACTACATCGTCCACTGAAGAAATTCTCCACCTCACTAACATCTTTTTCATAAGGCTGTAATCAACATTTTTCTCGCAACTCATGTTTCTGTAGGTGGTTGTCCAAAATTCAAACAGTTCAACAACATTAATCCCCCCTCTCTCTTTTTCAGCAGACTGATTTGCTTCAATAATTAAATTGTTTGTATAATGTACTGAATAAGCTTGCTTTTCGCTTAACGTTCCTACAACAAGATTGGAAGTGTTTGGAATAGTAGTGTCTGCGTGAGATAATCGATTTGATTTAAGATTTTTATATTTCAACAGTGAAGTATCAAACAGATCATGCTCGATATCATGTTCAATACACTGAGCAATCTTCTTAGCAGTAATAATATAAGTGCGGGTATAAGTCCAGGAGAGATTTAGAGTATACCTTTTGCCGTTTAATCTCCACCTTAATCTAATTTTACCCTTGTCCTTTTGAAGGCTTACTTCACCTTTGCATTTTCTGCGACCAATTGGCGACCCAATTTTTAATTTGAGTGCGTTTTAGTCAGCAAAAAGAGTTAATCAGCATCATTTTTTAGATTGAACCATCATAGACCCCCTGCACCCCATGCAGATACGCTACCGGGCTGCGCCACCACCCGAACCTAACCTGAAAATTTCCCTTATTTTAGGGTAGCAAATGTAAAGGCTTTTTGTAAAAATCAATTCACATTTTCAAAATTTCACTTCTTTCTTACGGAGATTTTATTTTTACTGCATAAATATAAACAGGAGCACTTTGCGTTCCGCTGTTTGATGAGATAATTGCCCCTTCATCGGTCATTCGTTCACGAATAGCAGGTGTTAAACGAGGGTCTTCATTAAACAACAATTCTGTTATAATTAAAGCTTGTTCATTATTTGAAAACACTTCAAAATGTATGTGTTGAGGTAAATTACTATTTGGATAACCCTTGGGCTGAATAGTATGAAATTCAAATGTGCCATCATCATTTGTTTTGAAATAGCCAAATAGTCTTGCATGTCTTCTGTCGCCTCCTACTCCTGAAACATGTCCCGCTGTATCAGAATACCAACCTTTATCATCAGTGTGGTAAACATATACAAGGACATTGCTTAAAGGCTTATTGTTTGTATCGTTTATTTTTCCTTTTACTGTAATTCGTGTTCCTGGCTCATTTGAAGGAACAAGTGTAACCTTCTCCTGTTTTACAAACCGCTTTATCAATTCCGTGAATTCTGGTTGTGAATGAAGTTTCATATATAAAGGATTAATCAAAATTTGAGTAATGGTTGTTCCTCCGGAAGAAAGTTTTTGTTCGGGTAATTTTAACTAAGCTGACTGATCTTGCGCGAAGCATGATACATTCTGCATGAGAAACCAGAATACGAATAATAAGTATCGCATATCTCTTTTGTTTATATTGTTGCCAGGAAATATTTATGTAAAGAGTGTGATATTTGTCATGCTTAACGAAAGTTAATAGGAGTGTTACAGTTTAAGAAGATCTCCTTTTTTGATCAATATTTTTTTATTGCCACCATCTGCAGTACTGATATATATTATCCCATCATTCCAATCTCCACCAATAAATGCGAGCTTTCTTCCATCAGGAGAATAGCGTGCGTAAAATGCATCTTTCACAATTTTCTTTTTATTTCCCGGTGATTTTTCGTATGATAACACAATTGTTTTGTCGTTTGCATGTGTAGCCGCATAAATAATTTTTTTGCCATCAGGCGACCAGGAAGGATAAATATTGTTTAATGTATCATTACAAATGTTGACGGCATTTGTAGCATCGGCATTGGCAACATATACTTGGTCGTGATGATCACCTTTCTCGCAGAAGTATGTGATCTTTTTTCCATCGGGCGAATAGGAAGGATTCAGTTCATTGCCGGGAGTCTTAGTTAACCGTTCCTGTTGTGTGCCATCCAAATTCATGTAATACAATTCATAATTACCATCACGATCTGAAGTGAAAAGAATTTTTTTATCATCCCGCTGCCATGCCGGATAACTTTCTTTGGACGGATTATTTGTTATTCTTTGAGTATTGCTTCCATCTGCATTCATTGTGTAAATGTCTGTATTGCTATCTCTTTCTGATTGAAAAATTATTTTCTTTCCATCAGGAGAAAACGAAGGCCATACGTCAGCAGCAGTATTTTTTGTAAGCCGTTTTAAATTGCTGCCATCCAAGTTTACAGAATAAATCTCCCATTTTGTTTTATCATATTTGCCACTGTCCTTTATTATGGCGGCAAAACAAATGGTTTTGTTATTTGGCGACCATTCCAATGATTGATAAAAAATAGTAGTCTTGTTTTGACTAAATACCGTAGAAATAAAAACCAGGAGGAGTGGTAAATTAATGAGGATTTTTATTGACATCATAGTTCATTTAATTGGTTAACTGTTGTTATTATATTTAACATTAAAACTTTTCATACTGAAATAAGTTTCTGTCGACAATTGAAGAATCCAGCCGGTTATTTTTAAGAAAATATAGAATAAGATACTGAACATTCAAGCAAAGAATCACTATCTTCCAACCCATTATTTTGTTCTTGCCTGGTAATTAACAGTAATCATTCCTTTTGCGGCAATTAATTTTCCCCAATCTTTATATACACGCCATTGCGGAATACTCATTGCACCAACGCCATTGTTGAATATAACAGCAGGAAGATTTGTTTTATAAGTGAAATTGGGCGGATAATAAATATCGAGCGTTAAAGAAGTATCATTTACTTTTCTAAAGATGATATTTTGTTTTACCTGTACTTTACTCATCTCGGGTACTTGATAGACAATTGGATCGGAAGGTATGTTCTGGGCAAGCAAATGAAGGTTGGCAAAAGCAAATGCAAACAGTAAAAAATTCTGCCTCATAATTTTTTTACTGGCAAATTAATCTGTTGAAGAAGTTAAAGCTACCGAACCGATAAATTCGGAACTATACCCGCTGTTTTCGTGACTGTTTCACTGGTTGTTTGCGATATTGTGAAGGAGTTACACCTGTTAATTTCTTAAAAACTTCATTGAAAGCAGATAAAGAATTGAATCCTGCATCATAGGCAACAGAAGCGATTTTGTGGTTGGCTTTTGAACTGTCCGTTAACAATAGTTTTGCTTCTCCTACGCGGTACGCATTTATGTAATCATAAAAAGATTTTTGCAGACCGGCATTTAACACTTGCGATAAATGATGCCTGCTGCAATTAATAGTATCAGCAAGTTTATCCATGGTGATTTCGGGATCAAGATAAAGCTTTTGCTTTTCCATCACCTGTTCCAATTTTGCAGTAATCTGTTTTATTTCTTCTTCACTCAATCCGGAATTAGAATATTTTTTTATCGGACGATGTACAACAAGTTTTGGAATGTTTGGCAGTGTAGTTGCATTTTCATCGGCAAATCCATGAATTACTGTAAAAATTTGTGGCTGGTTCCATGCACAATAGCTTATCCAATAAATGAATAAAGTCAGTGCAATAAATCCAAAGCGGATATTTTGATTATAAGGAAACCATTTGTACATCAAAAAAATTACAACGGCTATCAGCGAACAAACCAAGACTGATATAACTACAAATTGTTTAAGCCATTTAAGCTGAAGTTTTTTTGTATCAGCAAAAAAATGTTTCAAACCTGATTGATATTTTAATAAGCATTGCCATGCAGGTGTATGATAAACAAAAACGCTTATTAATTCTACACCCATTCTTTGAGCAGGTTCAATGAATGGCATCAATATAAACAAGGGCTCCACATAAGGGTTACTAAAAACAAGGTGTAACACCACAATAATAAATGGCAGGAAATGTAAAATATCAATTGGGTTAAAGGTGCTTTTTAATAAAAATTGTTTTACAAATAAATAGATTAGGGGCCCATATAGCAATGGAAAAGAATAAGATAAAATATAGAGTGGCATCAAATTATTCAGTAACCAAATCTTGCTCATTACTTTGAGTGTAATTTGCAGAATCATTACACCCAGGTAAGCAACAAGAAAAAAATATCCGCTTTGATGAACTTTCTTTTTTAATAAAACAACAGACAAAAAAATACCCTGCAAAGCGCCAAAAAGTAAAAGGAAGATATTTACCTGCAATAGCATAACGTATTAATTTCAACAGGTAAATTCAAAAAAATCATTCAGATGAAGCAGCTAATTTGGATGAACGGCTTCTTTATTCTACAAAAGCTCCCGTTACTTCATTGTTGTTCACCTGTACATGAATATGATCCTGCATGGTGGTGGCAACAGATAATCCTACATAGTCCGGTTTAATAGGAAAAAGTTTATGCATACGTTCAATCAGCACCAGGGTTTGAATACGCCGCGGATAAAAATTAAGCAAGGGTTTTAATGCATACAGCAAAGTTTTACCACTATTGGTTACATCATCAATCAGCAAAATATTTTTATCGGTAAAATCGGGAGTTTCTGTTAATTCAATTTCTTTAGGCATATGTTTATCAAACGACACAGAAATTATTTGCATCGGCACTTCGATGTATGGTTTTAATAAAGCGCCAATTTTTTCAGCGATTATTGTACCACTCTTTCTGATGCCTATCAGTATTATTGGCGCATCATCTCCGCTTAGCTGTTCTGCAACTTCCAGTGCTATCCGTTGCAATTTTTGTTCTGCCACTTCTTTACTAAGAATATTTCTTTTGTTATGCATACCTGAAATTATTTTTAACACTTGCTCAAATGTAATAACATAAACGCATTTTGTATAAGTAATGTGCATGCACGAGGAAATGATTTTTAGTACCCGACTTTATTACAATAAATAATCTTTTCTTGCGTCGCACTCTTGTACTTTTGGGTTATAAATCGGCACGGTGAATATCAATAGTAAATAGTCAATAAATAATAAGCAATGGTCAATAAACAATAAGCAATAAGCAATAGGCATAGACAACAGTGTCAACCTGTAACTCGCAATCTGTAACCTGCAACAATTCAGCCATGCCGCCATCAAGCAACAAAGTTTTACCTTAGCATGATAAGCATTTAATATGAATGTAATTTTTCAGATTGCTTTTATACTCGTTGCCATAATTGCTGTTTGTCTATTCACAAAAAAAGTAAAAGAGATAAGAAGAAATATTTTGCTTGGAAGAGATGAATCATTAAACGATCATCCTGATAAACGCTGGCGCAATGTGCTGTTGCTTGCACTCGGACAAAAGAAAATGTTCAAAAAACCTCTTGTTGCTGTAATGCATTTTGTAATCTACGCCGGCTTTATCATCATTAATATTGAAGTTCTGGAGATTATACTGGATGGCATCTTTGGCACACACCGCCTTTTTCGGGGTTTATTAGGACCTGTATATTCATGGCTTATTAATTCATTTGAGTTTTTAGCAGTGGGGGTCATCATTGTGTGTGTGGCATTTCTTTCAAGGAGAAATGTTTTAAAACTTCGTCGTTTCATTGATCATGATCTTGATGGCTGGCCCCGCAGTGATGCCAACTATATTCTGATAATGGAAATAATTTTAATGACCTTATTTCTTACCATGAATGCATCAGATACATTGCTGCAGGCAAGAGGTTATGATCATTATGCACAACATATCACCGGCAATTTTGCCTTCTCTTCTTTTTTGCATCCTTTATTAAATGGTTTCAGTAATCATTCTCTTGAAGCAACTGAACGTGGTTGCTGGTGGCTGCACATTATTGGCATTTTTGCATTTTTAAATTATCTGCCCTTCTCAAAACACTTACATATTATCATGGCGTTTCCAAATGCATATTATGTGCGGCTTGATCCACAAGGCAAAATGAATAATATGCCTGAAATTCAAAAAGAAGTTTTATATGCCATGCAACCTGAGTTAATACCATCAGGCGATGCAACACAGGAACATTCAAAAAAATTTGGCGCTAAAGATATTTTTGATCTTAGCTGGAGAAATTTGCTTGATGCCTATAGTTGCACTGAGTGTGGAAGATGTACCGCTGCTTGCCCTGCTAACATCACGGGAAAAAAACTTAGCCCCCGGCGAATAGTAATGCGAACAAGAGACAGGATGGAAGACGTAGGCAAAAACATTGATGTCAATGGCAGCTTTGGAGATGATGGAAAAACTTTATTGTATGATTATATTTCGGTAGAAGAGTTAAGAGCATGTACTACCTGTAATGCATGTGTTGAACAATGTCCTGTTGGTATAAATCCGTTGGATATTATTTTGCAGTTACGCCGTTATCTTATTATGGAAGAGAGTAATGCCCCTCAGGAATGGAGCACCATGTTCAGCAATACAGAAAACAATTTTGCTCCCTGGAAATTTTCACCTGATGAGAGAGATAAATGGGCTGGGGAAATGGTTTAAATAACATTTGATTTAATAGATTATCAGAAAAGAATGTTTTGTTTTTGATTTAGAAATTTTCTTTTATTGTTATACCAAGTCCGGGTTGCTGAGATAAAGTAACATTTCCATAATCATATTCAACGCCACTTGCAATATCTTCTGCAAGCAACAAAGGACCGTCCATATCAACATAATCAAGTTGAGGAAGGAAATGTGCAATGGCTGCCGTACCAACAGTACTTTCATTCATACAACCCATCATTACTTTCATTTTCAAACTCCTTGCTTTTTGTATCATGCGTAAAGCTGGTGTTATGCCGCTGCATTTGGTAAGCTTTATATTTATTCCATGAAAATGTTGATGACATTTTTCAACATCATTTTCAAATACACAACTTTCATCAGCAAATAAAGGCAATGAAGATTTTTCATATAAAACTTTCATTCCGTTCCAATCATCCTTTGCTAATGGTTGTTCTATAAGTTCTACTCCAGGTTCTTTTAGTTGCGGAATTTTTATCAAAGCTTCTTCCATTGTCCATGCTGCATTGGCGTCAACACGAAAGACTGCATTGGTATGTCTGCGAAGTGCTGTTATTATTTCAGTATCATCACTTGTTCCAACTTTTATTTTATAAACAGGCCAGGGTTTTGCAACCACTTTGTTTACCATGTTCTCAATACTGTCAATACCAATAGTATAATCTGTTACAGGAATATTTTCCCATGAAGTATTCCAAAGCTTATAAAGAGGCTGCGCTTTCATTTTGCCATACAAATCCCAACCAGCCATATCCAATGCACAAACAAGAAAAGGATTGTTTGGAAACAAATGATGCAGGTAATGCCAGTAACGTTCCGGTTCAGTAAAAGCGAATTTTTCTACCAATGTTTTTTTATGTTCAATGTCTGCGATCATTTGTTCAACAGTGATATTGTAATAAGTGATGGCAGGTGCTTCACCATAACCAATGAATGATCCAAGTTGTAATGCAACGATTAAAGCAGGCTGGTGTGTTTTTGTTCTTCCACCTGAAATAGTGAAAGGATATTGAAAGGGAAGATTAATGGAGCGGCAAAATAATTTCACGGTTTAATTTTGAGGTAAAGATAAAACCAGCTTGTAAAATAAAATTAGTCTATGCTTAATTATTGAATGGTTTAAAAATATCTTATCGCCTATTGCTTATTCATGATCAAAAAGTATAAGAGTATACCGCAACGGAAGTTTTATAGTAATACATTAGTTGGGTTCAAAAAAATTAAAACAATCATTCTATATTTAAAAATTATTAATTTCAGAATCATAAGTAAACATCATGATCAATCTTTCACAACTGAAAACAACATTCTTTTTTGCTACGCTTATTTTTTTGCTTGCCTGCAATACCTCTGAAACAGCAAACTTTAATAACTGGGAAATGGCAAACGGAAATTCCACTGCGAACAAATATTCTTCGCTTACACAAATTGATACAACAAACGTGCAGCAACTCCAGGTTGCATGGGAATACCACACAAGTGATGCGGATACTGCTGCACATTCACAAATACAATGCAACCCTATTATTGTGAATGGCGTAGTATATGGCACATCGCCACAACTGAAATTGTTCGCTGTTGATGCTGCAACGGGTAAACAGAAATGGGCGTTCTCACCTTATGATACCATCACTGAAGAGAAGAAAGGACATTTTAATCTCAACAACAATCGTGGTGTTACATACTGGAGTGATGGCAAAAATGATCAACGGATTTTTTATACAGCGGGCCCATATCTTCATGCTATTGATGCGAATACAGGTAAATTAGTAAAGAGCTTTGGAATGAATGGAAAAGTTGATCTGCATGATGGTCTTGAAATGGAAAATGTAAAAGATTTGTTTATTACTTCAACATCGCCTTCATCTATTTATAAAGACCTTATTCTTACAGGCACAAGAGTTTCGGAAGCGATGGATGCGGCGCCGGGTGATATTCGTGCTTATGATGTAAGGACAGGAAAAATTGTTTGGCAATTTCATACCATTCCACATCCAGGCGAACCCGGTTATGAAACATGGGAAGATCCGAATGCATGGAAAACAACTGGCGGTGCCAATAACTGGATGGGTATGACGATAGATCAAAAACGTGGTATTGCGTACATACCACTTGGCTCTGCTTCAATGGACTTTTACGGCGGCAAACGCCGTGGTTCAAACTTGTATGCAGATTGTATGCTTGCACTTAATGCTGCGACAGGTAAACACATCTGGCACTTTCAATATTTACATCATGACACATGGGATTATGATCCCTCATCTGCACCTGTTTTACTAACGGTAAATCACGATGGGAAAAAAATTGATGCAGTTGCGCAAACTACTAAAACAGGTTTCGTGTTTTTATTTGATCGCGATAACGGTACTCCCCTCTTTCCTGTAGTGGAAACTCCTATGGACACAACAACAGAATTAGCAGGAGAAAAATTATGGCCTACGCAACCCATTCCTCAAAAGCCTGCACCATTTGTGCGACAAACATTAACAGAAAAAGATCTCAATCCTTATTTACCCAAGGAAGAATATGATTCTGTAAAGAAAGTTTTGCAGAAAGTACATACAGGCAGAATGTTTATGCCACAATCAAAAGAAGGAACGATTATTTTTCCCGGCTTTGATGGCGGGGCAGAATGGGGCGGTCCCGCTGTTGATCCTGAAACAGGAATTTTGTTTACAAACGATAATCAAATGGCGTGGATACTTCAAATGTTTGATGTTGATCCAAGAAAACAGGAAGAAAATTATGGCCAGGCTGGTTTAAGATTGTACAAACAAGATTGCATGAGTTGTCATGGCCCCGAAAGAAAAGGAAGCGGTAATTATCCCTCAATTGTTGATGTCGGTAAAAAATATGATCCAAGAAGTTTTGTTGAATTCATTAATGCCGGGAGACGCATGATGCCTGCATTTCAGCACCTGAGCCAGCAGGATAAAGATGCCATTGCATCATTTGTATTGAACCTGCAGGACGTGCAGCAAAAGAAATATAAACCACATTTAACGGCGATAGATTCTTTCCGCCTGTTGCCATATCAAATATCCGGGTATAATAAATTTATTACCAAAAGTGGTTTGCCTGCATTGTCTCCGCCATGGGGCGTGCTTAATGCGATTGATTTAAATACAGGAGAATATGTGTGGAAAACAACACTTGGTGAAGATTCTGTATTTAAAGCTAAAGGTGTGCAAAACACAGGAACAGAAAATTATGGTGGTCCCGTTGTAACTAAAGGTGGTTTGCTGTTTATTGCTGCAACAAAAGACAGGAAGTTTAGAGCATTTAATAAACGAACGGGGAAATTATTATGGGAAGCAACATTACCTGCATCAGGTTTTGCAACACCTGCCACTTATGAAGTGAATGGCAAACAGTACGTAGTGATTGCATGTGGCGGTGGCAAGCTTGGAACAATGTCAGGAGACAGTTATGTCGCTTTTGCGTTGCCGGAAAAGAAGTAAGTGACGGGATATTCACTATGTATAAAATTTTTAGTACAGTTACAAGTTTTTGGTTAATTCTAAAGCCCTATAAAGGCGAAATGTTAGTAGCAGGAATTTATAAAGAAGTTTTTAGCTCGTAGGAGCGAAATATTTATAGTGGAATTTTTAACATGTTGCCCCTATGGAGCTTAACTAAACGACAGTCATTCGCTATTCACTACTCACGATTTTATTGTCCCACATTTTTATACAATTCAGCCAAACGGTGTGCGTGTTCATCATAAGCGCTTTCAAATAATTCTTTTGCTTTTTCATCACCCACAATAGCAGACGCAGTAAGCACTTTCGGAGGTTGTCCTGCTTCAGTTAAAAGGCGCGCCACTTCTGCTTTAATGCTGTTGATGATCATCACACCACCAACTGTTGAACCCGGAGAGACAGGTGTTTGCAAACCATCAATCGTGATCATTGAATCACCAACAGGTGCACCGCTGTCTAAAACAAGATCTGCAAAATCAGAAAGTTTTTTTCCGTCGCTTCTTTTGCTTTTACTTTTTTCAAGATGAGCTCTTGTAACAAGCGCCACTACTTTAATTTCGTTTTGCTGAAATAGTTCAGCCATTTCAATTGGAACGATATTGCAACCACTGGAAGAAATAATCAATGCTGTATCTTTTTTATTCAAACCAAAATTTCGGAGAATACGTTCTGCAAGACCGGGAACATTTTCAAGAAACATTGCCTGCCGCTGACCATTTGCTCCTACTACATTATTATGGTACGTAAGTGATAATTCAACAATAGGATTGAAGCCGGGAAATGATCCATAACGTGGCCACATTTCTTCGACCATGATACGGCTATGACCAGAACCAAATACATGCACTACTCTGCCCGCTAAAATGCTTTGTGCAAACCAGTTTGCCGCCTGTGCAATAGCTTTTTGTTGTTGCCCTATTTTTTCAATTATTTTTCTGCATTTGTTTAAGTATGTTTCTATGACGTTCATTGTTTGATTTTGATGTTAGTTTATCGTCTTAAATAAAATAAATTTTACAACAATTATTTTTCATTGGAACAATATCATATCTCATACCTACGGCACGTCTCTAAACGCGTGATTGTATTTTCTACCGATAGTTTGCTCCTACGGAGCAATTCCTCTCAATTCAAATTTCATTTCTTCATAATCTTTCTTTCCAAAGGTCAGTGCTTTGCAATAATGCAAAACATGCAGCACCAACAGCTCCGGCCATATCGCCAAATTGTGCTTTTAAAATAATAGCTCTATTACCACCGGGTCTCCATTCATAAACTGATAAAAAATTTTCCAATGGTTCGAAAAGATCGTTGGCTGCTTCTGTGATTCCGCCACCAAGAATTACACACTCGGGTGAAAGTATATTTATCACAGAAGCGATGCCGATGGCTAATTTTCTCACAGATGTTAACCAGACCCACTTTGCAAAATGATCTCCCTTTCTATATGCTTTGAGCAATTCATGTGTATCATGAAATCTTCCCAATGATCTTTTTTGAATAGTTACGTTTCCAATAGCATCTTCCAAACTCCCCGGCATGCCTGTAACATCACAACTATCTTCATGATCAATTACGATGTGACCAATATGACCTGCTTTCTGAAAATTTCCCTGGTAAGGTTTTCCATCAATAAGAATTGCACCGCCAACACCTGTTCCCAATGTAAGCAGCACAGCATTTTTTTTATCTTTCGCCACACCAAGTTTTGCTTCTGCCATTAAAGCTGCAATCGCATCATTAATTACAAAAGTTTTATGCTTGAGAAAAGATGACCAATCAAAATTTTCCAGTCCCTGCAAACGTCCCGGCATATAAGCAATGCAAGAATTTTTTTCATTTGGAACGCCGGGAGCAGAAATGCCAACAACAAAATCAGATGATTGAAGTTTAGACTGCAACTCATTCACGGCAGTTATTAGAGCCTGTTTCCAAATTGTATCATCTCCATCATTTGTGGGAGTGTATAACTGATGCAAAATATTCCCGTCACGATTTAATGCTACAACTTTTATTCTTGTGCCACCCAAATCTATTCCTACAACTGCTTTTGTCATGTTCGATAATTCATGTTAATTCTTAGCTTAATACTGTCCTTCTGAAACACTCCATCCGCCATCTACTGCAATTACCTGTCCTGTTATAAAATTTGAATGATCAGATAATAAAAATACTGCAGCACCATTTGCATCTTCCGGTATTCCAATTCTTCCGCCATCCAATGGTTGTTTTGTTTTTACGAATTGCATAATTGCCTCGTCATGAACTGCCCGTTGCGACATGGGTGTTTCAATCAATGAAGGTGCAATTACATTTACTCTTATGTTGTATGAAGCATAGTATGCGGCTATCGCTTTTGTAAAACCAAACACTGCCGATTTTGTTGCAGCATAAGCATGTGTAGAAAAATATTTTGGTGAAGGAGAAAAGCCAAGTATAGAACTCATATTAAGAATCACTCCTCCCCTTTTATTTTCCATAAAA
>WNFY01003458.1_pt1 | contig 19708 bp, 16 predicted proteins | sample 5400091 | NCBI WGS metagenome assembly WNFY01 (sample SAMN13153364, study PRJNA577476) | soil metagenome | isolation source: 60 cm soil or saprolite under grassland replicate 1 | place: USA:California | collected 2016-06-15
GGCTTGAGGCTGGCACCACCAACCAGGGCACCGTCAATATCAGGATGAGCAATAAACTCACTCATATTGGCGGAGGTTACGCTGCCTCCATAAAGGATACGCAGTTCCGCGGCTGCTTCGTCACCGTACATCTCACCATATAGGGTACGAATCAGGTGCGTGACTTTGCCAGCCCCTTCGGCGGTGGCAGCTCTACCTGTGCCGATGGCCCAGATGGGTTCGTAGGCTACGACAACTTCTCTGGCATCGTGCGCCTGGAAGTTCGCAAGACTGCCTTTGACCTGGGTACGGATCACATGCTCAGTCTGGTTTGCTTCGTACTGTTCGAGGTTCTCTCCGATGCAGATAATGGGACGCAGGCCATGTTTGAGTGCGGCGTGTGCCTTTTTGTTGACCAGCTCGTCGGTTTCTCCAAAGTAGGTACGGCGCTCAGAGTGACCAAGAATTACCGTGGTCGCTATTTCGCGTACCATCGATGGAGCTATTTCGCCGGTGAACGCCCCCTTCTCCTCAAAGTACATGTTTTGTGCGCCTAGTTCGATACGAGTTAACGGTTTCTCGTCCAGCACAGCTCGTACCTCGCTTAGCGAGATCGCCGGTGGGCACAGGATACCGAGGATATGAGGATATGATGCTATTACCTGCTCAAGGGCTGGCAGGATCTCGTGTACAAACTCGGTTGCCTGTCTGGGGCCATAGTTCATTTTCCAGTTACCGGCGATAATTGCAGTGCGTGTCATATCGTTTACCCCTTATCCTGTAGTGCTGCTACACCCGGCAAGGTACGTCCTTCCAGGAACTCAAGCGAGGCACCACCACCCGTTGAGACATGGGTCATCTTATCGGCAGCGCCAGCCTGTTCGACGGCAGCGGCTGAGTCGCCACCTCCGATGATTGTGAGCGCGCCTGCTTTCGTGCGCTCGGCCAGGATTTCGATAAGCGCATCGGTCCCTCGGGCAAATTCGGGGAATTCCGCGACGCCCAATGTGCCGTTCCATACAATGGTTTGTGCGCCTGAGAGCGCCTGGCGAAAACTTTCGATGGTTGCTGGACCGATGTCAAGGATGCGCCATCCCTGTGGAACCGCGCTGCTGGCGACAATTTTGTGATTGGCGTCAGCCGCAAAACGATCGGCGATTGCAACATCAGTTGGCAGCAGGAATTGCGATCCTTTCTGTTTTGCCTTTGCAATCAGGTCGCGTGCGACGTCCAGTTTGCCCTCTTCAAACAGCGAATCACCGATCTCGTATCCTTCAGCTTTGAGGAATGTATTGGCCATGCCGCCACCGATCAGGATACTATCGGAAAGACTGATAAGCCGCTCCAGTACCTTGATTTTGTCGGAGACTTTGGCACCGCCGATGATAGCTACCAGAGGACGTCTGGGATTTTCCAATGCCGAGCCAAGGAAATTGATCTCTTTTTCGAGCAGGAAGCCCGCGACTCCTGGCAATGTATGTGTAACTCCCTCTGTGGAAGCATGCGCACGATGCGCTGTACCAAAGGCATCGTTGACGTAGAGATCACCGAGGCTGGCCAACTGACGTGCGAATTCTGGATCGTTCTTCTCTTCCTCCTTGTGGAAGCGCAGATTTTCCAGCAGCAGCACCTGTCCTGGCTGCAAAGCTTTTGCCTGGGCTTCGACTTGAGGTCCAATACAGTCGGTTGCTGTCTGTACAGGTTTGCCCAGGAGTTCGCCGAGGCGCTGTGCAACTGGAGCCAGGCGCAGCTTATCGACGACTTTACCATCCGGACGACCAAGGTGAGACATCAAGATAACTGCGGCTCCGGCGTCGAGTAAATAATTAATGGTGGGGAGAGCCGCCTTGATGCGTGTATCGTCTGTGATATGCCGCTCCGCATCCAGCGGAACGTTAAAATCGACGCGTACCAGCACGCGTTTGCCCGCCACGTCGATGTCGCGTATCGTTTTTTTGTTCATGTGTGTATCCTACCGTTTACTTGTTAACTATCGCTCGTAGAAACCCGTTGCAACACGCCTGACTGGTGGAACAGATTTTACCAGATGTGCTACAACGGGTCCTTCCCGGGATCTTTCCTCTAGGAGAAAGATCCCGGAGGCTCCATTCAAAGAATGGATTAGAAGCCCTTCTGTGCGATGAAGTTCGTGAGGTCGGCGATGCGAGAAGAATAGCCCCACTCGTTGTCATACCAGGCGAGAACCTTAACCAGGTTACCACCCAGGACCATTGTTGAATCTCCGTCAATGATAGAGGAGTGGGAGTCGCCACGGAAATCGCTGGAGACCAGAGGCTCTTCAGTGTATTCGAGAATACCCTTCAGAGGACCAGCCGCTGCATTTTTGAATGCCTGGTTGATCTGATCTTTGGTTGCCTCTTTAGCAATGGTGGCTACGAAGTCTACGACGGAAACAGTGACCGTCGGCACGCGCAGGGACATACCATCAAAGCGACCTTTGAGTTCTGGGATGACCAGAGCGAGGGCGCGCGCTGCACCGGTCGTAGTTGGAATGATATTCGCACCGGCGGTACGTGCGCGACGCAGATCTTTGTGTACCTGGTCCAGAATACGCTGGTCATTGGTGTACGAGTGGATGGTATTCATCAAACCACGCTCGATACCAAATGCGTCGTTCAGTACTTTGGCTGCTGGTGCCAGGCAGTTTGTTGTGCAGGACGCATTGGAAATAATAGTATGTTTGGCGGGATTGTATACGTTTTCGTTTACGCCCAGCACAATGGTCAGATCTTCACCTTTCGCGGGAGCGGAGATAAGCACTTTTTTCGCGCCGCCCTTTAAGTGCGCGGATGCCTTGCTTGCGTCCGTGAAGAGACCTGTGGACTCGATAACAATCTCTGCACCAAAATCAGCCCAGGGAATCTGTGCGGGATCACGTTGCGCGATAATCTGGATCTTGTGCCCATTGACGATCAGCGTATTTTCAGTTGCCTCAACCTCGCCTGGGAAACGGCCATACGTGGAGTCATATTTCAGCAGGTGCGCATTCGTTTTTGTGTCTGTGATATCGTTGATTGCAACGACTTCCAGATCCTTTGGGTGGCGCTCCATTATGGCCTTCAAAGACTGTCGTCCAATACGTCCAAAACCATTGATGCCTATGCGGGTTGTCATCACTTTCTCCTTTTGTGTTACGTTCCTAAATTATCCGATATACGTGTCTTCCCATGAAACCACTAGCTACGTCGGCACCTCTTACGGTTGAAGCATATGGCACCAGTCTCACAAACTGATCACAACCATGTTACTTCGCCGATACAAAATCATCACGATTTTGTGAGGTAGTTTAAATAGTTGGCCACGTCCTGGTTGCCAGGGAAAAACATACAATCAGCGTACGCGACTGGCGCGTCCCTTTACCGGGAAATAAAATGTTTCACGTGAAACACTCCATGAAGAGAAACCTATTGGCAAAGGATAGAGCAGGTACTCCTCATGCCCACCTCTAAAGGGTATCACCTTATTGCGACTGCATGCAAGGGGCAATTTACAGTAAGATGTTGATCAATGTTTCGCATCTGGATAAACGTGTTTATGATCGTCGTGGGTATGGTATAGGCCCAGAATGTAGGAATGGGGGTCCAGATGTAGGAGTGGGTTCGCAGGCTTCTGCATCTGGACCAGGTGTCGCTTCATTGTATACGTTACAGAGTTACAGGGGCTGGGCAGGGACCGGGATGACGCCTATCGAGAAGCGGATATAGTCATCGGTATAGCCGAAACCAGAACCGGGAACACCAGCTATGCCTGTTTTCTCAAAGAGCGAGAAGGCATCTTCTTCGGGACGCAGACGGCTCCAGTTGTAAACGGTCGCGTCATCATCTATATATATCTCTACGAACAGGCGTTGTTCCTCGTCAATATGGCGTAGCTGTGCTATCAGACGATTCCGTCGCAGTCGGTAGAAAGCTCGTATCTTCTCCATAATCCAGGGACGGGCCTGAATGAGGCGGAAGTAGGCCATGAAGCGCAGTTGCCACTCACCAGGTAGCGAAGCCATGGTGTTGCTCCAACTTGGCGAGATAGCTAAAGCGAGAGCTGGATCTCCGCACGTTACCCAACCGAAACGTTCTCCTGTCAAACTATGAGTTTTTGAAAAGCTGCTGATGAAAATGGTATGCTTCAATACATCGGGGGTGACAAATGTTCCCATGCGTGCCTGATCTTCCTGCGGTTTCCCTGTCCCTATATAGGCAAGATCAGCAAGAATGAGGATATCGCGTCCCCTATGACGATAGTTACGTAGAATATCATGAAGTGCATTCAATTCATCCGGGCTGTAAGCGAAGGCAGTAGGATTGTTTGTGATTGTCAGGTAGATGATACGGATATCGGGAGCCTGGGCAAGGATCTGGTTGAGTTGCGCAGCCGTCAGTTTAAAGTGATGTTCTGGCAGTGTCGGGAACCTGTGTAGACGATATCCGCACGATTTTGCCTGCCATTCAGGTACGCCAAAACCAGGCTCAGGGAAGAGAACAGCAATGTCGGAGATGTTTTGCTCCCGGTATATGTGGGCCAGTCCGCGAAACACCTTATCAATGCTATCCATTGCTCCCAGGCCCAGGTAGAGCTGCTCAGTTGTTACCGAAAGTCCCCACTGCTGCATCTCCTCTGCCAGCCATGAACGTAGAATAGGATTACCGACACCATAAATGTCATAGATACGTGGATCATAATTGATAGTCAATAGCAGGCGCTCGCATTCCATCATCTGATTGCGCAACCAGAGATATGCCTCACCTGAAGCTGTGTAGCCATGCAGATCTTCACCGGGTAACGCAATGCCCAGCTCCTCGGCCAGAAGGCGATAATCGTTCGGACCGCCGGGTATACCTTCACATTCAGTTACATAGCGCAGATTCACGTCGCCAATGGTACGATTGATGATCTCAGACTGAATGACCTCTTCGGCCATGTTGCGTTTGTGGCATTCCTGTTCCAACTCTGCTACAAGACGGGCCATAACACGAATAGGACCAGGACCTTCCTGGATATGGGGTCGGTAGCGAAGAAGTAATTCACTACGTAGTTGGCGGAGTGTTTTACGTTGCTCTTCAAACGTTGGAGCGGAAGCGGCGGGCGAATCCACAGAAGAATTGTGGGTAATCACCAATGATACTCCCTTCATCGTACGCGCCACGTGGCGCATCTTATTAAAGAATCATGAACCGATAGTCGCGAATCTACCTTCTTTCACTGCCTTACTGAGTACAGCGATATCCGGAGCCAGAACACGATCTTCTTCAAGCTTTGGGATATAAGATCGCACAAGCTCGTAAGCGTGTTGTACTCCCTTGCCGGGCTGGAGTGGCTTACGGAATTCCAACATCTGCGCTGCACACATGAACTCGATCGCGATGATCTGTTGAGTGTGAGCCAGAATCTGCATGGCTTTATGGGCACTGGTAACACCCATGCTCACAAAGTCTTCCATGCCTGCCGAGGTCGGGATCGAGTCGATACTGGCAGGATGGGCAAGGATCTTTATTTCATTGACAAGTGCAGCGGCCACATATTGTGAAAGCATAAAGCCGGAGTGCAGACCTGGATTGGGCGTCAAAAACATCGGTGCATCGCCGTGGTCCCATTCATGTGGACTGAGTAGATTATAGATGCGTCGCTCTGAGAAGCTTGCCAGTTGTGCCAGCGCAATCGCCATCACATCGAGTGCAAGGGCCAGGGGTTGTCCGTGAAAGTTGCCCCCGCTTAATACCGCTCCATCCTCTGGAAAGACCAGAGGATTGTCAGTTACGGCGTCCAATTCGCACTCGAAGACGTTTGCACAATAGTCTAGCGCATCGCGCAACGCTCCAAAGACCTGTGGGGCGCAACGTAGCGTGTAAGGATCTTGTACACGCAGACAATTCTCATGACTTTTATTGATCTCACTATCACGAACCAGTTCACGTAATCGTGCCGCACTTATCTGTTGTCCACGTTGTTTACGACGCTGGTGAATACGTTCATCCAGAGGAACATGGCTACCCAACAGGCCCTCAAGGCTCATTGCATAGGCGACTTCAGCACTCTGGACAAGCGTCTGGGCATCAATAATTGCTAGTATTGACATTGCCTCCATCAAATGAGTGCCATTGATCAGAGCCAGGCCCTCTTTTGCCTGTAGATGAAGAGGTGTCAGACCTGCTTTTTGTAAGGCTTCAGTTCCTGTACAATGCTGCCCATTATAGATGGCCTCGCCTTCGCCTATGAGCACCAGTCCCAGGTGTGCCAGCGGAGCCAGATCGCCACTTGCTCCCACGGATCCACGTGATGGTATCAAGGGATAAATTCTTTTATTCAGCATATCCAGGAGAAGCTGAACAATCTCCACGCGTACACCCGAGTTACCTCGCGCGAGACTGGCGGCGAGTAGCACCATCATTGCGCGCGTCACTTCCTCATTTAATGGTTCGCCGACCCCGGCGGCATGACTACGTAGCAAATTGCGTTGTAGATCTAGCAATTGTTCTTGTGGAATGCGCACACTGCTCAAATGGCCAAAGCCAGTTGTGACTCCATAGACCTTCCTGCCTTCAGCCGCAATCGTATCAATTAGCAGGCGGGCCGCACGTATACGCTGAATGGATTCATTACCAAGTGAGACGTGAGTATAATGGCGAGCAATTGCAACCACTTCGGCACTTGAGAGTGCCTGCCCATTGATAATGATATGAGAAGGTTGTGTTGGAAGTTGTATTGTCTTCAGCATAGAAGTAATCCTTTCCAGGCGTCTTTGCCATATATTCTAGCATAGCAAAGAATGTGGAGAACGTAAATACCTTAACTCCGTAGAGGCAACGGCTTGCCCTTGCCGGATGCGTGTCGGATGTCTCCCCGTCCTGACGTGATACACGCCCGGCACACACACGGCAAGGGCAAGCCGTTGCCTCTACGGGGGGCTGTGAGGCAGGATCTGTGCAACTGGTGCCACAATCAATAATGCCAGCGTGATAACCAGCAGCGGGAGGTTGAGGAGGTGTGCGATAAATGCGAACTGTGGTGGCGCCAATAGCACAAGGAAATAGAGAGATTGTGCCAGTCCTGCATATTTGCCCCAGACTGTAGAGCCGAAGCGCACTGGTTGAGCAAAAAGAAAATAACTGACCAGTGCGGCAATCAATGGCACACAAAAACGTAGTAGCATTACTATGCCAATCCAGAGCGGGAGGACTATATTCTGGATCAAGATAATAGTGAGAGCCAGGTACAGACAAAAATCAGTCTCTGCGTCGGCGATTCTTCCCAGTTTGCTTTGCGTTTGTGTATACCTGGCTATCTGGCCATCCAGAATATCGGTGGCAACTCCAAACAAAAAAACCAGTAACGCTAACGTAGATGGACTGGAGAGACCTCCGAATAATCTGCCGAGGAGATATGATGCGCCGAGGCCGCGTAGACCTGTCAGTAAGTTTGCTATACCTATATGCTGCAACAACTTTCCTGTCTGTATCTGCCGATTTAAACCCAGGTGCCAGAAGAGGTCGCTCTGCTGCCATGCTACACAAAATACAAGGCCCGGTAATAGCCGGAGCATTGCGCCAGCACCTTCAGCAAAAAAAGTGCCGGTGAGTGTGAGCAAAGTGAGGATGCCCATCAATAATGTCGTGTGTGACCACGAGCGTTTCAGCTTCGGATGAGCTTTCGCAGTTATGCATGACATTTCCCAGGAGCGAACGAGAAAATGCCGCCATCCGGACGGACTAAAACGGTCTTTCTTTAAAGTAGTAAGGAGATCAACGACGAATTGATTGTTGGGATGACCACTGTCTTGCATTATGAGATGTTCCTGATTGTGTGGGTCGATGATGATGTTTCACGTGAAACATAAATCTCTTTCTGATAGGGACTGATGTTTCACGTGAAACGTAGCTATAAGATTCGTGTTTTTTGTTTGCTCTATTAACGTTGTACCAAAACTGATTGGATTAGATTGACGCCAAAGTGATAGCCAATTTCATGATAATCGCTGATGGACCAGAAGGCAAGCTCGCACTTCTTACCAACTTCTATACTACCTGTCTGCTCCTGTAATCCGAGGGCTCTTGCTCCATTGATGGTTGCCGCCGTCAATGCTTCTTCGAGGCTCATACCCATTGAGGACATCGCCAGTTCCAGCATCATCTGCATATTTTCGCAATAAGAGGTGCCCGGATTAAAATCTGTTGCCAGCGCTACATGCAGACCATGATCGAGCAAACGACGGGCTGAGGGATAAGGAGTGCGCAATGTGTAAGAGCAGCCGGGTAAAAGTGTTGCGACTACTCCCGCCTCGCGCATAGCTTCCAGATCATCATCACTGGCATAATCGAGATGATCGGCTGATGTGGCTCCCAATTCTGCTGCCAGGCGAGCACCACCAGAAGGACTCAACTGGTCTGCATGAACTTTCAATCGGTAGCCCAGCTCTCTGGCACGTGTGAGAATATGACGACTCTCATCAAGTGTAAATGCTTCGCGCTCACAAAAAACATCGCAGAAGCGTGCAAGTCCTGCGAACGAGGGAAGCATCTCTTCAACAAGCAGATCGACATAAGCATCACGGCGCTCACGGTATTCCGGGGGGACGCTATGTGCGCCCAGGAACGTAGGAACGATGCGTAATTGATTATGCTGATGGGATTGATTCTCTTCGAGAGTATTGAGGGTATTAATAATGTGTAGACATGTCTCTTCCGTAATTTTATTCAGACCATAGCCCGTTTTTATTTCGACCGTAGTTGTGCCATGGTTACGCATGCTATCGAGCCGAGTTTCTGCGAGCGCCTGTAATGTATTGGCGCTGGCGTTGCGGGTTGCCTGCATAGTTGTAAGGATACCGCGCCCCTGGGCTAATAGTTCGCCATAGCTTACTCCGGCACGCCGTAGATGAAATTCTTCCGCGCGATCTCCTGCGAAGATGAGATGAGTATGGGAGTCAACAAAGCCGGGTGTAATCACCACGCCCTGTGCATCGATAATAGTGATGCCATCGCTTTTTTCAGTGGCATCTTGCTGGAAAAGCGGTTCGGCCTCATCATCGCTTCCCAGCCAGGTGATGGTTCCCTGCTGGATAGCTACGGCTGCATTTGCGATAATTTGTAGCGGTCCTGTTGCTCCTGGAATGGATTGTTGAGCAACGGTAATCAGTTGTCCAATGTTGCGAATTACAGTGCTGGCCGGGACTGTTGCCGGAGTTTGAGATGGATCAGGCAACATGGGTCGTGTCTCCTTTTGTCTGAGAGAGTCTGTCTAACAACTGAGGAAGCATTTTTCCGTGATCAGCAATCAGCGAGGGGACATCGTGTGGTAAGGAGGCCCAGAAGAATTCGAAGATGGGCCTGATCTCTGAATAGCCCTCTTCATGTTGCCACGTCTCTGGAGGATTTCCTGTGCAGAGGAGGTGGTAGAAGCGGCGGTAGTGAATCTCATTTAGCCCAAAATCAGACATGTCACGTTCCTGTTCGCCCAGGAGACAGGCCAGGGTGAGATCTGTCAGGCCCGTTTCTTCGAATGCCTCTCGCAAAACTGCCTTATCGGGATGTTCGTCGGGTTCAATTGTTCCAGCGGGAACCTGTATACCAGCCTCTGGGCAATGTATATGACGAAAGACGAGCAAGCGATGATTATGGGTGATGTAGGCAAAGACCTTGTATTTTACTTGTTTCATTGTGGAAAAGCCTCCTTTTTTATTATTCTGAAAAGTATATCACAGGCGCATGCTTTTGTAGGGGCGCGATTGATATGTAGGGGCGCGATTGATATGTAGGGGCGCGATTTATAAGCCCGTGGCCCTTCTAAAAGCATAGCTTGCTCTATACAGATGGATTTGTTACACTGTGGACAGTATATGGTCCTGTGGTGAACAAAAATCATCAGGCCGAAGCAAGGAGCGCATTCTATGCGAGCAGTTGATGATAGCGGTCCCAGGTATGCGGCTGTTCTCCGTGTCCTCCAAACCTGGAAACGGTTACCTGAAAGCGATGTGGCACGCATGCTGCATGATTACTATCTCATCACTGACGATTTTCGTGAGATGGAAGATCAGGGCCTATTGACCATGGCCTTTTCGGGTGATGAGTATGTGATTACTCCCACCTTATTGGGCCGTCTCTGGCTAGAGCAATATAACAGCGAGGAGCAAAAATAATGGCGTATGACGATGAAGAAGAGAAACTGCCTTTTTCCACTGTTGGAACTGACGATGCTAAACGCATGATAGAGGCAGGCGCGCATGTGATTGACGTGCGACAGCCTGAAGAATGGAACCGGGGCCATATCGCTGAGGCCGAACTTGTACCTCTGAATGGCATTTACTCGTTTGGTAAGGCGCTTAAGGATTTGGATCTGCCTGCTGATGAAGATATCATTTTTGTGTGTGCATCCGGGCAACGTAGCAGCACGGCTTCTGAAATCGCGCTTGTGGCTGGTTTGAACAAAGTGTATAATCTGGCGAATGGCATGAATGGCTGGGTGAACAGACGCTATCCTATTGAGCGTTAATGCGCGACCGGCGTGTATGATCGGCGTGTGCGGTCGGCACCCGCAAGGGATGCCTCTACGAGTAGTATTTATATTGAGAGGAGACACTGTATGCCCTTATTGGAAGGAAAAAAGGCGCTGATTTTTGGCGTTGCCAATCACCGTTCTATTGCCTGGGCGATTGCGCAGGCACTGGCGGGTGAGGGGGCTCAGCTTGCTCTGGCGTACCAGGATCGCATGGAGAAGTATGTGCGTGACCTGGCTACGAAGATTCCCAATACGGCGGTTATACCATGTGATGTGCAGCAGGATGATCAGCTAGATAGCGCTTTTGCGCAGGCGAGCGATATCTTTGGTGGTAAGCTCGATATCCTTATTCATTCTGTCGCGTATGCTCCGCCCAGCGAACTGGAAAATCCCTTTTTAGAGACAACACGTGCTGGTTTCCATACGGCTCTAGATATTAGTGCCTATTCGCTTATCGCGATGGCGAAACGGGCTGAGCCTCTATTGAAGGCGAGCGGGAGCGGCAGTATCCTTACGCTTACCTACATGGCAAGTGAGCGGGTTATGCCTAAGTATAATGTGATGGCAGTTGCGAAGGCCGCGTTGGAGTGCAGTGTGCGTTACCTGGCTTATGAGTTGGGAGAGCATAATATTCGTGTCAATGCTATCTCCGCTGGTCCGCTCAATACTCTGGCTGCGCGTGGCGTTTCTGGCTTCACCTCTTTCCGTGAGCAGATGGGGCACGCTGCACCGCTGCGCCGCAATATCGAGCAGAGTGAAGTGGGCGATGTAGCGCTCTTCCTATCTAGCAATTATGCGCGCGCTATCACTGGCGAGATCATGTTCGTCGATGCTGGTTATAATATTATGGGTGCGTAATCTTGATGCCTGCATGCGTGAAAAAATCTATTCATGAAGCATGCGACCAATCGTCCGGTAGGGGCCTACCTTGCGTGGCCCTTACCTCATCCACACTGAGATTCATTTCCAATTATCTTGCCCGTACGCTTGCACTCCTAGACCAGGTTTAGAAAGCATCAAACGAGCGCCAGATAGTCAAAGTTTCCTGGACCTGCCGTCTTCTCCAGTTGCTTGATAATAAGTTCAGGGTTATCGTGTGGTCCTGAGACGAAGAAGGGCTTCCCATTTCTTCCAAATGTCAACTGATAGGGTTCTGCCAGCTCACCACGTGGTTGTAGCAAGTACTGAGAGAGCGCCCAATCCTTATTGGGCTGGAAGCCAAACTGCGCTGCGTAGTCAATAGATGCATAAATTATCTGGTGTGCTAACTCGAGTGGACACTCAACCGGAACTGTTTCATGGAAAATTCTGTCTCGAACTTCGTTATTATAACGACTGCGGGAAAAACCTGCATTAGCAAACGTATTTTTGAGTCCCAGACAGTAATTATCTACAAGATAGGTACCGAAACAGATATCCTCGTCAGGTTGCTGCCGGGCCAGGAGGATCTGTATAAGACCCATATTATCTTCTTGCCAGTCAGAATTAATCAGGCATTCTACAAGTGGAAAGGCGCGCGAACGGCGAATAATGGTCTGTGCAGATAGGGATGTGAAATCTTGTCGATGTGATCTGTTCTGTGCCACTGCTTTTTGCTTGCTGCGCTTTTTCATGAGCGCCTTCTGATGTTTTCGTGGATCTCGTGGCATATCTTTTTCGTCCTCCCATTTTCATTAACTACCTTGCTCGCTTGTGGTGGGCTATCGGTATTTGTGATCTTATGGAGCTATTTTAACAGTTAGTGCAATACCCCCTTCAAATAGTTATCAGGTAGTGGGAGTGACTCAGCAGTTTCCTCGCAAGCTGCGTCCGCTCGTTCGGCACCCGCAAGGGGTGCCACTACGAAAGGATATGGTTCTATTGTTCCACGCGGCGGATGGTTGGCGGTTGTGGAGCGGGCTCGCCACAGATGCTACAGAAGCGAGCGTTGGGGCGATTCATATGTCCACAGGGCCATGGGCGCATGATGAATGTATCCTGTAAACTGGATGCCTGCGATGGAAATCCTCCTGGTGCAGGTTGTCCCGGCGCAGGCCGTTGTACTGGTCTGGGTTGGCCTGGCACAGTTTGTACTCCAGTGGGCGGCGCACCGAACGCTGTCATCGGATCATTTATTGTACCTGCCACGGGAGGCCGACCTGGTATCGGTGGTGGGAATGGGGTCTGATTTTTAGCAGGTGTTGTTTGTGGCTTCTTTCTGCGGCCACGCACTGCTACAGTGAAAAGTACTAGAACCAGGAGCACAACGACGGCTACTATACCAACTGTGAGCGCTATAGCCCGCCCTGAGGTCGGTGAAGATGCCCGATTACTACTATTCCCCGTGGGGGTTGCGGTTGCTTGCTGACCCTGAGGGGTTTTCTCCGTTTTAGCCTGTGTCTGGGCATAGGTCAGGTATGGAGTCATGGCCTTGAACTGCGGATAGCCGGTCGAGAGCTGCTGAAACTCTTGCTGGGATGTATGCCAGTGACCAGACGTGTTAGCTGCGTAGTCGGTGAAGGCCTGGCTCCAGAGCTTCTGGAATTTTCCCGGCGTTGTATTCAACTTCAGGGCATCGACCAGTTGGCGTGCGCTATTGCTCGCTTGCAAGAAACTGGTGCTGCCAGGCGAATTAGGACTGGATAGGCCGAAGCTGACTATACCCACGACTGTGCCCTTACTATCGAGAGCTGGCCCACCGCTATCACCATGTTCTACGTTGCCACCAACCTGGATAAGAGGCGCTCCCCCTGAAGTTGTCTTAATCGAACTTACTGTAATGTCGTTTACAGAGGACGTGAACAGGTTCTGAGGAATTGCATTGATATCGGCATTGCCTGGGAAGCCAATGATTGTGAGCTGATCCTGCTGCTGGACATTGGAGGAATCGCCAAGTTGGACTTCGGGTGTATCCTGGAATGCTGCATGAACAACAGCTACATCCATTTGATCGAAAGGGCTCTCTTTTTCGATCAGGTCAACAGGTTTATGGATTTCCGGCGGTACGTTTGCCAGATTCTGTGCACTCAAAGGGCCGGTATAATCGGTGCTAAGGAAGGCCTCACTGCTCTTCTGATCATAGTGGGCAGTTGATTTCAACTGATTCGTTTGCAATGCTTGCGCGACTTGATCCGCTGTTGATTGCGCTATTCCTGTTTCGGGATGCTGATTGATATAATTTGCCACATCAGGTGCAGCGGCGGTCTGCAGGACATCGGGCGGCGGGCTTACAACGTGATCCGCGGTAAGAATATCTCCCTTGCCTGTGATAAAGGTACCTGTGCCGGATAAGTTTTCTTGATAAGTTTTAGGATTTCCTTGTGGGAAGGTGACTGTTGTCCCATTCGGAAATTGAACATCCAGGTGACCAGTGATAGACGTAATAATACGTACAATGGCCGGTTTGGCAATGTCTACGGCGCGTACCACCGGGTCGGTAACATTACCACCTGGAATACTATCTGCATATGTTGTCATAGCATTTGCGAAGGTTGCTGCTAAAAGAACGCCAAGCATTCCAACCAGTAGTAGCAAACGACGCAATCTATGTGAATGTATCTGTATAGGCTTCGTCCCATGCATATCCTATATACCACCCTTACTTATGGATAGAAGGACTTATTTGTATCATTATATCCCATATAGAGATGATACGCTCCAGATGGCATTGAGTTGTATATATGGCTGCGGTAGAGAAAATACAAGAGCTTGCGCTTATGCTTCTCTTTGTGCATACCATTCGCCTGCAAGCATGCTGTACAATCTCAGGTCTACGAAATGGTCATACAGCCATTCACCCTGTCTTATAATGCCCTCTTGTTTAAAACCCAGGCGTTGTGGGATAGCGCAACTGCGCATGTTACCAGTGGCGCAACGAATCTCGACTTTATTTAGCCTGAGTGTATCAAAGGCATATGTTACCAGTGCTCTGCAAGCTTTTGTCATAATCCCTTTGCCCTGAAAAGCAGCAGCGAGCCAGTAACCTATCTCTACTTTGCTGTCGGCCCAGTCGATAGGATGATAGCCAATGGTGCCAGTCAACTGTTTCTGGTACCAGATGCCGCAGGCGAAGCCATTATTCTCTACATATTGCGCTTGCAATGCACGAATAAATGCCCGCTCATCTTCTACAGAACGAGTATGATCTACCCATGGTAACCACTCGCGCAGATAGGGACGGTTCTGTTCGACCAGAGCAAAGATCGCTGCGGCATCACGTTCTTCTAACAGACGCAAATCGACGTCATGATCGATCTTGATACGTATCGCCGGTGTTTTCATATGGTGTTACCTCTCTATAATCTGCTAGCTGATGCATCATTACAGTCAGTTCATGCAATCTTCTACGATGTGACCTGTACCTGAGTTGCTACGTATAACTTTTATCTGGCTACTGTAAAGCGTAAAAGCATCGTAACTCTTCAGGTGTCCTCTTCTTGACTCCTCAGCGCCCCTGGCGCTTCGCAAGCCGTTGTGTGTGGATGGCGGAGTTGGCGGCCCCGAGGCCGCCAACTCCGCCATCCACACACAACCAGGGCGAGCCGCCGCAGGTGGCGAGGGGTCAAGAAGATTTACAAAGCATCTTTGTAGATGTACAATCATGGTATGTTTATGTATTAAGAAACCTCTATAGTGTATTGATCCGTATACAATGTAAGACGGGTGCGTGAATCGCGGGAAACAACGAAATTGAAACCTTATTGTGTTGAGGGATATAAAAGGAGTATTCTGGATGTCTATACAAAAGAGATTGCCCATTATGCTACTGGCTATGGTGGGCCTGGTATTGCTGATTAGTGCATGTAGTCAGCCCGGTCCTACTGGTGGTACGCAGAGTTCGCTCTCTGTGGGTCAGGTAATACAAAAAAGCGCTGATGCTATGAAGCAACTGAAGTCGTCCCATATTGATCTACAATCTATAGTCAATACCCAGACGAGTGGTGGGACTACTACAGGAACATCTGGAACGCCGGTACCTGCGAACATAAACTGGAGTATTAAGGGTAGTGGAGATCAGCAACTGCCGGATCAGGAGCAAATGAATCTCACCATCAATAATAATGTAAACGTGTCAGAGATTCTTCAGGGCGATAAAGTTTATGTGAAGAATGCTCAGGGCCAGTGGTACGTCCTGGATAAGAATGCATTACAGGGGATGGTTGGTAATCCTTTCTCCGGCATTAATGTCGACCAGAATAGCCTGCTTGGCATGTTACAAAACATCAAGATTACTGACAATGGCGATCAGAGTTTGAATGGACAGAGCCTGCGTCATATCACAGCCCAACTGGATAAGGATGCGTTACGTCAACTCCTCAACAGCAATCCACAGTTGAAGAGTTCGTTGGGTACCGGGAATATCGATACGGTTCTCAATAACACAAAGTCGTTCCTTTCCAGTGTAGATGTGTGGATCGACGAAACCAATTTCTATGTTCATCGTACTGAGTTGAAGATCAATCTTGATGCTGATACCAGTGCGGTCGGGAATGGCGCACCATCTGCTGTAAAAACTGCCCTTGATACCATCGTCGATTTGAGCAATTTCAATAGTGCTGTTACCATTACTCCACCGACGAATGCAACGCCTACGGACAATCCTGCGGCTGTTCTGGGCACTACAAATCAGCCGTAAGATTATCAGGGATTGAAAACAAATTGGGGAGCGACTGCCTGTGGATGTTGATCCGCGCGAGACGTTTCAGTCGCCCCCCGTCATCTTTAAGCGATCTTCATGCCCGGTCCTCTAAAGATCACCTGCAGTTCATCGACTCAATAGGGGAAAATCTGAAACGCGCGCTTATAGAGCGGCCTTCTATATTCTCAACAGTTGCTCTAGTTCCTCTGCCGTCGGAACCGCGGCAGTCCCGGTGAGAGCAGTAGTGGAGAGCCCTCCACAAATCGTGCCGCAGCGCAGAGCGTTAGCGATCGGATACCCCTTTAGCATACCGTAAATGAAGCCAGCGTTAAAGGCATCACCAGCTCCAGTGGTGTCCATTACTTTTTTAACTGGATAGGCAGGACAATATATAAGCTGGCCTTGCTGGCACGCAACGGCACCCCTCGCTCCCATCTTTACAATAGCGGTTGGTATCCACTCAGCCAGTTTGCGAACAGCCTCTTCGCCTGATTGTGTGTCTGTCATAAAGGTAGCTTCAAGCTGGTTAGGCATGATGAAGTGGCCGCGCTTTATTATAGCAGGCATCAAAGTGTGCGATAATGTCCGGGGGTCCCAACCTGTATCAAAAAAGATGGTCGTCCCAAGTTTACTTACTGCGTCAAGTAGAGGGAGACCAGAAGGGCGCGCATGCATAAAAATAGCTTTAAAATCATAGCCTGCTAGCAACATCTGGGCCTCATGTATCCAGGATTCATCCATTAACACGTCTTTGGAGTATTGGTTAACAGTTAGATCTCCGTCTGCACTGAATGCTACTTTGCTTTGCTTACTAATGTGGGAAACAAATCCACGCTCGCTCTCGTAGGCCAGGCATACACTAACCTCAAACCATGGCTGATTTCGCATAATAACAAGGTTGCAACAAATACCCGCTTTCTTGATCTCTTCAAGGATATACCGACTGAAAAAGTCATTGCCCAGCTCACAAAGTAAGGCAACACGAAGTCCCAGGCGACTCAGGGTAGCAGCTGTGTTAAAGACGCCACCAACGCTAATGGCAAAGCTATCAACATACACCTCCTGTCCCAACACTGGCCAGTGTGGCAGACCTCCAAAAACGAGATCAACGCAAGGAGAGCCAATCACCAAAACATCGAGGTGGTTCTTTATAAGAGAACTATCTGAATTGGTGAGCAATTTTTTAGGACTCCTCGTTTAGACGTAGACCAAGTAAACCTGCCATCAATTGCCAATCTTGTCGATAGTGGTGTGTGGCAAGTAGAAGACGTATAGCATCTGCGGAATGGGTTTTAAGTAGCTTGTGTATGATGATGAGATTTCCTTCAGTCTTGCTCATCTTCTTGTCTGCCATCTTCACTATTCCGCCATGCATCCAATACCGCACATAAGGACGCTTACCCGTCGCACTCTCTGTCTGGGCGATTTCGCAGCTATGGTGGGGAAAAATCAAATCCGCGCCTCCGCCATGGATATCGATCTGATCACCCAGAAGACTCGTCGCCATTGCAGAGCATTCAATATGCCATCCAGGGCGTCCTGGTCCCCATGGACTGGACCACGAAGGCTCGCCAGCGACAGTGCCGCGCCAGAGGAGAAAGTCCAGGGGATCATCCTTGCGTGGATCATGAGGATCGTTCCCATTCATGTTCGCAATATCTAGTAGCTGGTTATAGCCCATCATCCCGTTAGCAAACGCCAGATTCTCAAATTGCTTATAGCTACTTACGTCAAAATAAATCCATCCATCATTAATATATGCATTACCTTTTTGTAAAAGCTTTTCAATCATTGAGAACATTTGCGGCAATTTTTCTGAGGCACGAATAAGGTGATTGGGTCTGGCGACATTGATGGCATCCATCTCGTACACAAATCGCTCCGTCTCTTGACGCGCAAGCTGATCCCAGGTAATATTTCCCAATTCAAGCGCCTTGTCAAACAAGGGATCATCAATATCAGTGACATTTTGCACATACACAACTGGCAGCTCTTGTGAGCGAAGATAGCGGACGAGGATGTCAAATGTTCCAAAAACGAAGGCATGTCCAAGATGAGCAGTATCATAAGGAGTAATTCCACATACATACAGTTTCACTTCATTATAGTGTGTCTTGAAAGTTTCGATTTGCTGGCTCAGGCTGTTGAATAGTTGCATCGTATTACACCTCATCTCTTACCCATCAAACATTAGTGGGGGATATATATTGTAAATAGAGTAACATCTTATAGCTCACATTAGCAACTGGCAGCGTCATAGTAATCCCATTTAGACGGACACGGCTTGTGGATGCAGATAGTTCCTCTTCATACAAGTAGGGCTGTGCTGCGGTGACTTATAGAGCGACAGGGAGATACGACGTGAAGTCACCGAATTGTAATATCTATAAGGCGCTTTTTCCAGAGGTATTACGCCTGGAAGCACTGCGCCTGCTACGTTATGAGGAGCCGCTATCACCTTGCCACTTTGCTCAAAAATGAGAGGTGGCAAGGTGATTTGACGAGGTACATTCTGATGGGTTGATGAACGCCTCTCATGCATCCCTGCATGAGCGGGCTACAGCCCACCGGGCCGGGCTCTTAGTTGGATATTGTGACTGTCCCGGCGTCCCCATCGACCGTGATACGCTGTCCACTGCTCAGATGTCCCGTTGCTATGCCGGTCCCTAAAACAGCCGGGATATGGTACTCGCGGGCTACGATGGAACTGTGGCTGAGTGGACCGCCCACATCCGTAACGACGCCTGAAGCAAGGGAAAAGAGTGGCGTCCATGCGGGCGTTGTGATCCTTGCCACCAGGATATCACCCGGTCGCATCTGTTCGAACTCATCAGGGCCGTGAATGACCCGCGCCAGACCAGTGACACGCCCAGGGCTGGCCGCGATGCCCTTGATCACATCACCGGCTGCCTGATCGGTACGGGCTGGCATCATACTACTCCAGTCAATTCCCCAGAAGCGGGCCCCATTTTTAAGTGGCAGGTTCACCGGTGGCGTGAGGGCGCGTTCACTCTCCCAGGCTGCATGCCGCTCGGCCACGATTGCATGATAGTCCGCTGGTGTTTGTCCCGCGTCCAGTGCGGTTGCGGCCTCCTGCAATTCGTCCAGCATCAGCCAGAATACGTCGTCTGGAGTGTCGATCGCGTTGCTAGTAACCAGGCGCTGTCCCAGTTCACGCAGCATTCGGCGCAACACTGGCCAGCCCAGCCCCGTATCTGCCAGCGCGTCCTCGCGCAACGGAGCGAAATGCTGAGCCCCCTCTACCAGCCGCTTAAACCACGACAGACGCATTCCGTGCAGTTGCGTGAGCATCATCTTTACCGCTTGCTCGCGTGCTGCCGCTGTTGCTTCCTGGCGCGCATGGGGATCAGGTGCCTGACCGCTCAAGAAGAACTTGAGCGTTTCAAAGACTGGCTCTGGATCATCGGCGAGCACGGGTTTAGCAAAATCAAGGTCATAGATGGTATGTCCGAACCGGGCCAGATGCTCGGCCAGGCGTCGCCAGAATTCGAGCCACGCTCCGTCCTCTGCTGCCTCTTGCGCTGCCTGCTTGCGGTATGCAGTGATAAATTGCTCGCCCGACATGTTCGCCAGCGCAGCGGCCAG
>WNFY01002968.1_pt1 | contig 19704 bp, 21 predicted proteins | sample 5400091 | NCBI WGS metagenome assembly WNFY01 (sample SAMN13153364, study PRJNA577476) | soil metagenome | isolation source: 60 cm soil or saprolite under grassland replicate 1 | place: USA:California | collected 2016-06-15
ACTCGACTTCATGAAGCCGGAATCGCTAGTAATGGCGCATCAGCTACGGCGCCGTGAATACGTTCCCGGGCCTTGTACACACCGCCCGTCACATCATGGAAGTCGCTTGTAGCCGAAGTCGGCGTGCTAACCGCAAGGAGGCAGCCGCCTACGCTATGAGCGGTAACTGGGATGAAGTCGTAACAAGGTAGCCGTAGGGGAACCTGCGGCTGGATCACCTCCTTTCTAAGGAGAAAGGCTGCGCCCCGTGATTCGTTGAAACGTGAAAACGTTGAAGCGGAAAATGGAAAGCGTCAGCACAGGTCGACGGCTAACTCCAGGAGCTAATCAAATGATAGTTCTTGGATATGCCGTGAAGACTTTGGAATCGAAAGAAACCAGAGCTTCAAAGGAGATCAGGGTAACGCACAATTCAGTCTTTGCTGCACATCGACTGCAATGCCGGATGACGATTCACAAGGTCGACATCCGGCATTTTGTTTGTAGCACAGGCATCTTGCCGCTCGCGCGATACGACTTGATTCTGGATACCCTTCGGTTCGGCCTTTGTCTCTGCACGTTCAGATTCGAATCGAAGAACTTCAACGCGGTTTTCCCGATGTACTCGTGCAGCTTGGCCCGATTCACACCAGGGGCATCGATGCAGGCGTCGGGATAGTTGTCCCGTCCCACCTTGATCGCACTCATTGTCGAAGATCTCGTGACCAACCTGACCGGGCAGCACGTCGAGTTGGGCATGCGGAATATATTTGGCGGCAAACTCCGCGTTTTCCTTCGGCGGCGTTGCGGTGTCACCGGCACCGACAATGAGATAGGCCGGGATTGCCATTTGCCGAAGCCCGGCCTCGTCCATGCCAAAGCCTTGAATGTCTCCCGGAGCCATCGCAAATGCCGCTTTCACCCGATCGTCGTGCACATCAACCGCGGGGTCCGCGTCAACGCGCATTTGCTCACGCAGATACGCCGGCACCACCTGGTTGTTCTTCCATCCGCGTTGGTATGCCAGAAACAAGTCGGGGTTAACCTTGGCCCCACCGATCCAGAGGGCTGTAAATCCCCCTTGCGAATGCCCTGCTATGCCAATCTGATTTGGATCAATGTGTGGCCCCCAAGTCTTGTCCCAGGAGTAGATGAGTGATGTCCAGGCTGATATCGCGTGGGCGCTGCCAAAGCATGTTGCGCACATACAGTGCGCTCGAATCAAACGTATTGGCCCGATAGTGGTAGAGCATGGCGACGAGATAGCCGTGCGACGCCAGGTATTCGCCGAACCAAGGATAGCCCGAGCCGTCGCCGCCAGCTCCGTGCGAGAATATGACAAGCGGATGTTTCAGCCCATCGGCCACAATCGGCGCGTCTTTTTACAGATGTAACTTTGTAGACAAAAATACTTTGAAAGGAGTAGCGGCGGTATCCGGAGCAGCCGGGTAGATCAGCATGTAGTCCAGAGGTCTACCGCCACCGACCGGGTCGACATATTCCACCTGTGTCATCCCGACAGGATACAGGCTGGTGGGCAGCACGGCTTGGTCGAGGGGGTGCGCAGACCATGTCACCAGACTACAAGGTGTGATAACGAACCATACAAGGATGCCAAAAAGAAGGCGCGTGACCCCATGTCGTTCCAAGCAAACGAGTCGCATATGCGGGTCCTCGCGATTGGCTCCCTGGCAAAAGTCATCCGCCGCCTCCACGTCTTCAGTCACTTTGGTTTGATGATTTCACTTGGATTTCCAGTTTCTTCAAGGCTAAAGCGGTTAGGCCAGTTGATCTCGCGCTAGCTGCGACTAACAAGCACGCTTGTTAGGCAGGCTGCGCGCATGACATGTTCAGCGGGGAAATAGGAGCTGAAGTCCCTGCCTAGTGAGCGAACGTTGCCACGGGCTTTCTGCCCTCCTCAGCGTCGTGCAAGTCTATCCACGTTTGAATGTCGTCGCGATCACCGAAGCCTGATCGCTCCTTGGCTGCTTGCAGGTCTGCGCTCGCTTCATCACGCCAGCCACGTTTGCTCAGAAACGCATTCCAGATCGCGATCTCCTCTTCACTGGGTTGACGGCCTCGCTCGAAACACCATTCGAGAATTTCCTCGTCCGATCCGCCTTTCAGCGTTCGCTCCACAAGGTCATCGTAATTCACGCCGAGAAATCTTGCGCAACGAGCATCGAACATCGTCGGATCTTCATCGACACCGGTAAAATAGTCCGGCGGCAATTCACCTCGGGCTTTTAGCCGGATCTTGTCCAGCATCCGCGCAAAATAAATCAGGCCTTTTGTTTCAGTGTGATCGCTACAGGGAGTCTGAGTCTGCATTAAAAAAAGGTTCTGGCCTTGTGGTAAGCTGTCAACCGTCCACTTAGAGCGAAATGGCCATACCACTTCGACGGGAGCTTGCGGTTACCAGGAGTTTGCTTAATGAGCACAATCTGAATCGTGAAAAAAAATTCAGCGAAAAAGTCAGATAAGAAAAAGCAGCGCCGCCGCCATTCGATTATGGCTTTTGACATGATTCGGCTGGACCGCGCTTCCCATGAACCGCTCCATGAACAACTTTACCGGCAGATCCGCGATGAATTGATTGCGGCAACTTTCAACAACAACTCTTCCCGACTCCCTTCCTCTCGTGAACTTGCGATCGACCTGGGAGTGTCGCGATTCACGGTAAACGTCGCTTTCTCCAGACTTCATTCGGAAGGTTACCTTCAATCGAAGATCGGATCCGGCACGTTCGTCGCCGAGGCGTTGCCGGAAACTTTCTTGAGCGCGCGAACGGCAAAAGCAGAGGCACACGTAGAACGCCCAACTCGGCTTTCCGATCGAGTAAGAGGCATTCCGGATCAGCGGGTCGGCCACCAGTTTGATTTCGGAATCGCCGGCCCACCCGGTGTCACATTTGTTCCCGCTGTCGCCGCGCTTGACGAATTTCCGATCGCAATATGGGAGCGACTTAGAGCGGAAGTCCTCGCACAAAAGGGAGCGCATCTGCTCCAGTATGCGTCAAGCCGTGGCGAGTCTGACCTGCGCAAAGCGCTCGCAACTTATTTATGTGATTATAGAGGTGCGCGTTGTCATCCGGACCAGATCATCATTACTGCTGGCACACAGCAGGCAATGATGATCAGCGCAATGGCCCTCGTAAATCGCGGCGAAGTTGCGTGGATCGAAGATCCCGGATTTTACCAGGCTCGCCGGGCTTTTGGCTTCGCCGGCGCGACCGTTGTACCACGGCCTGTGGACCGGGAAGGCATCACGATTGCGCGGCCGCTGAAACAGCGCTCACCGAAGATAATCTATGTCACTCCTTCTCATCAATTTCCACTTGGTATGACGATGAGTCTCGCGCGAAGGACGGCTTTGATCGATTTTGCGCGCACATGCGACGCTTACATCTTTGAGGACGACCATAACTCGGAATTTCGTTACACCGGTCCCCCACTCCCGTGTTTGCAGGGGCTTGATAACGCCGGCCGTGTTATCTACGCAGGCACAATGAGTAAGATCCTCTACCCCTCCTTGCGACTGGGTTATATCCTTGCGCCGGAGCAATTGGTCGAGCCGATGATCAAGATTCGTGCCGTGATGGACCAACATTCTCCCGCGATCGATCAGGCAACGCTGGCTCGATTCCTTACCGAAGGATTTTTTCTGAGCCACATTAAGCGCATGCGGAAACTATATTCTGACCGAAGAGAATTCTTCATCGAACAATTCAACAATTTGTTAGGCAAATACTTTACTTTGGAAATTCCGGAAGCCGGGCTGCATTTCGTTGCCTGGCTACGTCGGAAAGCGGACTTGCCCCTAATCACGCGTGTGTGCAGTGAGATCGGTATGAGACCGTCGCCGTTGTCGTCCTGCTTTATGAAAGCAGAGGCGGAACCCGCGCTAACTTTCGGCTTCGCCGCATGGTCGCGTGCGCAGATTCGTGAAGGTCTTAGCAGGTTCGCGGCGGCGCTTAATTCGAAATTGACCTAAGTCATTTCGGTCGCTCGCCAGCCCTCGGCAGGCACTCTTTATAAGCCGTCTGTCTATCGTTCCGCGATTCCAGATCCCTTAGAAGAGCTACTGCTTCTCTTCGATGGGTTGGTTACTGGAAACTGAACCAAAAGTGAATGGCTCGTACGAAATGAGCGAAGTGGCACTGGCGGCGAGTTAATGCCAGTCTCTAAGGTGTCGTCATGAAAAACTCAACAAAGGAGACAAAACATGACAATACAACTTATAACCAAAAGGGATAGCCGAATCGCTTTGATCGCTCTGATCAGTATCTGCTGCGGCGCGGCCGTAGCACCCGCGCTTGCACAGGAACAAGCGCAGACAAAAGCAAAAGGGCAATACCAAGTGTCCAGCCTTCCTACCTTGGGTGGGACGAGCAGCGCTGGAAACAGCATCAACGATCAGAGTTGGGTCGCAGGCTATTCCAGACTGACAGGGAATCAGAGCCGGCATGCTACTTTGTGGCGTAACGGTTCGTTAACTGACCTTGGCACGCTCGGGGGACCCAATAGCAGTGTAACGTGGAACGTTAAGAATACTCAGGGCATCATCGTAGGTATTTCTCAAACTGCCGATCCAGAGCCGCTGGGGGAAGCTTGGAGTAGCGCCGCCTTCTATAGTGGGCCTTACACCGTCGGCTTCATCAATCTCGGTTTCGTTTGGGAGAACAACCAGATGAGAGGACTTCCCAACTTTCCAGGCGGCGACAACGGTTTCACCACGGGTGCCAACAACCTCGGCCAGGCGGTCGGATGGGCAGAGAATGATGTACATGACCCAACATGCGTTTCGCCACAGGTTCTCCAGTTCCGTCCGGCCGTATGGGACCTCGGACCGCCAGATGTAATTCACGATTTGCCTCTAATGCCCGGCGATACCTCCGGAGCCGCAACGGCGATCAATGATAATGACCAAATCGTGGGTATTTCGGGTATCTGCGACCAAGCCGTGGGAAGGCATACGGCCAAGCATGCCGTGCTTTGGGAAAATGGCGGGGTGACTGACCTCGGGAACCTTGGAGCCCAGTGGTGGAACACGCCGACCGCAATCAATCAACGAGGCGATATCGTAGGTTTTGCTGGCGACCCCGCCTTTGTTGATGGCGACATCTTACACGCGTTCGTGTGGACGAGGGAAAATGGCATTCGACCTCTCAAACCTTTGAAAGGCCGTACACCAAAACACGTAGACAGTGAGGCTTACGGTATCAACGAACTTGGCCAAATAGTCGGTACCTCATGCGACGCGGACTTTGTCGATTGTCGTGCCGTTATTTGGGATCAGGGTACCTACCCTACAGACCTCAATGATTTCAAAGGCAGCTTTCCTATTCGGCTCGAAACTGCGAAAGGCATAAATGACAACGGAGAAATTACGGGGCGGGCTATCGATGCAAGTAATGTGAGGACACCATATTTGGCGGTACCTGTCGGGGGACAATAGCGAAAGCAAAATGGGCGGCGTTCTCAGCACCTGAATCCAGCTTCGCCCGTTGAAAGAAGCGCCGAATGCCGGATGGCGAGTCGTAAGATCGGCATCCGGCTTCGGCATTTGCCGAAACCGCGAATGCGCGGCTTATGTGCTCCCCGCATTTGCAATCCGCGATTCACAATCTAAAATCGAAAATTCACAGGGGGCATAGCTCAGTTGGTAGAGCGCCAGCTTTGCAAGCTGGAAGTCAGGGGTTCGAATCCCCTTGCCTCCAAAGCCTGAAAGGCGGGGAGGCAAAATCTAACAAATCCGGCACATTTTCGGATGCACTAGCGGGAGCGTAATCCCCTTGCCTCCGGCCCCCGAAAGCTTTCGGGGCTGTCGCGGCGAAGCCTTGGCGAAGGCGAACCCCCGTGATGTAATCAGTGAACCGTGATCTGTGATCAGAAAAATCACGCCGATCGCTTGACCAATCACCGATCACTGATCACTGTTCAGTTCCGCGAAGCGGGCCTGTAGCTCAGTTGGTTAGAGCATGCGCTTGATAAGCGCAGGGTCACTGGTTCGAGCCCAGTCAGGCCCATGATTTCGCAGCGATACTGGTCCGCAGCGAAAAGTCTGGACATCTTCGACGCAGTTCGAGTAAAAAAGGTTTACTCACGGGAACTCGGTGGCAATTTTGTCGATGAAAAAGCGCGTTCCTCAATCCGTTTTCTTCAATCTGCGCGTTTTGATTGCGCTTATGGGCTTTGGCACGTTCGCCGTAACTGCCGCAAGCATTGCACAAGCGCAGCAGAGGCACGCTAATACTGGCTCCATCGATCCCCTCATTCCCGCCGGATTTGACTGTTCCAAAATTCACGAGCTTGGCATCGACAAGCAAGAGAACTTGCGGGCGGGAGCCATCATGATTTTCTGCGGCCTGTCAGAGGGAGGTAAACCTTCCCGGCACACTGCCTTCACAAAGCTTGTGCAAAACATAACGGCACCTTTGGTATATGGCGGCACGGACGTGGACCTGATCACCGGCACTGAGAGTTTTCCAAATGTTACCCAGTCGACGACATTCTCTACGGCTAACCCGGATAACCCCAACCAAATCGTCGTCGCTTACAACGACACGCGAGGCCCCAACACCAACGGTTCCGGGGCATCGGTCTCCACCGACGGCGGCACCACCTTTACCCGCCTCACCTACAACGGTCAAAGTCCCTTCCCCAATACCGGTGGCGGCCCAGTCGTTCTCTACAGCCGCCACAGCAGCACTTGGTACACGGTCTGGGCCGACTTGGCCTGCGGCGGCTTGGGCGGTTACAAGTCTACCACTCCTTGGGACCCTTCGCCGGCCAGCTGGATCCATTACAACTGCGTTGTCAACAATCCCCTTGCCGACCGGCATTCTGGCTGGGTGGACAACAACTCATCCTCTCTCCATTACGGAAACATTTACGTTTCCTGGAACGACTTTAATCAACCCAACGCGAACATCTTCTGCACCTTCTCCACTGACGACGGTGCGACGTGGCACAGCCCGATAATGGTGAGCCCCCAGAGCACCTTCATCCGCAACGTGCAGATCACCGGCGACTTGGTCACAGGCGATGTATACATTGCCGGCGTGGACGAAGGAGGGGGAGGCTTCCCTCATAACAATACCAACTACTTCTTTCGCTCCACCGACGGCGGCAACACATGGACCAATACTTACATCGGCACTCCATTTTCTGGACCTGGGGTAACCGCTGTGGGCTACTTCGCCTGTATGTTTCCCGATAACGGTGGCTACTGGCGACACGAAGGCTGGGGTGAGCCTGCCGCTCTTAACGGAGTTGTTCACTACGTCTATGACCAGCACGGCACTGGGAGCGACTCTGCCGACATCTATTACATCCGCTCCACTGACATGGGACAGACTTTTAGCGCACCGGTGAAGTTGAACACCGATACCACTAGCCGGCCGAATTGGCAGCCCAGTCTATCGATCAGCCCCAGTGGCACCCTCTTCGCCGTGTGGTATGACGCACGCGAGAGCACCAGCTGCACGTATGGTGACCCAACAGTTCCCTGTTACAGGATGTGGGCGCGCAAGTCTAATGACGGCGGTCTGACGTGGTTACCGGACGATGCGTTCTCGGACGTAGTCAGCCCACTCCCTGCCCAACCTGTCCCGGGCATCGTGCCGACCTATGCCAGCGATTACGACTACGGCTCTGCAATCGCCACCAAGCATGTCACTTCGTGGGTGGACGGTCGTGTGACCATCGAGGGCGTCTCGCAGCAGGACGCTTTCTTCGATGAAGAGTCATCCGTGGCGGGTACGCCAACACCTACACCCCCGCCTTGTTCGGTCAGCACTGAAGGCTGCGGCAGCATTGTTACTACCCCACCGACTGATTTCAATCTCAACGTGAGCGATCCAGTGGACCCGGCAAGTCTCGATGCGAGCGATTTTACCGTGAACGGAATCCCGGCGGACTCGGTTACCTTATCAAACGGCAACACGACGACTGACTTCACCTTCAACACCTCGCCTGCGGTGCAGGGCGTCAACACTATGCATATTGCCGCTGGTGCTTTTAACTGCGTCAACGGGCCGGTGGCCGAATTTACCTGCACTTTCCGTTACGAGGCACCGAGAGTTACGCCAACACCAAGACCTCGTCCGACGCCGCTGCCACGCCCGTAACGGTGTCCATGAAGAAGAAACGCGGCGCTCAATCCGCCTTCCGTAATGTGGTTCAGCCCAGTCAGGCCCATTTCCCTTTTTCGGTGATCAGAACTGAAAATAAACGAATGGCACTTGCCCCGTAGCCGGGAATAACTCAAGCGCCAGAAACGCGCAAACGTATGCTGGAACTTGAACGCGTGCCGGTTGAAACGCGAGACGGTCAATAAACTGTGTGCGTTCCTGCGCCACCGCCAAAAATAACGAAATAAAAATCAGCACAATCGTTCCCGTCGTCAGCAGGAAATCGCCCGTTACGTGCTGAAAACCGAACAATGCACTTAAGACGTATCCGCTCGCTTGGAGCGTCCTTGGACGAAAGAAAGCCATACTTACTGTGCAGGACAGAAACATCAGTCCAATGCTAAACGGCACGAAGTAGCGTTTCTTCATAACGTCAGCGACTGCTGTTCCCCTTGCTGCCCGATCGAAGAATCGATATCCAATCAGCAGAGCGCCGTGGTATGCTCCCCACGCGACAAATGTCCAGTTCGCCCCGTGCCACAGTCCCACGAGTATCATGACAATCATAAGGTTGCGGTACAACCCGAACCGTCCTTTTCTGCCCCGGCTAAATGGCATAAACAAATAGTCTCGGACCCACGTGGACAGAGTTATATGCCACCTCTGCCAGAAGTCGGGCGGATTTCTAGCCAGGAATGGCCGCGCAAAATTAAGTGGAAACTCAAAGCCCAGCAGCTTTGCGCAACCGCGAGCGATATCGGTGTAACCAGAGAAATCGAAAAAGACTTGCATAAAGAAAGCGATGCAACCTGACCATGCAGGCAGCCAGCCCGGGTGCGCCGCCGGATCATTGAAATATGCGTCGGACACGACAGCGAATCGATCGGCAAACACCATCTTCTTAATCAAACCGGACAGAACAAGAACGATGCCGCTCTGCACCATAATCGCCGCAGGGCGACGCCAGTATTGGATTTGAGAGATGAATTGCCGGGCCCGAATGATTGGACCGGCTATGAGGTGAGGAAAAAACGCGATGAACAGCGCGTAATCGACGAAGCTTCTAACTGCCTTCATCTTTCCCCAATAGACATCGATGGTGTAAGAAAGGCTGGCAAAAGTATAGAAGCTCACGCCTACGGGGAGAATAACTTGCAAGATAACCGATGACTCAGGCACGCGAAGCAACCTAGCCAGCGAGCTTGCAAAAAAGTCGTAATACTTAAAGAAACCAAGAATACCGAGATTAACTACCAGACTAACGATAAGTAACAGTTTCTTGCGGCGGCCAGCGGTCGTCTCCAGCAGAATTCCGAGGAAGTAATCAACTACTGTAGAGGTAAGAATCAACACGATGAATCGTGGATCCCACCACATGTAGAAGATGTAACTTGCACCCAGGAGCAGGAACTTGCTGACGCGAAACGGGACGCTGTAGAACAGCGTCGTTACGATCAAGAAGAAGATCCAGTATTGAAAGCTGTTAAATAACATGGGATAGCTCGGTTGATAGCTAGTTGACTTCGTTCATTAGGGTATGATTCAAACCATCACCTTTTGACAAGCGATCCGCTGCCACTCTTGACTCGGAACGAAGCCGTTCATCTGAATTAGCCGACCGCAGGCGCTCTACTAACTCAGCTACCAATGTTTCAGTAAATCGTTGCCGGCCCTTTGCATTAAGATGGAATCCGTCAAAGTAATATTCGGGTTTCTCAAGAAAATCGAACGTCTGTTCGGGAAGAGAAAAGACGGACTTCTGAGTCGTGATGGCGGGAAAGACTGCGTGGAACGTCATGGAAGCTCCCGGTAGCCCGGCAAATGGCCCGCGAGGTACGGGGGTAAGGACGATCTCCGTCGGACTGGCCGAATAACGATTTAAGATTCGCTGAATCCCGTCACGCTGCATCCTGAGGAAATCTTGTGTCTCCGATTGCGATGGTTTCAAGAGGCTATCTCTGATGGCTTCTCTCTGGGCCTCAGTCAATCGTGGTGGAAAAGTCACCTGACCCGTCTTGGGATCATAGGAAGTGCCGACGATATCGTAATTCCGGCCCTTGTAGAGATCGCGCGATTGAAGTCTCTTTGGCACTCCTTGAAGGCTTCGGAAGCGCCCGATGGGATGTTCGAAAAAATTGACCAGGTCGCTCTGGAATGCCGAGCCGCGCAGTAGGCATGCTGTAAATGCTCTAAAACGACCTGACCATCGCTGAAAAGCGGACGCAAAATTGAAACAGTCTCCGTAGCGTAAGAGCGGAGCTGCCATGGAAATTCTCAAATGGTCAGCGCTGTTTGGTTCAAAGCCGATGCCATAGGGAACCACGATCGCCCAATAACGGCCTCTCGCGGGATCGACCTCTCGCAGCATATAGTCCCATAGGTTCACGGCCGAAGCTGGTTCCGCGAGATTCACAAACTTGAATCCATCGACAGAGCTGAGTTTATCGGCAACCGCAGCGGAGAATCCCTCAGCCATTCGCGAGTCCCCCAAAACCAGAACCTCTTTGAAGCCCGATGAAACGCGATTCTTTTCGGCTCGTGTAATGGCTGCGATTCGCCCCGCGTAAGACTCTGGTGCCAGAATCGAAGTGTATAGGGGCGTATGAAAGACCAGGCCATCTACAGAAATGAAGGCGGCCACGCCGAGCAGCAAATTTCGCGCAACGTGAAGTGGGTGAGGCGAGGTAGCCGGTTCGATCGGAAATTTTGTCGGCACCGGCCCTGTCGAGCTCAAGTAAAGCGCGGCATACAACACTGCGATGAGTGCGGCAAACGGCAGCCAGCGCAGTTGGCCGTAAGATAGGCTTGTGCGTTGAGAAAGAGTTTCGGGTTCTATGACGATCCCGGAAACGTTAACTGAGGAGAGCAATGTCCGCCGTCCAGCGTCTCCGTAGAGTTGGAAAACATAATTGCCCCTCCGAATCCATGAAATAACCCGGCTACCTTCGTTACCGGTAGCGACAAGAACCGGTGGCCGACCGTTTGCCGTGACGAAAACGAAACCCATCGATCCATCGCCGGTATTCCAGGAAATATCAGTACTGGCGGAGCCGTCACTGACTTTGACGCGCTCTGGCATAGCTGTAATTCGGGCCGCATCTTTAATCTTGGCGCCGATTCCCCCATCTTCTGGGTTGAAGCTTCTTGCGATACACGGCGGTGCCAAACAAAGAACAAGCCAAATTGTCGTCGCAGAAAAAACCGGGAGAAGATTTGCCAAGACCCAAGATTTGACCGTGGCAGAGAATGACGACGCACTGCCGGTAACCATCTTTATCATGGAACGAACATTCGAATTTGCAGCTGCAATATCCGCTGCTGACGTTTCAACGTGCTGTCTGGCAGGGTATGATTGGCTGTTCTGAAGGAGCACACTGGAAAACCTGAAGTGAAGACGCGAACAGATGTAAGCCTCCAACTGCGATCAGCATTCACGCTGATTATTTCATTAACTCTCTGTCAAAGGCAAGCGGCAGAGCAGGGCAGCTTCAAAATCGTGATTGGACACTCTGGTCGGCAGGCGCCCTTTCGAGCTTGATTGAACGAGTCATCCCACAAATCGCGCCGATTAGCAGTCCGAGAATCGCGCCGCCGCCATCGATCATGATATCCGTCGCCGAAGCGCCACGGGACGCGACGAATGTTTGATGAAATTCGTCGGTTGCAGCCACAAACAGGCAGGCGCCCCAGACACTCACATAAAGGATCGCTAGCGACCGCTTGAGATTCGTCATAAGAATTGCAGCGCGAAGCAAAAGCAGAGCCAGAACAGCGTATTCGCCCATATGCGCACACTTCCGAACGATGAAGTGAATCGACGCAAGCGTTTCCGGCGAAACATCCGGCTTAAGCCAGCGCAAAAACGGAACAATGAATCGCGACGTATGCTCGGCCGACATCAGATCGATCGAGCCTAGGAAAATCACGCCCAGCCAAATGAAGACAGGTAGCCAGTTCTTTAGAAGACGCTTGAAATTCATCTCTGTGGCGACAGGCGTGTCGCCTGCAAACTAAGTCGATGCAGCCGGCACGGCTGCCGCTACAGTTGCGGAAATCGCATCATGTCCAAGTTGAATCTTACGACTCCCCTCACCTTCGAGCCCATTTTTATGGAACGGATGTGGGGCGGACGGCGTCTTGAAGCCGAGTTCGGAAAAAAACTGCCGCCGCAACGACCTATCGGAGAATCATGGGAAATAGTAGATCGCCCCGACGCCCAAAGCGTGGTGCGCAACGGACTGCTGCGCGGTAAAACTTTGCACGAGCTGTGGACTCAATATCGGGACGAAATCTTTGGAGAGGCTCCCGATTCCTCCCGTTTTCCGCTGCTACTGAAGCTTCTTGATGCTCACGACAAACTTTCATTGCAAGTGCATCCGCCCGAAAAGATCGCCGACAGATTAGGAGGCGAATCGAAAACCGAGTTTTGGCACGTCGCTGGAGCCGATCCGGGTGCTGAGGTTTATCTCGGATTTCGTGAATCGATCACGCGAGATCAGTTTGAGAAGACGCTCCGCGACGGCACGGCAGCCGATTACGTTCACAAAATCCAAGTGAAGACAGGCGACGCCGTGTTTCTGCCGGCAGGACGTTTGCACGCTTTGGGCGCGGGTAATTTGCTGATCGAAGTTCAACAGAACAGCGACACCACCTATCGTGTGTTCGATTGGAACCGTGTCGACGACAAAGGCAAGCAGCGTCAGTTACACATCGATCAGGCGCTTCAATGCATCGATTTTGATGATGTTCGACCGCGACTATTGCACCCCGATGGCGAACTGCTGCTGCATCACAATTTATTCGAGATTCAGAAATGGAATCTCGATTCACCGCGCGAGATTGCCCCTCGCGGACAATTCGCAATCGCGTGCTGCCTCACCGGCTCGTTGCGCTGCGCCGGTGTCGATCTTACGCGTGGAGAATTTTTCCTGATCCCAGCCCAGTTACAGGACCGACAATTTCATCCACGCACCGACGGAACCAGTTTACTGCGCGTCACCATTCCGTAAGCGTCGCGTTTCTGTGACTGCGAGATCAACGGAACAAGGGCGGTCAAAGACGCGTCGCTACAATCCAAACATGCCGCGTAATCTCGTGATTCTTAACCGGAATCGCGTTCATTTTTTTCGGCTGCTCGGATTGTTCGCGCGCAGTTGACGCAATGAAGGTGCCGGCCCCGCACAATGCAAAGCAGAGCAAGACGATCGCGACTTTCAGTGTCAGAGGCATGAATCGCTTAAGTTTTATTGCGCACCTTCACTCCCGAGCTTCTGCCAATCGGCGCAAGTAAGTAAAGCTATAAATTCCGGTGCGGTGTCCGTCGGCCCAGCGCGGCTGCAACGCGTAACCGCCTACCAGATCGAAACTGGCGAGTCGAAAACTCTCGTCCGTATAAGTTACCTGCGGCCGCGAAATATCACCAAGCACGTCGGGTTCGCCGCCGCAGGCCGCGCAAGGACATGCGCGTCGCAACTTCTCAAGTTTGAAAAACGATTCCGAGCCGTCATTCCAAGAGATCGCGAGCTCGGCGCCTATCTGCTGAATGTTTGTTGGCTCGAGTCGCATTAATCTTTTGGTCGGTTGGATCGTTCACCGAAAATTGCCGTACCCACGCGCACGAGCGTAGCTCCTTCCTCAACTGCGATCCAAAAATCCTGCGTCATCCCCATTGAAAGGTGTGGAAGTCTCAAATCGAATTCCTTCTCCAGCGAATCGCGCAGTTCGCGCAGCTTCACAAAGAACTCCCGGGACGCTTCTGCTTCCTCCGCGAGCGGTGGAATACACATGAGTCCTTCGATCGACAGTCGCGGCAACGCGAGAAGAGTTTCCATTTCGGCACGTACGGTTTCGGCCTTGAAACCGAATTTGCTCCCCTCCTCCGCTACATTTACTTCCAGTAACACGGACGGATGCCCCCCCTCCTCGCCCGCGATCCGGTTCAGTTCTTGCGCCAGCGCAAGCGAATCGACACCGTGAAAGAGTTCGAAGAACTGCAGCGCGTGCCGGATCTTGTTTTTCTGGAGGTGTCCTACGAAATGCCAGCGCAAGTTTGAAGGTAGCTCTGGAATTTTCGCACGGGCCTCCTGGACGCGGCTTTCGCCAAAAAGCGTATGCCCAGCGTCGACTGCCGCGCGCACTTTCTCGGCCGGATGCGTTTTCGTGATCGCCACGAGTTCGATGTCATTTGCCGAACGACCGGCTTTCGCAGCGGCTTGCGTGATTTGACCACGAACGCGCTCAAGATTTTCAGCAACGCCCATCAACTCCGACTCTAGCGAATTCTGTGCGTTCCGAAACATCTTGGTTATGCGCCAGTCGAATGATTATTTGCTCGCAAATCACTCTGAAATGCCCCAGAACGAGCGGATATGAAACGCTATTCAGTTCTTCTTGGAATCATTGTTGCAGCGATGGCTTGTTCCAGCTTGCCCGCGCAGGAAAAACCCGTCATGCAGCCTAATGCGACTGTACTCGGCATACTTCAGGGCAGTGCGGGCAAAGCTGTCGAGTTGCACCTTAGATCTGGAGAAAAAATCGGAGGAAGAGTCGGGCAAGTTACCGACAATATCGTCTATCTTTCCCACCTAACTGGCGCAGAGTTTTTCGACGCTTTCGTAGATGTGAAAGATATTTCGGCGGTGGTCATCCGTGCGGCTGGGCGATAAGGATCGCCAAATGAAGTGGCAATAAGTCAGACCAAGATTCTAGACATTTTAGGATTGTCACCGGCTATGGCGATTAAAAATGTTGCGGCATGAAATTCACCAAGAACATCGGCATGCTGCTGCTCGCGGTCTATCTCATTATCGATGGCCTTTTGGGATTCGGTCTAAATCTTGGACCGTTCGTTTTCCTTTTGTACCTTGTGGCACTCGCCGCCGGAGTCCTTATTCTCATCGGCAAATAGATCAGCCTTAACTTGCATTCGATGGTAAGCGTTCCGCGCTGGATGTTCGCTGCTCTCCTAGTTCAGCAATTTTTTCATTTGCGAAGCCAGCTTCGGGCCGATGCCCGCTTCTTCGTGTTTGAAATAAACAAAAACTTCGCCCCAGTTTGATTCTTGTCCGCGAACAAACTTGGTCCAGCGCTCGACGTCGCTCTCCGCGTAATCTTCGCGCCGTAACCGCAGATAGCCGTAATCAGTCGTGACAACCTTTGGCGTTTCCAGCTTTTCTGTGTCGGCGATGCAAAGCGCAGCGCCGCACGCTCGCAAAGTTTCAAAGACTTCATCGTCAAACCACGATTCATGACGAAACTCGAATGCGGCGCGCATTCCAGCAGGCAGGCCATTCAAAAAATCGCCCAGTACCAAAGTTTCCTTCTTGAAATTCGGCGGGAGCTGGAACAGCACCGGCCCTTGCTTCTCGCCCAGTGCCGAGATTACATCATGGAAATATCGCAGCGTATCCGCGCATTCACGCAGTTTTGACCAATGCGTGATTTTCTGCGGCGCCTTCAACGCGAACCGAAAGTTTCCAGGAGTTAGCGCTTTCCAATTATCAATCGTCTTTGGCGCAGGAATCCGATGAAACGTGTAATTGATTTCCGTTGTCGAAAGGCGTTCCGAATAAAACGGCAACATTTTTGTCGCCGGCAAGTCTTCCGGATAAAAGTTTCCCCTCCACTCGGTATACTGAAACCCTGATGTTCCAATCCAAAATTTCATAAAAGGCGGTTGGATGAAGACTTCTCCAAGTAAACGCAGGCATCAACAAGCTCGAAAAGCTTTTTTGCGTCCAGTTCGGAAGCCCCATTCGAATTTACTATAGCGGCGTGTTCTTTGGGCCCGTTCAGTTCAAACAGGAAAAGAGAACGCTTATCACCGCCGCGACTCAATTAAGAAGGGGAACTGCAACGGCCGACAACCACTACTCAGACAACGAGTACCACTGAAGCCAACGGGACAATCACGGAGTACACTCCCGGAAACGCCATCGTGCTTAGAGAGAGCTCCGGGCCGGTGCGTTATCGCTTCGGCAAGACGGTGACGTATGTGACACGCAGCGGCAGAGTCTTGGACGAAGCCACCGTAAGATCAAGGATCAGAGTGGGCGTTCCAGTTCGGGTCCATTATGCCGGAACAGGTCCCAACATGGTTGTTGATCGTGTGATCCTCGAAGAGGATTAATATCTAAGCTCGTTTGTCTCCATCGCGCCTTTCTGTTCTGCCCGGTTTGGCGGAGCGGAAAAGGCGCGTTTTGTTTCCCACCGCCAACACTGCCGGTCACTGCGATCAAGTTAAGTGAATGCCGCCCTTCGTTTCGCACTCGTCGCGGTACTAATCTTAGGCAGTATTTTGCCAGCAGCGGCGAGAAAAAGGTTCAGCCACTCGCCGCCTCCAAGAAAAGTCGACGTTGAAGCCGCCACTCGACTGCAAGTGTTTCTCGACCGCGCAAATTTCAGCCCAGGCAAAATCGATGGACGCTATAATGACATCACAGGGAAAGCGCTAGCGCTATATCGCGAGTCACGTGGCGAACAACCGCAAATGCCGCCGCCACAGCCCAAGGCAAAATCGAACGCAAAATCGAACGTCGCGCCCGATGTGACGGGCCTCGACCTCGCCAGCGTGGATCCGGTGTTCATTCCATACATTGTTACCGAAGCGGACCTCCAAAGCATTGGCCCATTGCCCAAGGAGCCGGCGCAGCAGGCAAAGCTAAGATTTTTGCCGTACCGGGATGCTGCGGATGCAATCGCGGAGAAATTTCACAGCGACATTCATTTTCTTGACCAACTCAATCCCGGTAAGCTGAAAGCGCTCAAGCCCAGCGATCAGCTCATGGTGCCAAACGTCGAACCGTTTGAACTCGCCTCGGTAAAAGAGGTTAAGCCCGGCAGCGAACTAGGCTCACAGGCCGCCAATGAGATGGAAGATCAACCTGGTACGCAAGCCGGAGCTCCGGAGCAAACTGGAGGCGCACCCGCGGGCATCGCCATAAAGATCGATGTGAAAACGAACATTCTCGAAGTACGCGAAGGCGAAAAGCTCATCGCCGCCTATCCAGTTTCGGTCGGTTCTACTCACACCGCCCTTGCGACAAAAATAAAACCGAGCGACAACGTATCAATTCACTGAAATTCGACGATGAACGAAACGTTGGCTACTGGCGCGTCAAATATTCTTCACGACTGGGTCCAATCCGAAAGCCTGCGAAAACATTGCTACGCAGTTGCTGATTCGATGAAACATTTTGCGCAACTGCGCGGCGAAAATGCCGATCTTTGGGAAGCCGTGGGGTTGTTGCACGACATGGATTACGAGCGTCACCCTAATCTCGAACGCAGCTCGACCGAAGGCCATCCATTCGTCGGTGTTGCATGGCTTCGCAACCACGGATGGAGCGAAGAGTTCTGTCGCGCGATTCTTTCGCATGCGGATTACGCAAACGTCTCGCGCGAGACGGCGCTTGAGAAAACGCTCTACGCTATAGACGAACTAAGCAGCTTTGTCGTAGCCGTCGCCCTGGTTCGTCCCACAAAAAGCATTCAGGATGTCGATGTGCGGGCGGTAAAAAAGAAAATGAAAGACAAGGCGTTCGCTCGCGCTGTGAACCGCGAAGACATCACGCGCGGCGCTGAGGAGTTAGGAATGCCACTGGACACTGTCATTGCCGAAGTAATTACAGCACTAAATGCTGATGCAGCGCGCCTCGGTCTGCAGGGAGCCATCCATTGAATACTCTCACCAAGATCGAGCGGGAGCGTTGCAACTGTGCCTTAGAGTTTTTCGGCAACAATTTCCAAGACTAGTGGCGTAATCATCAGCGCATTTGGATTCTTTTCCGCCTTCGCCAGATCATCGCGAACGCGATCTGCGAATTCTTGATCGATCCGTCCCATCTCAATCAGCCGGGGAAGATAAATCTCAATGAACGTAGCGGGCCATTGCCACATGTAATTTTCGGGACGCACACAAAACAGATGCGGTTTTGCAGAGCGAAGTGCGAAGCCGTTTGCGGGAAGTAATGTTGCAAGCGCCACGGCTCCGTCGGGCTCCCCGCCTGACTCGCGCCAGGTTGCGATCACATGTTCGCGGAAGCGCTCCTGATGCACCAAACGTGGAAAGAAATGCCACGTCTCATAATGGCCGTATTCATGGAAAATCACCACGCTGCCTTTGCGCATCACATCGCCCAGCTTTTTGATCAACAGCGCAGGATCATTCACAAATGACATAACCCACCGGCACCAGGAAAAATCGTAATTTCCCTTGGGCAATTCGTCCGTCATTAAATCCAGCTGATGGATCTTCACATTCGCGAGCGATCGCTCGCGACAGGCCTGTTCCATGGCGCGGATGAAGTTTTCGGAACGTTCAAGCGCGACGACTTGACCGGTCGGTCCGACGATTTCAGCAAGGTCGATAGTTGCGTACCCGGGCCCCGCGCCGACGTCGAGGACGCGTTTGCCAACCGTGATACCGGTTCTCTGCCAGCAATCTAAAACTACCGGACGCCAGACACGATGTTGCAGTCCGAGTCTTGCCAGCTCCTCGTTATGCGTACCCAAGACGTAATCTCGATCCATTGTTAAAACTAATCGTTCACAGGCATGGACGCATCGACGAAATTCAGGCACGAAACTCACTTCTGCCGGCATTACGGGTGTAAATGAAGCGTTCGCCGAACCTTGGACTGGCGTTTTCCCGCATCATCCCTGACAATAGAAAGTCGCATTTATCCATGGAATACGAGATTCGACCACTTCTTGCCAAAGATGAGCCGATCCTCCGGGAGATGCTTTATCAAGGATTATCCTCCATTGGTAACCACCAACCTTCACGCGAGATCCTGCAGCGGCCGGAGTTCGCGCATTATGCCGATGGCTGGGGCCGGACGGGCGATACCGGGTTTGTGGCACACGATAAGAAAGACGGATCAGTGCTCGGTGCCGTTTGGCTGCGCAAGCCGATGGACAAACCTGATGCGCCGCCGGAACTCGCGTTTGCCGTGAGACCGGAGCACCGTCGACATGGAATTGGCAGTGCCCTGCTGACGCAACTGGTCCGCGCGAACCCTCATGAATCAACAATTTCGGTCAGCCTCGTTGCAGGCAAGCCAGTGTTGCGCCTTTACGAACGCTTTGGATTCAAGGTTGCGGAAGAAGAACCGAACGCCATCGTAATGCGAAGGCAGGTGTAAGATGCCGCCGTCAGGCGTGGGAACGCGAAGGCCCTGTTCAACCGCATTGTGAAGAGCAGTTCAGGGTGCAAATATCAACAGCACAAAAACAGCGAAGAGGAGCAAGTGCACGCAACCTTGCAGGATATTTGTCCTTCTGCTCGTAAACGTAACGACACTCACTGCCAACGTTAGCAGGAGCAGCGGAAGGTTGCCACCCTGCACGCCAAGCGTTACCGGGCGCTTTGTAATCAAGCTGATGGTCAGCACGGCGGGAATTGTGAGTCCGATCGTCGCAAGCACGGACCCGAGCAGGATATTTATCGAACGCTGTAACTGATTGCGCAAAGTGGCTTGAATGGCGCCGATTCCCTCTGGTGTAAGCACCAGGGCCGCGATCATTGCGCCGCCGAACTCCTGAGGCAGGCCAAACTTCTCCATGCTGTTGTCCAATGGGATGGCAAATTT
>WNFY01006701.1_pt1 | contig 19689 bp, 16 predicted proteins | sample 5400091 | NCBI WGS metagenome assembly WNFY01 (sample SAMN13153364, study PRJNA577476) | soil metagenome | isolation source: 60 cm soil or saprolite under grassland replicate 1 | place: USA:California | collected 2016-06-15
GGTCGAGCAGGTGGCGCAGCGCGAGCAGGCCGGTGCGGGTGCCCTCGAGGACCGGGACCCCGGCCGCGCGCAGCCGGGCCGCCGCGGCCTGGTCGACGGCGGACGGCAGCCCGGCCAGCACCGCGACCGGCTTGGCCGTGCCCGCGGCCGCGGTGAGCACGGCCTCCGGGTAGGACTCGTCGCCATCGAACTCGGGCACCAGGTCGACGGCCAGCGCCTCCCACGCCCCGTCGGCCGCGGCCAGTGCGCCGGAGTGAGCCGAGACCAGCGCCTGGCCGGCCTGCGACGCGCCCACGCTGAGCAGCACGACCGGCACGTCCGCGGCCAGCGCGTCCGCCAGCACCGCGCGCAGCCCGGGCGCGTCCCTGATCGCCTCCAGGACCAGGGCGAGCACCTTGGTCTCGGCGAGCCCCAGCGCGTACCGCGCGTGGTCCGCGGCGGTGGTGACGAGCTCCTGGCCGGAGGAGACGGCCAGGCTGAAGCCGAAACCGCGGCGGGTCCGCAGCAGCGCGGAGAACACCGAACCCGAGTGGGTGACCAGCCCGACCGGCCCGGACGGCAGCGGGTCCGGCTCGACGTAGCCGATGGCCCGCAGGCCGCGGGCCACGTTCACGAACCCCATGCAGCCCGCGCCGCACAGCGCCAGGCCGGCCTCCCCCGCGATCGCGGCCAGCCGGGACCGTAGCCCGGTGCGGCCAGGGGGGTCGAAGGCGTTGCCGAAGATAACCGCCGAACGGGCCTGGCTTCGCGCCGCGGCGGACAGTTGCTGCTCGAGCGCGTGGTCAGGCACCGCGAGCAGGGCCAGGTCCACCGGTTCTGGCACCGCGGCCAGATCCGGCAGGCAGGGCGCGCCGTCTATGTCGGAGTACCGCGGGTTGACCAGGTAGGTGCGCGGGCGCGACGGGCTCCTGGCTACCTCGGCGATCATGCGCGCGCCGAGGCTGCCCGGGCGGGCGCTGGCTCCGACCAGCGCCACGCTCCGGGCCTCGAGCATCGCGGTGACCGCGGTACCTTCCTGCGTTGAGGCGGTCACTTCCGGCGGAGCGAGGCCCGGCGGTCGGCGATGGCGGCCCGGGCTGCCTGCATGCCGGGGATGCCGCAGACGCCGCCGCCGGCGTGGGTGGCCGAGCTGGCGTAGTACAGGCCGGGCACGGGGGTGCGGTAGTCGGCGAACCCGGGCGCGGGCCGCATGTGGAACAGCTGCTCCAGGGACAGCTCGCCGTGGAAGATGTTGCCGCCGATCAGGCCGTACTCGTGCTCCATCTGGTACGGGCCCACGATGTCGGTGTGGATGATCGAGCTCTTGAAGTTCGGCGCGACCTCGTTGTAGCAGTCGATCATCCGGTCGGCGTAGGCCTGCAGTTCGGTGGTGTGCGGCTCTTCGTTCCAGTCCGACGGCACCCACTGGGTGAACAGCGACATCATGTGGTACCCGTCCGGGACCAGCGTCTTGTCGAAGGCGGTCGGGATAACGCCGTCGCTGAACGGCCGCACGGCGGGCCTGCCTTCGCGCGCCTCGGTGAAGGCACGCTCGATGTACGGCATGGTGGGCGCCATCTCGACCGAACCCGTGTGGTGTTCCTGCAGGTTCGTGCCGGGATCGGCGGTGAAGTCGGGGAGTTCGGCCAGCGCCAGGTTGATCTTGACGACACCGCTGCGGGTCTTCCAGTGCTCGATGTCGGTCACGAAGTCGTCGGGCAGGTTCGCCCGGCCCACGTGGTCCAGGAACGCGGTGCGCGGGTGCAGGCTCGTGACGACGACCTTCGCGGTGATCCGCTGCCCGTTCTCCAGCTCGACGCCGCCGGCCCGGCCGTCATTGAGCAGGAGCCTGGCGACCGGGGCGCCGGTGCGGATCTCCGCGCCGGCCCGGCGGGCGGCGGCGGCGATGGCGTCCGCGACCGCGCCCATGCCGCCCTCCTGGAAGCCCCAGTTGCCCAGGTGACCGTCGCCCACGTCGCCGATGGAGTGGTGCGCCATTACGTAGGCGGTGCCGGGCTCAAAGGGACCGGCCCAGGTCCCGATCACGCCGTTGACCGCGAGCGCGCCCTTGACCTGCGGCGACTCGAACCAGTCGTCGAGCAGGTCGGCGATCGACATCGTCATCAGCCGGGTCACGTCGGCGATCGTGCGGACGTCCAGGCCGCGGTGTCGCCAGGCCAGCCGGAGGGTCTCGCTGAGGTCACGGGGTTTACGCGAGCCGAGGTTCGGCGGCACGGTGAGCAGCAGCGGGCCGAGCACTTCGGCCAGCCCGGCCAGCCAGGCGTCCCAGCGCGGCATGGCGTCGGCGTCCTTCTTCGACCACTTGGAGACCTCGTCGTGGTTCCGCTTGGCGTCGTCGGCGTAGAGCTTGATCGAGCCGCCCTCGGGAAAGGCCTGGTAGTACGGGCCCATCGGGTAGATCTTGTAGCCGTGCCGCTCCAGTTGCAGGTCGTTGATGATCGTCGGGGGTAGCAGCGACATCACGTAGGACAGCCGGGTCACCTTGAAATCCGGGGCGTCCGGCCAGGGAGCCTCGGTGGTCGCGGCGCCGCCGGTCTTCGGCCGCGCCTCGAGTACCAGCGTGCGCGCCCCCGAGCGGGCCAGGTACGCCGCGGCGACCAGGCCGTTGTGCCCGCCGCCGACGATGATCGCGTCGTAGTCCGCGGGGCCGGATGCCCCGGGTATTGTGGCCGCCCGCGACGCCCTGGCTGCCTGCGCCGTCTTCACCGCCTTTCCCGCCATCGCCTTCGCCGCCTGGGTTGCCTTGGTTGCCATGAATCCGGGCCCTCCGAAAGATTGACTGAACATTCAGTCTAGAAGCTGCTACGATTACCGACAAGGCCGGCGACGCGGGATCGGTCCTGGATCGAGAGGCTGGAGCGAGGATCGGATGAAGCAGCGTGCGGGGGGCTCGCGCGAGGGAACGGGCTCGCGGGACGCGGCCGGGGAGCAGCGCCGCGAGCAGATGCTGCGGGCGGCGCTGGACGTCATCGTGGAGCGCGGCTACGCCGATACCAGGATCGCCGACGTGGCCGAGCGCACCGGCACGAGCCCGGCGCTGGTCATCTACTACTTCAAGACCCGCGACCAGCTGCTGACCGAGGCCATACGGTACTCCGAGGACACCTGGTACGCCGAGTACCTCCGGCGGCTGGAGACGATCCCGACCGCGGCCGGGCGGCTGACCGAGCTCATCGGGATGAACTGCCTGCCCGGCACCGACCCTGAACCGCACAGCTACTGGCTGCTCTGGCTGGATCTGTGGGCGCTGTCGCCGCGGAATGCCGGGGTGGCCGCGGTGCGGGAAAAGTCTGACGAGCGGTGGCGGGAGGCCATCCGCTCCATCGTGCTGGCCGGCCAGGAGGCCGGCGAGTTCTCACCGGTCGACGCGGACGACTTCACCATCACGCTGTCCGCCCTGCTCGACGGGCTGGCGGTACAAATCGCACTGGATGACCCGGTGGTGCCGCCGCAGCGCACGTACGATCTTGCGATGCGGTTCGCGGCCGGGCAACTCGGATTCGAGTGGGAGCCCGCTCCCGCGGACAGGCGGGCACGCAAGCGCGGTTCGTAACACAGGAGGTGGCGCGGTGGCCGGAGGAAGCATCGAGCTGTCCGGGCTGACCAAGAGGTTCGGCGAGATCGCGGTCGACAACATCGACCTGACCGTGCCCAGCGGCGAGTTATTCTCCCTGCTCGGGCCGTCTGGCTGCGGTAAGACCACCACCTTGCGGCTGATCGCCGGGTTCGAGCAGCCGACCTCCGGCCGGATCCTGCTCGACGGCGTGGACGTGTCCGGGGTGCCGCCGCACCGGCGCAACGTCAACACGGTGTTCTAGAGCTACGCGCTGTTCCCGTTCCTCGACGTCTACGAAAACGTGGCGTTCGGGCTGCGGCATCAGGGAGTGGGCAAGGCCGACCTGAAAGGCCGGGTCAACAAGGCTCTCGACCTGGTCGCTGTGACGTCGTTCGCCAAGCGGCGGCCGGGCCAGCTGTCCGGCGGGCAGCAGCAGCGGGTCGCGCTGGCCCGCGCGCTCGTGCTCAACCCGGCCGTGCTGCTGCTCGACGAGCCGCTCGGCGCGCTCGACGCGAAACTGCGGCGCTCGCTCAAAATAGAGCTGAAGGCGCTGCAGGAGCGCGTCGGCATCACCTTCCTCTACGTCACCCACGACCAGGAGGAGGCGCTGACCATGTCCGACCGGCTGGCGGTCATGAACGCGGGCAAGATCGTGCAGATCGGCACCCCGCGCGAGGTCTACGAGGACCCCGCGGACACCTACGTGGCCGACTTCCTCGGTGCCGCCAACCTGATGGAGGTCGACGTGGTCTCGGTCGGCGCGCTGCGGGTCGGGGACTTCGCGCTGGCCTCGAACCGGTGCGAGCAGACCTCGGCCGGCCCCGCGCACGCGGTGATCAGGCCGGAGCGGGTGCGGATCGAGGAGCATGGTTCGGCCGGTGAGAACCGGGTGCCCGCCATGGTCGAGCGGGTGGTGTTCCTCGGCACGGCCACCCAGGTGCTGCTGCGGTTGGCGCCGGGCCTTCCGCTGCAGGCGCTGATGCAGAACGACGGCGTGCGGCCCGACCTGACCCAGGGCACCCCCGTGCACGTGTTCCTGCCGCCGGAAGCGCTGCGCGTGCTGGCCGATACGGCCCGGCCGGGCGGGGTGGGAACCTTGGTGTATGCGCGCGCTTGTGATCACCGGGGCCGGGTCGGCGCGGGTCGAGGATGTCGAGGTGCCGGTACCGGGGGCGGGGCAGGTCGTGGTCGACGTCCGCCGGGCCGGGATCTGCGGGACCGACGTCGAGCTGTTCACCGGGCAACTGGCCTACTTCGCCCAGGGCAAGATCGGCTTCCCGATCCGCCCGGGTCACGAGTGGTGCGGCGTGGTGTCCGCGCTCGGCGACGGAGTGGATCCCGGATGGCTGGGCGCGCGGGTGACCGGGGACACCATGCTCGGCTGCGGGCACTGCCCGCGCTGCGCGGCCGGACGCGGCCACGTCTGCGCCGACCGCCGGGAGGTCGGCATCGTGCACTGGCCGGGCGCGCTGGCGGAGAAGGTGCTGGTCCGCGCCTCTAGCCTGTACCGGCTGCCGGATGCAATCGACGACCGGGCCGGCGCCCTGGTCGAGCCGGGCGGCAACGGCTGGCGGGCCGCCTCCGCCGCCCACGCCGGGCCGGGGACGCGGATCCTGGTCTGCGGGCCGGGCACCATCGGGCTGCTGACCACGGCGTTCGCCACCGCGATGGGAGCCGAGGTGCACATCTGGGCGCTGGCCAGGGACCGGGAGGAACTGGCCGCGGGCTTCGGCGCCTTCGGGTACTGGGCGGCCGGCGACCCGCCGCCGGGGAGCTACGACGCGGTGGTCGACTGCACCGATGATCACCGGATGCCCGCGGCCGCCCTGGCCCGGGCCGAGCCGGCCGGGCGGCTGGTCTACATCGGCATCGCGGGCGCGCCGAGCCCGATCGACAGCCGCGACCTGGTCCTCGGCGACCTGACCGCGGTGGGCATCCTCGGCGCGTCGGCCGGGCTCGGACCCGCGATCGAGCACTACGCCGATGGCCGGGTGGACCCATCGCGCATCGTCGCGGTGACGGTCGGCCTGGACGACGCCGCCGAGGCGCTGGCCGGGAAGATCGGCACCGGGACGGGCACCAAGATCCACGTTGACCTGTGCGGCTAGGGCCGCCGCTGGGCGAGGCCCTGCGCGAGGCCCTGCGCGCCGAGCTCGGCTCGCCGGCCGTGATCCGGCGGCTGTCGAGCAGCCCTCGCTCGCGGGTATGGCTGGTCGAGTTCGGCCGCTCCCCCGCGATCGTCAAGCAGATCACCGGCGGCTCCGAGGCCGACGCCGGCGCGCGCTTCGCGCGCGAGGTCACAGCGCTGCGGCTAGCCCGGCGGGTCCGCCCGGCCGTCGTGCCCGATGTGCTGGGTACCGATCCGGGCGGCCGGGTCATGGTGCTGGAGTACCTGGCCGAGACGAGCCGGGCGCCCGCACCGGACTGGATGATCGAGTACACGACGGCGCTAGCCCGGCTGCACAGCGCGACCGGGCCGGACGACGTGGGCGCGCTGCCCGCCTGGACCGGCCCGGGCCGGGGCGATGCCCGCGCGTTCATCAGCCTGGCGGAACGGCTCGGGGTGCCCGTCCCGGCCAGCCTGACCGCGTCCCTCGACGGCATGGTCGAGCGGCTGAACGCGGCCGGACACCACGCCCTGCTGCACGGGGATCCGTGCCCCGGCAACGCGATGCGCACCGACAGCGGGATCATGTTCGTGGACTTCGAGCAGGCCTCCCTCGGTGATGGCCGCGCCGAGCTGGCGTACCTGCGGACCGGCTTTCCCACCTGCTGGTGCGCCGCGTCGGCTCCCGGCCCCGTGCTCCGGCAGGCCGAGGCGGCGTACCGGTCAGCCTGGCGCGCCTACACCGGGACCGACGTGAGCGGAGACCTCGCGGAGGCGTGCGCGGGCTGGCTGATCTGGGGCGACGGGCTGGTCGAGCGGGCCCACCGCGGCCAGGCGGACCAGCTGGCGCGGCTGCCGGAGGAGGACTGGCGCTGGGGCACCGCGACCGCCAGGCAGCGGTTGCTGCACCGCCTCACGGTGGTGGCCGCGCTCGGCGCGGACCATCCCGGCCTGGCTGACCTGGCCCGGGTCAGCACGGCCATGCGCGACCGGATGCTGGCGTCATGGCCCAGTATCCGAGAGCTTCCGGTCGCCGACGACGATCCGCTGCGCCTCTACTGACAACTGCGGCGGACCAGGCGGGAAACCCCGTCCGTTAACGTGGTGGACCCGGGCTACGCGGTTAATCCGGTGCACTGGGATCCCCCTAATCAACCGCATAACCCAATGCCGTTCAGCTAGTGGGCCGCGGCCGGGCGGTACGCGCCAGAAAACCGGACTCAGATCACACCGGCACCACCAGCATCACCGTTCGTATGCGCCGGACCAGTCGGAACGTCATGAAACCCCGGATCCAGTGCGTAGTAACGCAGTGGAAGCCCGGTTTCATTGCGCCCGGCAGGCATCCGGCAGCAGGCCGATCGTCATGATCAACATACGCTGACCGGGAACACGGTGCTGGTGGTGCCGATGTGACTGATGTTGCCTTCCGCGCTCGCGCGACGCCCCACCGGGCCGGCGCTCTGCTTGCTCCTAACTGGCCGGCGCTCTGCTTGCTCCTACCTGGCCGGCGAGCGCGGCTAGCGGAAGGAGCGGACTGCGGTGGCGAGGCGGTCGAGGTAGCGGCGGCCGAAGGGGCCTTCGCCGTCGACGGCGACGATGGCCAGGTAGGCGGGCAGCCGCCAGAGCTCCCGCCGCCCGGCGAAGCCGCGGTCGACAGGGGCGATGCCCCGGTAGGCGCGGAAGACCTCGTCCGGCACCGGCTGGAAGTAGTCGACCAGGGCCAGGTCGACCTCGGGGTGACCGAAGTAGGGAGCGGGGTCGATCACGACCGCGCCCGCCGCGGTGCTGACGAAGTTGTTCTGCTGGGCGTCACCGTGCAGCAGCGAGGGCCGTGGCTCCGGGCCGGCCAGGGCGGGCAGCCGCTCCGCGACCTCCTCCACCCAGGCGGCGAGGGCCGGCGGCAGGTATCCCGAGTCCACCGCCATCCGCAGCATCGGGTCCAGGCGCCGCTCCCGGTAGAAGTCCGCCCACCGGTTCGCCGCGACGGGCCGGTTGTCCTGGGGCAGCGGGCCGAAGAACCCGCGCGGGCCGTCGAGCCCGAAGCGCTCGTGCCCGGTTTGGTGGACGGCGGCGAGCACCTGCCCGATCGACCGCCAGTCCCGCGGCTCGCGGGCCTCGGGCGGCCGCTCCGGCAGCGCCTCGTACAGCAGCAGTGCCCCGGCCGGCGTCTCGGCTAGACCGGACGCCACCGGCACCGGGACCGGCGCGGCCCGGGACAGCAGGCGCAGTCCGGCTAGTTCCGCGGTGAACTGCTCGCGCGCGTCGGCGGCCGGGCTGAGCTTGGCGAACACCGAGAACGGCACGCCGTGCAGGATGCCGCAGGGGTGCGAGGCGCGGTCGTCCAGGCGGGTGAATCCCTGGCTGACCCATCGGCGGCCGCGGTGCGCCGAAGCCGCGCGCTCGACGGCTGCCAGCACCGCCGCGCCGAGCAGCGGGTGACCCGATCCCACGGTTCTACGGCGGGTCGGCCGGGCCGGGGCCGCCGAGGTGGGTGTGCTGGAAACCGGCGTCGTACTTCAGGCCGTAGCGGGCCAGCCGGTCCATGCCGATGTGCGCCAGCCAGAGCAGGCCGAGGGCGAGCGTCAGCGGGTGGTGGCCGACGGCCCCGGTCAGCGACATGGCGGCGGGCAGCGGATAAGCGTGCCCAAGGTTGTACACGGCCGCGCCGACCCGGGTGCCACGCAGGTAGCCGAGCATGAACAGGTCGGGCAGCAAGATCACCGCCGGCACCAGCCACCACGGCTGGTGCGTGGACGCGAACAGGATCAGCGACGCCGCGAGCAGCACGAGGCCGTCAAGCCGCAGCCATCGCAGCGGTTTCCCGGTCACCGCGGGAGCCGGATCGGTCATGACCTGTCAATCTAGCGTGCGCTCGCCGTGGGGCAGGTACCGGAGTGGGGCCGAACGCGCCGCGCAGGACCTGCGCCTGCGGTGGCTCACGGTGAGGGTAAGGACTATCTCCCGTCCCGGCCCGGCACCGCCACCGGAGTCACGCTCGGGCTCGCGGTCAGCATCGGCGGCCTGTTCGCTCCCGTCCTCGGCGCGTTCCTGCCCGATCCGGCGGCGCGAGGTGAGAGCACGGCGGACGCTAGATCTCGTCGTGCTCTTGAAGGTAGGCGCGGAACTCCTCGATCGCTTCTTCCTGGTCGGAGCCGAGGTCGCTGACCAGGGCCATCTCCCGGCCGGTCCAGTAGACGCCGGTGTAGTCCCCGTCGGCGTCCGAGGGCACGAGCAGATGGTGGTGCGCGATCTTGATGTGGTCGTATACCTGCTCCCACGAGATGCCGGGCGGCACCAGGCCGATCGCGGGCGAGCCGGCGTCGTCGAACACCAGGTCCTCGAGCATGGCTCTCCCTCCGGTGGGCTCCTCGGATCATGCTGGGGCACACGCCCGGACCGTTCGGGATAAAAATGAGACTCCGGCGGTCAGCCTTCGCTGCCCGCGATCGTGGTGAGGGCCTCGATCCGGCTGCCCCGCTCGCCGCGGGTCAGGAACCGGTAACCGATGTAGCCGATGATCGCGATGATGAACGACATGACCAGCATGATCGTGCCGAGGGCGTTCAGCGCGGGGCCGCCGTTGCCGCCGCGCTGGATGGAGTAGACCAGCACCGACATCGGCGTGTTCCCGGCGTTGGAGGAGAGCAGGTCGACGATGACGAAGTCGTCGATCACGCCGGAAAAGACCAGCACCGCGCTGGCGAAGATGGCCAGGCGCTGGGACTTGGGCTGACGGCGGACGAAGATTTCCTCCTGCTCCGCGATGATCTGTTTGAGCGTGGCGTCGGTGGAACTTATCTGGTATTCGGAAATAATATTTCACGATACGGAAGACAATGATAGCCGCTGCGGACCGCGCAACCGGCCGATAGCCCGAGTGGAGCTGTGATGTCACTGACCAACGCGCCCGAAGCCGTGCCGCCCGACGCTGGGGGCAGGCCGGCGGTTCATCCCGTGGACGAGGTGCTGCCCGCGCCCCGGCTGTTCGTCCTGGGGCTCCAGCACCTGTTCATCATGTACGCGGGCGCCGTGGCGGTGCCGCTCATCGTGGGCGGGGCGCTGAAGCTGCCGATATCCACGATCGGCCTGCTGGTCAACGCCGATCTTTTCGTGTCCGGCATCGCGACGGTGATCCAGAGCGTCGGCATCGGCAAGATCTTCGGGGTGCGGCTGCCAGTGGTGGCCGGCGCCACGTTCACCGTGCTCAGCCCGATGATCATCATCGCGCAGCAGTACGGGCTGGCCGCGGTGTACGGGGCGATGCTCTGCTCCGGGGTGTTCGGCCTGCTCATCGCCAAGCCGTTCTCGATGATGATCCGGTTCTTCCCGCCGCTGGTGGCCGGCACCGTCATCTGCGTCATCGGGCTGTCGCTGATCGGCGCCGACGTCAGCCTCATCGCCGGCGACAATCCGGCGGCCAAGGACTACGGGCAGGTCTCCCACATCGCACTGGCCGGCCTGGTGATGCTGCTCATCGTGGTGATCACCCGGTGTTTCCGCGGCTTCATCAGCCAGATCGCCGTGCTGCTTTCCATCGCGATCGGCACGCTGGTGGCCTGGCCGATGGGCCTGCTGGACTTCTCCAGCACGCATTCCGCCGATTGGGTTGGCTTCAGCGGGTTCTTCCGGTTCGGCCACCCGAAGTTCGAGGCGGCGGCGATCATCTCGATGTGCATCGTCATGCTGGTGACCTACACCGAGTCAACTGCCGACATGCTGGCCGTCTCCGAGATGGTCGACAAGAAGCTGACCCAGAACGACCTGGCCCGCGGCCTGGCCACCGACGCCCTGTCGGCGGTGCTGGCCGGATTCCTGAACTCCTTCCCCGACACCGCCTTCGCGGAGAACGTCGGCCTGGTCGGGCTGACCCGGGTGCGCAGCCGGTGGGTGGTCACCGCGTGCGGCACCATGCTGATCCTGCTCGGCTTGCTGCCGAAGATCGGCCAGGTGGTCGCCAGCGTGCCGGGACCGGTCATCGGCGGCGCCGCGACCGTGATGTTCGCGATGGTCACGGCGGTTGGCATCCAGACCCTGCACAAGGTGCATTTCGACGGCAACAACAACCTGCTGATCGTGGCGGTGTCCCTGGCTGCGGGCCTGCTCCCGGCGGTGGCGCCCACCTTCTACGAGCACTTCCCCAGCAACTTCCAGGTCATCTTCGGGTCCAGCATCACCTCTACGGTGATCGTGGTGTTCACCCTGAACATCGTGTTCAACCACTGGTCGTGGCGGCGCCAGGGCACCGAGTCCGCGGTGGAGATCGCGGTGCGCGAGGGCGCCGTCGCGGTGGACGTCCCCGACGACGGCGCCAGGGTAGAACATGGCGCCAAGGTGGAACATAAGGCCTGAGGTCGGCTGTGCCCCATCGGAGGATTCAGAGAGCGAGTGCTCGCGAGGCGCGCCAAGAAGGCCCGTGCGGGGATCAGCTCGCGCCTTCGGCGGCGATGGTCTCGGAGATCTCGCGGGCGGTGCGCTGGAGCGCGGGCACGATGCGGGCGGCGGCGGCGTCGGTCATCCGCGTCTGCGGGCCAGAGGTGGAGATGGCCAGCGAACCCGGCGCGTCCGGCACGGCCACCGCGAAGCAGCGGACGCCGATCTCCTGCTCGCCCTCGTCGACGGCGTATCCCTGCTTGCGGATCACCTCGAGGTGGGCGATCAGCAGGTCCGGGTCGGTGATCGTGGCGGGCGTGTAGGCAGGCATGCCGTCCCGCTCGAGCAGGGCGCGCGCCTCGCCGGGCGGAAGCTCGGCCAGCAGGGCCTTGCCCACCGCGGTGCAGTGCGGCTGGACCCGACGGCCCGGTTCGGTGAACATCCGCATCGAGTGCGGGCTGGGCACCTGGGCGATGTAGACGACCTCGTCGCCGTCGAGCATGGCCAGGTTGGCCGTCTCGCCGGTGAGGCGCACCAGCTGGGCCAGGAACGGGCGCAGCCAGGTGCCGAGCATCTGGCTGGAGATCTCGCCAAGCCGGATCAGGCGCGAGCCCAGCGTGTACCGCCGGGACGCTTCCTGCCGGACGTAACCCCGGTTGACCAGAGTGCGCATCAGCCGGTGCACAGTGGGCAGGGGGAGGCCGGAGACGGTGGAGAGCTCGGACAGGCCGAGCGCGCCGCCGGCGTCGGCCAGCATCTCGAGCAGGTCGAAGGCCCGCTCGATGGACTGCACGCCACCGGCCGCTCCCGCGCGGGTGCCGTTGGAACTGGCGGCGGCGCCCTGAGCAGCCGACGCCAGCGCTGCGGCGTCCTGAGTCGAGTCGTTCACGTCTTCCATAGTACAGAAAACGTAATTCACATAACAGAAATGCCCGACGTGTCGAGCGCCAGCGAAACGACACCAGGGATGGTTGACGAGTCACGGGTCGCAGTCTAGTCTTAATCCAAGAAACGGAAAAAAAATTTCAGGATACGGAAAAAATGTCAGATCACTTGCTTCCTTACCTGGCCAACTGCTCGCTGCTGTTCACCGAGGAGCCGCTGCTCCGGCGCCCGGCCGCGGCCCGCGCCGCGGGGTTCGGGGCGGTCGAGTTCTGGTGGCCGTTCGCGGTGCCGGTGCCCTCCGACCGCGAGGTGGACGCGTTCACCGCGGCGATCGAGGAGGCCGGCGTGGCGCTGGCCGGCCTGAACTTCTTCGCCGGGGACCTGGCCGGCCCGGATTGCGGCGTGCTGTCGATCCCCGGTCGCAGCGCGGAGTTCCGCGACAACATCGACGTGGTGGCCGGCATCGGCGAGCGGCTCGGCGTGCGCGGGTTCAACGCGCTGTACGGGAACCGGGTCGACGGCGTGGACCCGGCGGCCCAGGACGAGCTGGCGGCCGGGAGCATCGGGCTGGCGGCGAAGGCCGTGGCCTCCTTCGGCGGCACGGTGCTGATCGAGCCGGTGAGCGGGCCGAAGCCCTATCCGCTGCGCACCGCCGCGGACGCCGTGGCCGTGGTCCGGCAGGCCCGGGCCGCGGGCGCCGCCAACGTCGGCTTCCTATGCGACCTGTACCACCTGGCCAGCAACGGCGACGACCTCGACGCCGCGATCGCCGGGTACGCCGAGTACGTCGCGCACGTGCAGATCGCCGACGCGCCCGGACGCGGCGAGCCCGGCAGCGGCCAGCTCGACCTGGACCGGTACCTGGCCGCCCTGGCCCGCCGCGGCTACCGGGGCTGGGTAAGCCTGGAGTACAAGCCCACCGGGACGACCGAGGCGAGCCTGGCCTGGCTGCCCCGGGAGCGCCGCCGCGGGCGGCCAGGCAAGCAGCGCCGGGCCGCGCCGACTCAGGAGGAGAGTTCATGACGACGAAAATCGGGTTCATCGGGCTGGGCATCATGGGCGGCCCGATGGCCGCCAACCTGGTCAAGGCCGGTTTCGAGGTCACCGGGTACAACCGCAGCCCGGCCAAGGTCGAGCAGCTGGTCGCGGCGGGCGGCCACGGCGCCAAGGACATCGCCGGGGCGGTAGCGGACGCCGACGTGGTGGCCACCATGGTGCCCGACTCCCCCGACGTGCGGGCCGTGCTAGCCGGCGAGGACGGCGTCTTCGCCCACGCCAAGGCCGGGGCGCTGATCATCGACTTCTCCAGCATCCGGCCGGACGTCGCCGCGGCGCTGGCCGCCGACGGCGCCGAGCGCGGGTTCCGGGTACTGGACGCGCCGGTGTCCGGCGGCGAGGCCGGCGCCATCGAGGGGGTGCTCTCGATCATGGTCGGCGGTGCCGCCGAGGACTTCGCGGCGGCGGCGCCGGTGTTCGACGCGGTGGGCAAGACCGTCGTGCACGTCGGGCCCGCGGGCTCGGGTCAGACGGTCAAGGCCGCGAACCAGCTCATGGTGGCGGGCCACCTGGAGCTGCTGGCCGAGGCGATCGTGTTCCTCGAGGCCTACGGCGTCGACACCGAGGCGGCGCTGCGGGTGCTGGGCGGCGGTCTGGCCGGCAGCACCGTGCTCCAGCGCAAGGGCGCCACGATGCTGGCCCGCGACTTCAAGCCCGGCTTCCGGATCGCGCTGCACGACAAGGACATGGGCATCGTCACCGCCGCCGCCCGCGAAGCCGGCGTGGTGATCCCGCTCGGCGCCGCCGTCGCGCAGCTGGTCGCGTCGCTGAAGGCGACCGGAGACGGCGGGCTGGACCATTCGGCGCTGCTCAAGCTGGTCAGCCAGCTGTCCGGCCGACACGAACGACAGGAGTAGAGAAGATGCCACGGATGACCACCGCGGACGCCGCGGTCGCGATCTTGCGCCGGGAGGGGGTCACGAATGCGTTCGGTCTGCCCGGCGCGGCCATCAACCCGTTCTACGCGGCCATGCGCCGGGACGGCGGGATCACGCACACGCTGGCCCGGCACGTCGAGGGCGCCTCGCACATGGCCGAGGGCTACACCCGGGCCCGGGCGGGCAACATCGGCGTGTGCGTCGGCACCTCCGGGCCGGCCGGCACCGACATGATCACCGGCCTGTACTCGGCGAGTGCCGACTCGATCCCGATCCTGTGCATCACCGGCCAGGCCCCGGTGGCCAGGCTGCACAAGGAGGACTTCCAGGCGGTGGACATCGCGGCCATCGCCCGCCCGCTGACCAAGATGGCGATGACCGTGCTCGAGCCGGCCCAGGTGCCCGGCGCGTTCCAGCAGGCGTTCCACTTGATGCGGTCCGGCCGGCCCGGCCCGGTGCTGATCGACCTGCCGTTCGACGTGCAGCTGGCCGAGATCGACTTCGACATCGACACCTACGAGCCGCTGCCGGTGTACAGGCCAGCCGCCACCCGGGCCCAGATCGAGAAGGCGCTGGACATGCTGGCCGAGGCCGAGCGGCCGATCATCGTGGCCGGCGGCGGGATCATCAACGCCGACGCCGCGGACCTGCTGGTGGAGTTCGCCGAGCTCACCGGCACGCCGGTGGTGCCGACGCTGATGGGCTGGGGCGCGCTGCCCGACGACCACCGGCTGATGGCGGGCATGGCTGGCCTGCAGACCGCGCACCGGTACGGCAACGCCACGGTGCTGGCCTCGGACTTCGTGCTGGGCATCGGCAACAGGTGGGCCAACCGGCACACCGGTGGCCTGGCCACCTACACCGCGGGCCGGACGTTCGTACATGTCGACATCGAGCCGACGCAAATCGGCCGGGTCTTCGCCCCCGACTACGGGATCGTCTCCGACGCCGGGGCGGCGCTGCGGCTGTTCGTCGAGGTGGCGCGCGAGCGCCGCGCGGCGGGCGGGCTCGCCGACCGCACCGCGTGGGTCGAGCAATGCCGCCACCGCCGCGCGAGCATGCAGCGGCGCACTCACTTCGACACCGTGCCGATCAAGCCGCAGCGGGTGTACGAGGAGATGAACCGGGCGTTCGGCCCGGAGACGCGGTACGTGAGCACGATCGGCCTGTCGCAGATCGCGGCGGCGCAGTTCCTGCACGTGTACCGGCCGCGGCACTGGATCAACGCGGGCCAGGCCGGCCCGCTGGGCTGGACCACGCCGGCCGCGCTCGGCGTCCGCGTCGCGGACCCGGACACGCCGGTGGTGGCGCTATCCGGGGACTACGACTTCCAGTTCATGATCGAGGAGCTGGCCGTCGGCGCGCAGTTCAACCTGCCCTACATCCACGTGCTGGTGAACAACGCCTACCTGGGCCTGATCCGGCAGTCGCAGCGCGGTTTCGACATGGACTACTGCGTGCAGCTGGCCTTCGACAACGTCAACGCTCCCGAGGTCGGCGGCTACGGCGTCGACCACGTCAAGGTGGCCGAAGGGCTCGGCTGCAAGGCGGTGCGGGTGACCGAGCCGGGCGAGATCGGGCCCGCGCTCGAGGAGGCCAAGAAGCTGATGGCCGAGTACCGGGTGCCGGTGGTGGTCGAGGTCATCCTGGAGCGGGTCACGAACATCTCGATGGGGACCGAGCTCGACAACGTGACCGAGTTCGAGGACCTGGCCGAACGGCGTGAGGACGCGCCGACCGCAGTCGTCGCCCTGCTGGACTGAGGGGAGCGGTGCCACGCCGAAGCGGCCCGGCTGCTCCGCCACACCGGCCAGATGATCGCCCGGGACCGGCTAGCCGGGGTGGCGGCCGGGGCATGAACGTACCAGGAGACGAGGCAGGGACGGTGACCGGCATGAACAGCGAGGACAAGCAGGCGTGGCCCGACCTGGCCGGCCGGGCGCTCGGCGGGAGCGTGATCTACGCCAACGACGAGCTGTTCGCCGAGCGGGAGAACCTGATCAAGCCGGAGGAGCCGGTGTTCCGGCCGCACACGTTCGGCCACAAGGGCCAGATCATGGACGGCTGGGAGACGCGCCGGCGGCGGGAGCCAGGCAGCGACGCCGCCATCGTCCGGCTGGGCTGCGGCGGCGTGGTGCGCCGGGTCGTGGTCGACACGTCCTACTTCACCGGTAACTACCCGCCTGAGGTGTCGGTCGAGGCGTGCGGGGCGGAGGGGTATCCCTCCCCGGCCGACCTGGCCGAGGCGGGCTGGACGACGCTGGTGCCGCGCAGCCCGGTGGCTGGTGACGCCAGGAACGACTTCGAGGTCGAGCCGGGGCAGCGGGCCACGCACGTTCGGCTCACCATGTTCCCTGACGGCGGGGTGGCCAGGCTCCGGGTCTACGGCGAGCCGGTACCCGACCCCCGGCTGCTGCCCGCCACCATCGACCTGGCCGCGCTGGAGAACGGCGCCGTCGTGACCGGCTGCAGCAACATGTTCTACTCCTCCCCCGCCAACCTGCTACTGCCGGGCCAGGCCCGGGTGATGGGCGACGGCTGGGAGACCTCCAGGCGGCGCGACCAGGCGAACGACTGGGTGGAGGTGCGGCTGGCCTGCACCGGGTCCGTCGAGGTGGTCGAGCTCGACACCTCGCACTTCGTCGGCAACGCCCCGGGCTGGGCGACGCTCACCGGCGACGGGGGCGACCTGCTGCCTCGCACCGCGCTGCAGCCGGACACCCGGCACCGCTTCGCCGTGCCGGGCGAGCCGGTGACCGGGCAGGTCAGGCTGGACATCTACCCCGACGGCGGGATGGCCCGGCTGCGGGTGCTCGGCAGGCCCACCGCCGCGGCGCGGGAGGCCCTGGCCGACCGGTTCCTCCGCCTGCTACCCGGGCCGCAGCTGGCCGGCCTGCTGCGGGCGGCCGGACTGCCGGCGGCCGAAGCGGACCGGCAGGCCGGGGCGCGGACCGGGCTGGGCTTCCTGGACGGCCTGCCGCCGGAGGTCAGGGCACTGTTCCGGCACTAGTTATCCACATTACGGTAAATCATTTCCATTTCAGGAGCTAATCATGGCCATCACCTTCGGTGACAACCAGTACGGCAAGGCGGAGGTCCGCCTGGTGCACATCACCCGCGACGGTGACCGGCACCAGATCAAGGACCTGAACGTGTCCTCCGCGCTGCGCGGCGACTTCGCCGACGCCCACCTGCTCGGCGACAACGCCAAGGTCGTCGCCACCGACACGCAGAAGAACACCGTCTACGCCTTCGCCCAGCAGTACGGGGTGGGCGAGATCGAGGAGTTCGGGCTCCGGCTGGGCAGGCACTTCGTGGACGACTTCGAGTGGGTGACCGGCGCGAAGATCACCATCGAGGAGTACGGCTGGGACCGGATCGGCGTGGACGGCGCCGACCACGGGCACGCGTTCTCCCGGGCCGGCGGCGGCACCAGGACCACCGTCGTCACCATCGACGGCCCTTCGGCCTGGGTGGTGTCCGGTCTGACCGATCTAGTCGTGCTGAAGTCGACCGGGTCGGAGTTCTGGGGGTTCCCGCGTGACCGGTACACCTCGCTGACCGAGACCAATGACCGCATCCTGGCCACCGCGGTCACCGCGCGCTGGCGCTACGCCGGCACCGACGTCGACTGGGCCAAGAGCTACGCGGACGTGCGCCGGATCCTGATCGAGTCGTTCGCGGTCAAGCACAGCCTGGCGCTGCAGCAGACCCTGTACTACATGGGCGAGCAGGTGCTCGAGGCGCACCCCGAGGTGGCCGAGATCCGCATGTCGATGCCGAACAAGCACCACTTCCTGGTCGACCTGAGCCCGTTCGGCCTGCCCAACGACAACGAGGTGTACTACGCGGCGGACCGGCCGTACGGGCTGATCGAGGGCACGGTGACTCGCGACGATGCGCCGGACCCCGGTCGCGCCTGGCAGGCCGTGCCGGGATTCTGACCCCGCGTCGACGCGACATCGCCAGGCACTGATAGCCGGCGAGCCTCCTGGTGCCCGTGGTGGAAATGTTGCATCCGGTTGGAAAAAGAATGGGGAGGATCGGAGCTTTGGGGAAGATTGGGTGCACCATAGTCCCCCGAGATCTCCCCAATGCCCGAATCTTCCCCAAAGAAATGGCGTTAATCGTACTGGTATGCGAATAAGCGTACTTACGAGGTAAACGGGGCCAGTGTGACTCGCCGCGAGCCCGGCGGGACCGGAAGGACCGGCGGGACCGGCGGGACCGGAAGGACCGGAAGGACCGGAAGGACCGGCGGCTGGAGGCGCGGCGGGCACGCCGGGGTGCTGGCTCGCTAGCTGACTAACCGGTCACGCCAGCGTCAGCGACAGGTATCCATGATACGGAAAAAACTTTTCATTCTTGTATGGATATTTGGATCGCGACGAGCTATGGTCAGAAGGTAAGCAAGGGAACGCGCCGACGCGTTCTGCCGGACCGCTCCTGGGTAGCGGCAGGGTGACGGCGGCGGAGGCAGGAGCGTGTGCGGTGGAGCGCCGACTAGCAGAGTCCCGGACGGCTGGGCCCCGGACGGCTGGGCCCCGGGTGGTGGTCAACGGCCGGCCTCGCGAGCTCGGCGAGGTCGGCGGTCACGTCACGCTGCTGGAGTGGCTGCGCGGCAGCGGGCTGACCGGCTGTAAGGAAGGCTGCGCCGAGGGCGAGTGCGGCGCGTGCGCGGTGCTGGTGGCCCGCGACGACGGGCCGGACCGGACCCGCTGGGTCGCGATCAACGCGTGCCTGGTGCCGGCCGCGGCGTTCGACCAGCAGGAGGTCGTGACGGCGGAGGGCCTGGGCCAGCCGGGACGCCTGCACCCGGTCCAGCGCGAGATGGCCGACCGGGGCGGCTCGCAGTGCGGCTACTGCACGCCCGGCTTCATCTGCTCGATGGCGGCCGAGTACTACCGGCCGGGCCGGCAGCCGGCGGTCACCGGCGCGCCTGGTCATGGTCCGAACGGGTCGGGTAGCCGCGCCACCGCCAACGGCGAGCGCCCGGCCGGGGACGACGACGCCGGCGAGCACGGGCCGAACGGCTTCGACCTGCACGCCCTCAGCGGCAACCTGTGCCGCTGCACCGGCTACCGGCCGATCAGGGACGCGGCCTACGCCCTGGGCCAGCCCACGGCGGACGATCCGTTCCTGGCCCGGCTGGCCGCACCCGCGCCGGCCCCGGCCGCCACCACGAGCTCGAACACCCAGGGCCGCTACGTCCGCCCGGCCGGCCTGGCCGAGGCAGTGGAACTGCTGGCCGCCGAGCCGGACGCCCAGCTGGTGGCGGGGTCCACCGACTGGGGCGTCGAGCTGAACATCAGGCACACCAGGGCCGCGCTGAGCGTCGGCATCGAACGGATCGCCGAGCTGCGTGAGCTCACCGTGGGCCGGGACAGCATCGATATCGGCGCCGCGCTGAGCCTGTCCGAGATCGAGGCCCGGCTGGGCGCCCGCGTGCCGCTGCTGGACCAGTTGTGGCCGCAGTTCGCGTCGCGGCTGATCCGCAACGGAGCCACGCTCGGCGGCAACCTCGGCACGGCCTCGCCGATCGGCGACACCCCGCCCGCGCTGCTCGCGCTGGACGCCGCCCTGGTGCTGGCCTCCAGCCGGGGCGAGCGGGAGGTCCGGCTGGCCGAGTACTTCACCGGCTACCGGCAGAGCGTCAAGCGCCCGGACGAGCTGATCAAGACGATCCGCATCCCGCTGCCGGTCGCCCCGGTCACCGCGTTCCACAAGATCGCCAAGCGCCGGTTCGACGACATCTCCGGCGTGGCCGTCGCCTATGCGCTGAGGCTAGGCCAGGACCGTTCGGTCGAATCCATCTTTATCGGGCTGGGCGGGGT
>WNFY01002068.1_pt1 | contig 19667 bp, 15 predicted proteins | sample 5400091 | NCBI WGS metagenome assembly WNFY01 (sample SAMN13153364, study PRJNA577476) | soil metagenome | isolation source: 60 cm soil or saprolite under grassland replicate 1 | place: USA:California | collected 2016-06-15
GTATGCCGTTGGGTGCTTTTATTGCTAACACAAATTTAATGAACAAGCTTACACATAATCCTGTGTTGGGGCATATTACAACATTTGGTGGACATCCTGTTTCATGTGCAGCAGGTAAAGCAGCATTGGAAGTGTTGCTTGAGGGAAATTTTATTGCGGCAGTAAAAAGGAAAGAACAAATTTTATTGGACCATCTTGAATCACCAAAGATTCTGACTATAAGAAGCTTTGGATTATGGGCTGCTCTTGAATTTGAAAATTTTGAAGCCAATAAAAAAGTGAATGATCGTTGTATTGAAAAAGGATTGATTACTGACTGGTTCATATTTGCACCACAATGTTTACGTGTTGCACCACCATTAATTATAACAGAAGAAGAGTTGATAAACGCTTGTGCATTAATTAAGCAGGCAATTGATGAAGCTCTTTAATTAAATCAAAAAATATTTTTATAAATATGGTGTATAAAGACAGATACGATAGTACAAGAGTGGCGCACGTACTGGAACCAAAGCTTCATGCATGTATTACACTTTAGCTCATAAAAAAACTCATTCTTGTTGCCATTTATAAAAACTTGCTTCACTGTTTTTTATGAACCAAAGTTTTACTACTTTTCTTTTTAAACGAAACGAAGTATATCCTCAACAACGAAAGTTGGATAAAAGCGAATGGCAATATGACAAGCCTGCTATTAACTCGGACGAAAAAGAATAAAAAACAATTTCAATGCTATACACCTGTATTATTTGCACTGGGCATTATATCAAATGAATTCGGAAACAGGTTACTAAAGAAAGCAATCCAAAGGACTATAATAATTTCCATTTACTACCCTCTTATCGGCTGTAACACCCATTTCACCCGAAGAAGATATAATCGCCAACTCCGGCGCCCACGTAAGTTTTGAACTATCTTCTTTTCTTGTTGTCCATTGTGTAAATATGTTTACCTCCTCGCCTTTATTAAATCCAATACAATTACTGTCAACATTTGCGAGAAAAGCTTTTCTGGTAGTTTGTTCTTTACTTGTATTGGCAAATTTTTTCTCTGCAGCTATCAATTGATCAATTGGTTGTTGAGCTTGCACTTGTACAATACACAACAATAAAATTGTTATTGAAATAATTATTGTTTTCACTTATTAAAAGTAAGGAAGAGTTTAAAAAGGATACTTTTTAAAGTTATATTGTTCATTTATTAGTTCGAATTACAAGCAGTTATTCTCTGACAAAGAAAATGTTTAGTTAATTTTAATAAGGTCATATAGACATCAAAACTGAAAAAAGTTCAGTGCAGAAGGGACGCATTTTGACTGCTAATTTTAAAAAAGTTTTTAAAACAATTAGTTTCTTTAAAATGTTATAAGAAAGGTTATAAAAAGTATTAAACATTAAAAAGGAGGTTACTATGTCAATAATCAGAAGAAATGATTATTTCCCGAGTGTACCCAGTTTGTTCAATGATTTTTTTACAAAAGATCTTTGGGACTGGAGTGTGGGAAACAGTTCATCCACGAACACCACTGTTCCGGCTATCAACGTAAAGGAAACTAATGACAACTTTGAAGTAGAAGTTGCCGCCCCGGGACTGAAAAAAGATGATTTTAAAGTTGAACTGGATGGTAATATGTTAACCATCAGCAGTGAGAAGAAAAATGAATGGGAAGAAAAGGAAGATGAACGATATACAAGGCGTGAATTCAGCTATCAGTCTTTCCAGCGCAGTTTTCAATTGCCGAGGGATGTGGTGGATGAAAATAAAATTCAGGCCAAATATGATAATGGCGTTTTGCATTTGGTAATTCCAAAAAAAGAACATGCCAAGCAACGGCCCCCGAGAATGATTAAAATTAATTAAGAGAAAAGGACAAAATATTAAGGTGGATTTTTTCCACCTTTTTATTTTCTTTTTTATGGAGCATACCAAAGCTGGCTGCATAAAGAAAAAAGAGGAAACATAATCATCTCACTTTGTTCCTTCTTTACGTGGTTCATATAGATTTCATTAAATAAAGGTGTAACTCATGCTGCCATCTTTCTCGTCTTTCAATTGCACACCAAGCGTAGCGAGCTCGGTTCTTATTTTATCGCTGGTAACATAATCTTTGCGTTGTCTCGCCTCGCTGCGCATGTTCATAAGCAAATGAATGATGCCGTCAATCTTGCTGTCTGTTTGTTCCTGTATATTCTTTAACCCCAAAATATCTTCGATAAAAGTTTTCATTTTGCTTTTTAGTAACTGCAGGGTTCCCGCACTTAATGCATCAGCAGGAATGTGTTTATCTTTTATGCCGTTAATAACAGGCACCAGCTCAAACATACTGGCCAGCACTTTGGCAGTGTTGAAATCATCATTCATAAATTCATCAAATTCAGCTATGAGTTGCAAGCAACGAGCTTCAAGTTCTGCATCTGTACCTTCCTCCTTCATACTTTGTACTTCTAACTTTTGCAGATTTTCATGGGCCTCCCATAAACGCTTCAATCCTTTTTCTGCTGCCTGCAACGCATCATTACTGAAATCCAGTGTGGAACTGTAATGTGTTTGCAGAATAAAAAAACGTATCGTCGTGGGATGATAAGCCTGCTCCAGTGCAGGATGATTACCGGTAAACAACTCAGTTAGCTTGATGACATTGTTATAACTCTTGCCCATCTTTTTACCGTTAATGGTAATCATGTTGTTGTGCAGCCAGTAACGCACGGGCATTATATGATTGCAAACCGTGCTTTGTGCAATCTCACACTCATGATGAGGAAAAATCAAATCCATACCACCGCCATGTATATCAAACTGGTTGCCGAGATATTTTGCACTCATAGCCGAGCATTCAATATGCCAGCCCGGAAAGCCTGCTCCCCAAGGACTTTGCCAACGCATAATATGTTCTGGCGACGCATTTTTCCATAATGCAAAATCTGCCTTGTTGCGCTTTTCTTCCTGGTTTTCCAATTCTCTTGTAGTTTCAATCATTTCATCTAATACTCTTCCACTAAGTATCCCATAAGGCAATCCTTTCTTTGAAAAATCAGCGTTATATTTTTTTACATCAAAATATACTGAGCCATTTGCGACATAGGCATAACCATCAGCAATAATTTTTTTTATCATTTCAATCTGTTCCACAATATGGCCTGTTGCAGTAGGTTCTATATTAGGGTCCAGGTTGTTAAAAGCACGCATTGCATCATGAAAAAGATTCGTGTATTTCTGCACCAGCTCCATCGGTTCAAGTTTTTCAATCACCGCTTTTTTGCTTATTTTATCTTCCGCTTCACGACCCTCTTCTTCAAAATGTCCCGCATCAGTTATATTGCGTACATAGCGTACTTTATAACCCAGGTAATTCAGATACCGGTATACAATATCGAAAGTAATATACGGCCGGGCATGCCCTAAATGGCTTTCACCACTGACTGTCGGGCCGCACACATACATCCCTACATGACCGGGGGTAATTGGTTCAAAAACTTCTTTTTTTCTTGTTAAGCTATTATATACGTTTAACTGATTCATGATAAATGAAGGATGTAAAATTAAAAATGTAAAATAAGAAATAAGAAATGAATGCATTATCAGTGCTGTTTTTAACAGCAACAGCAAGTAGTGATATGATTGAATAAAGTTTTCATGGCAGGCGAAGATATTTTATTTTTTCAAGCTAATATCTGAAACAAGCAGATGATGATCGCTCAACCCTTCATCCACAAGGTCAAACTGCAGAATGTTGAATTGTTTATCAGGTAATATATAATCTATCCGCAAGGTAGGAGCAAGGGCATTATACGTTCTGCCAACACCAAATGATGATGCCAGAAAAGCATCCTGCCTGTTGCCCTTTATCCTGAAGTAAGTATAAGAATTAGGCACATCATTAAAATCACCGCATATTACAGAGGGACGCGTGCATGTATCAGTAGTTCTTCTTACTATGTCAGCCTGCCTGCCGCGTCTTGAATAAGCGGTTTTCATTTTTGAATAAATATTTTCGGACGCTTTCAGCGCTTCCGGGTCCTGATCCTTTATTTTTTCCAGATCAGCATAATCATTTTGATTAAGCTCAAACGATTGCAGATGCGTAGTAAAAATTCTTATTGTGTCTTCACCTTTTAATATATCAGCGTAAATAAGGCTTTCACCGCTTGCATCCTGATATTTTATTTTACCGGAATCAAGAATGGGAAACTTTGAAAATAAAATAGTGCCTGCTGCATATTTGCCATTCCTGTTGCCAAAGTCTCTTGAAAAAAAATAGTAGGGACATTTTCCTGTAAACAATCCAATATTATTTGCATTTGGATTATTAGTATAAGTAGAATTATTAAATTCCTGCAGACAAACAATATCAGGGTCCAATTTATTTACCAGAGCCCCGATTTCATTCCGGTTATGCGTTTGGGTATAACCACTTTTGCTTAAGCCAGACATACCACGAACATTCCATGTAATAATACGCAGTACCGAGTCGCTTTTGCTTTCGATGTTAAATGTATCAGTAGCATGCCATGCACAAATTACAACCAACTGTTTCCAGCCAATGAGTAAAGTAATAATAGGTATAAGTGCTCTTACAGGTTTTACAATCAACCAAAAAATTACTGAAAAAATAAGCACTGTTGCAAGATAAGGAACGCCCAAAGCAAGAAACCCAATAATCGGCCATTTAGCGGAATTAAGAACGGATGAAAGGCAGGCAAACAAAAACACAATGCAAATAAGGAGATTAAGGATAATAAAAAACCATTTTGCAAACTTTCTTATAAAGCTTCCTGCCATGCTGTAAATTTATGCATTAATCATTTTGAAGTTCTGTTGCTTTCTTAAACGATCATTATGTGCAAATAATTATATTTTTTTATGTAGCCAACTTTGGTATTGCTGTTGATCGTCCCTTGTGTCACTCCCGTCCGAACGGCATTTAGCCGGGCGGGCACTTGTGCGTTCTTTTCTTTATTCGACAATTGAAAAAAGAGAAATAGAAGAAATACATCGAACCGAATTACTGAATACACAACTCAAAGTGCAGCAGAAACCATGCAGCATATTGGCAGGGAAATACATGATAACCTTGGTCAAAAACTTACACTTGCTACAATCTATACACATCAGTTAGTGCTAAACGGGAAGTCTCCTGAATTAACTTCTCAACTTGAAAATATCAGCAACATAATAAGTGAGTCTTTAACTGACCTGCGTAAGCTTTCCAAAACATTAACCCAGTCTTTTGAGAATATAAATTTTATTGATTTATTAAAAACAGAATGTGAAAAAATCAATGCTTTAAAAGTATGCAACGTTGAATTCAGCAGCAATATAGAAAGCATCCTGATGCAGGGAAATATAGGTTTGTTTATCCTTAGAATGTTTCAGGAGTTTATACAAAACAGTTTAAGGCATGCTACATGCAATACTATAACTGTACCAATTGAAAAAAATGATAACGGATTAAAGCTTTATGCAAAAGATGAGGGCAAGGCTTCCACATAAATCACATTTACAATTCAGCAAAAGGCATTGGTTTAAAAAATATAAAGAAGAGAACAGAGCTTATTGGAGCTTCGGCAGACTTACAAAGCGTAGAAGGTTCAGGAACCACATTATCCTTATTACTACCTGAAAATATTTTACATTATTAATCGTTCAATTGACAATTAGCAATTTGCACATTTTTCAAATTGATACGTTTTAAAATTAGTATTGTCCGGTACTCAACATTACCAAAGTGCAGGCCTCTAATGGCTGAATACCTTTTTCAGTGGCCATTTTAGCAAGCTCATCATTTTCGGCGCCCGGATTAAAAATAATACGTTTGGGATGAAGAGAAAGTATATACTCGTAGTATTGTTTTTGATTATTGGCATTCAGGTATAATGTTATCGTGTCAACATCTTTTAATTCAGGATGCTCTTTGGTGATTGTAATATCTGCAACCTTTCCCTCTCTTTTTCCAATTGCCACAACGGGATGATTGTGTTCACGCAGGCTATACACGGCAAGATAACTATACCTTGCCGGGTTTGGTGAAGCGCCAAGTACCATTGTCTTCTTCTTTTGATTTTTCATCAGCCATTATTTTTTCAAAAATTGTTCCAAAAGCAAGGCAAAATCCTAAACAGTTACTAACATAATACCATAAATGATAATTAACACAAGAAGCTTTTATTTGTTGAATAACAAACAAAGTACATAGGAAGTGCGACGCCCGCTTGAATGACACAGTCGGACAGTATTGGAAGTTAAATAGTAGGTAAAGATGGGCTCAAAAAACTATAAAAAAATCATTTTAAAAATATGCTTAAATAATTGAAAAAGCTTTATATAAATGCTTGAAACTCCTTGCTTTTTGTTAACTTTGCGCACTTGCAAATTTGTAATAAAATAATCACTGAAAACATAATATGACAGAAGAATTAAAGAGTGTTGCAACGCCTCAGGAAAATGGGTATGGAGCAGAAAGTATTCAGGTCTTAGAAGGGTTGGAGGCGGTTCGCAAAAGGCCCGCCATGTATATTGGGGATGTCAGTGTAAAAGGCTTGCATCACCTGGTTTATGAAGTAGTTGATAACTCAATTGACGAAGCTTTAGCCGGTTACTGCAAAAACATTATTGTTACCATTCATGAAGATAATTCCATTAGCGTAAGTGATGACGGTCGCGGCATTCCTACAGGAATTATGTCTAAAGAAAAAAGAAGTGCTTTAGAAGTTGTTATGACTGTCCTTCATGCCGGTGGTAAGTTTGATAAAAATACCTATAAAGTATCCGGAGGTTTGCATGGTGTGGGCGTAAGCTGCGTAAATGCATTAAGCACAACGCTGCACGTAACCGTACACCGCGAAGGAAAAATCTTTGAACAGGAATATCATGCCGGCATTCCCGCGTATCATGTAAGAGAAATTGGCACAGGTGATAAAACGGGTACTATTATTCACTTTTGGCCTGATGCTTCTATTTTCCAGGTGACCACTTTTAACAGGGATATTCTGGAAGGCCGTTTGCGTGAACTTTCGTATTTAAATAAACGTGTTAACATTACGCTTAATGATCTTCGTGAAAAGGATGAGAATGGTATCACTTATACAAAAACTTTTTACAGTGAAGGTGGCATCGTTGAATTTGTAGAAATGTTGGATCACAGCGGCAAACGCAACCCGCTTATTCCAAAAACATTATATGTTGAGGGGCACGATGCTGAAACCAATGTTGTAGTTGAAGTAGCATTAACTTACAATGACGATTTTAAAGAACATATTTTCTCCTATGTAAATAACATCAACACAATTGAAGGTGGTACACATGTTACGGGTTTTAGACAGGCTTTAACAAGAGTATTTAAAACCTATGGTGATAAACAAGGCGCATTTGAGAAAGCTAAAGTAACAATTGAAGGAGATGATTTTCGTGAAGGGTTAAGTGCAATTATTTCTGTAAAAGTTCCCGAGCCCCAATTTGAGGGGCAAACAAAAACAAAGCTGGGCAACAGTGAAGTAAGCGGTGTTGTTCAAACAACAGTGGCACGTGTGCTGGAAGCTTATCTGGAAGAACATCCTAAAGATGCAAAGAACATTATCAGTAAAGTGATACTTGCTGCACAGGCTAGGGTAGCGGCTAAAAAGGCACGCGAAATGGTGCAGCGTAAAACCGTATTAAGTGGTAGTGGCTTACCCGGAAAACTTGCTGATTGCAGTGAGAGGGATCCTGAAAAATGTGAGTTATACCTGGTTGAGGGAGATTCTGCCGGCGGTACTGCTAAACAGGGACGTGAGAGAAGTTATCAAGCTATTCTTCCATTGCGTGGTAAGATATTGAATGTAGAGAAAGCGATGGAGCATAAGATATATGAGAATGAAGAAATACGCAACATTTTTACTGCAATGGGCGTAACGGTTGGCACAGCGGAAGATCCTAAGGCATTGAACCTTGTAAAGCTTCGTTATCATAAACTCATTATCATGACCGATGCTGATGTTGATGGCAGTCATATTGCAACATTGATTCTCACTTTCATTTTCCGCTATATGAAAGAGTTGGTTGAGCACGGTTATGTATATATTGCCCAACCGCCTTTATATCTTGTAAAGAAAGGTAAGGAGCAGGAATATGCTTACTCTGAAGAACAACGGAAATTATTAACAGAAAAATTAGGTGGCGGAAAAGAAGACAGCGTTACAACTCAGCGTTATAAAGGTCTTGGTGAAATGAATGCCGAGCAATTATGGGAGACCACTATGGATCCTGCTCGCAGAACTTTAAAATTGGTAACCATTGAAAGTGCTGCAGAAGCTGATAGAGTTTTTAGCATGCTAATGGGTGATGAAGTTGCCCCAAGACGTGAGTTTATAGAATCACATGCAAAATATGCAAAGCTTGATGTATAAGCCCTGGCCTCTAAAGGGGGATAAATGATTTAAGCCGAAGAAAGTTTTTTCTTCGGCTTTTTATTTTTCCGGACCAGGCATTTGCTATACTATATAGCTGTCTTTGCACAATCTCTGTTGACGTTTTATTAAGCATAATGAAGAACATGTATTGTTCTGAAAAAAGATAATTAATTACTCATAAAAATATTTTTCTTGAAACTCATAGCTTACATCCCAAAGCTCAACATTATGGATTTAACAAACCGAAAAATTCTTTTAAAAACCCCTGTTTTTCGTTTAAAATAAAAAATTTGTAGATTGTGCCCTGTTTTTTACCGGGAAACCTATTAACTGACCATTAAATAATTAAACATGGACACTTCGAAAATGATTAAAGCATATTGTTTAAAAACAAAAGAAAAGAATGTTCCTATGCAGGATGCCGTTATTACTAAAACCGCAAAAGGTGGTTATATGGCAACCGGTCATGATGGTAAAGGAAATAAAATGGCGGCTATTCTTAGTGAAGCCAAAGCTGTGCAAGCCATTGAAGATGGTGTTGCTAAAAAAGGATTCTGATCTTAAAAAATTTGTTCGATGAAAACTGGCAGTCAATAGCTGCCGGTTTTTTTATTTTTATAACCCTATTGCTTTTATCAAATGACAAAGTTTTCAATATGTTTTAACTAAGAGTAACGAAACATCTAACGTCTCGACTTTCCTCAAACAATATTCGATAGGCGGCATTATTTTTTTAGCACATCTCTAAAAACATTTTATGCAAAGAGATGGAATGTGCACTAGTTTGTGGCAATATGATATGCCCCCATATGAATCTCCAAACAAAATAATTCCTGATACATTTTTTGATATAATTATAGTTGGCGGTGGCATTACCGGTGTCCGCAGCGCATCTTTTTCAAAAAGCAGGAAAGAAATGTCTTTTGCTTGAAGCGCACTCCCTTGGTTTTGGAACAACGGGCGGCACCACTGCACATTTGAATACTATTATGGACACGCCTTACAACCAAACAGAAAAAAATTTCGGGGAAAAAAATGCACAATTAGTAGCACAGGTAACAAGAGAAGCGATTGAGCATATTAAACAAAATATAAACGAGTATAAAATTCAATGCGGTTTTGAAGAATTACCTGCTTATCTTTTTTCGCAGGATGAAAAACAAACAAAGGAACTCGGCGATATAACAGAAGCTTCAATAAAGGCAGGTCTTTCTATTGAGTATGTGAATGATATTCCTGTTCCTATTCCTTTTGAAAAGGCAATACGGATTGACCGCCAGGCAAAATTTCATCCAACAAAATATTTGTTTGCACTTGCCAAAGCATTTGAGCATGCAGGCGGAATAATCGTACAAAATTGCCGTGTTACAAAAGCTGAAGAGAACGAGGTTATTGATGTGGAAACAAGCTTAGGCAAAGTACAGGCAAAGCAATTAATATATGCAACACATATTCCGCCTGGTGTTAATTTACTGCACTTACGTTGGGCACCTTATCGCAGCTATGTGCTTGCCATTCGTTTGGCAAATGATAATTATCCTGACGGACTTGTATATGATTTATATGATCCGTATCACTATTATCGCACACAGGAAGTAAACGGGAAAAAATATTTGATCGCCGGAGGAGAGGATCATAAAACCGCTCATGAAGAAAATACTGATGCTTGTTTTCTCCGGCTTGAAAGTTATGCACGCAAATTTTTCAATGTGGAAACGATTGCCTTTAACTGGTCTTCACAATATTTTGAGCCGGCTGATGGATTACCGTATATTGGTCATTTACCAGGTCATCCCAAAAATATTTATGTAGCAACAGGATATGGCGGAAACGGAATGACGTATAGTACAGTTGCTGCTTTGGTATTAAAAGATTTACTGCTTCATGGCACTGGTAAATACACAGACTTGTTTAATCCCAATCGCATTAAACCTGTTGCAGGCTTTAGCAATTTTGTAAAAGAAAATCTTGATGTTGCCGGAGAGCTGATTGGAAAAATTTTCCCTGCAGAAAAATTAAAGGAGTTAGCAGCTCTTGCCTATGGAGAAGGCAAAGTAGTAAAGTTTGAAGGTCACAATATTGCCTTATACAAAGATGAGCAGGGAAAATTGCATGCAGTAAATCCTGTTTGCACACATTTGAAATGTAATGTAAACTGGAATATGTCTGAGAAAACATGGGACTGCCCTTGTCACGGCTCCCGCTTTAATTGGGAAGGAAAGGTTGTAACTGGTCCTGCCACCTATGATCTTGAAATGATTGAATTAAGAGAGTTAATTAACGAAACAGAAGAAAATAAATAAACCGACTGGCAGGAAAATTGGAAAGTGTTTAGAAAAAACGCACTATGAAACACTTTCTTTTAATTACAATAGTTGCTACAGTTCTATGCGCTTTTGCAAAGCAAAACAATAATCATTTTACAGTAACAGCGAATAATTCAATTGCCCCGGATGATACAACTATTGCCGGTACTTGGGTGCTGCAACCTGTATTATCTTCTGATACAGCAGCAGGAAGAATTCCGAAACTTAATTTTAACCTTGTTACAAGAAAATTTACCGGCAATACCGGCTGCAATGATATGAGAGGAAATTTTTTAATCAGCGGAGATAGTTTATCATTTAACGAACAAATTGTTACTACAAGAAAAGTATGCGAAGGTTACAATGAAACAGCATTCATTGATAATCTCACAAAAACAAATCGCTACAAAGTAGTTGACGGTGTACTGCAACTGATGCATGACCAAACGATATTATCAAAGTGGACAAGAAAACTTGATACAACAGGCAGTAATAAAGCATAGATGCGTTATAAGCTATTAGCTGTAAGCGGCAAGATCTGAGCGGAGTCCAACAAAAAAAGTATACAGTTTATTTTATTTTTATGTAGCCGACTGAAAGAAATTCTATTGGATTTTGTTGTGTCAATGACTTCAATGTTCAGTTCATTGTTCCGCAGAGTAAAATTTAAATCGCAGTTCAACAGACGACAATTATGGAAAATTAAAACATCATTTTTTATCGCACATCTATGTCTGTCGTTTCACGAAAGCTTATAATTTATTTTAGCTCCTTAATCTTAATATTTCTAAAATAAATAGGGGCGCCCGCATGTTTTCCCTGGAAACCGATATGCCCATGCAAAGGCAGCGTTGCCATTGGGTTTGGCAACCATTTAGGAACTTCTGAACCATCAGGATTTGTTTTTGCAGATGTAAATAAACTCATATCACATTCATTTACCAGTTCGCCATTTAAAACTACCCATATCTTTTTGCCTTTGCAGGTAATAGTATAATGATTCCATTCACCCGGTTTCTTTACCGTATGCTTTGTTGCCGGCTGGTGACCAAATATGGCAGCGCATTGCCATGAAGGAGGAGACTTTGCCCATTCATCAGCATAGTCATCTGCAATTTGAATTTCCACAGAATGAGGTATCCACTCTTTTATATCTGTTGCATGAACAATCACACCACTGTTAGTACCTTCTGCATTTTTAAACTCAAGATCAAGCATAAAATCATCGTATGCTTTTTTACTCCATATTGCTGAATCTCTTGTTGCAGTTAATACACCATCAGCAACACTCCAAACACCTTTTTCATAAATGGCATTGGTAAGGTTATCATTAAAAAGGTTTGTCCATCCTTCCTCTGACGTGTTGGGATGTTTATCATAAGCAGCTTGTGCGAAAACACAATTATTGACAACACAAATAAATGCAAAACATAACAGCGTAATCTTTTTCATAGATAGAAGAGGTTAAATTTTAAATAGGCAATAAAGATAGGTTAGATGAATATTAATCGAAATATATTTTAAATCCTGCATATATAGTTGGTCTATAAAGAACAAAACGTATGCCCCATTAAATGCCATTCCGACAGGAGTGACGGAATAAGTATTTAATAGTAATTCAAATGCTGATTCCAAAACACAAAATTTTATGGAACCATAAAATAAATTTAATTCACTTGAAACTTTCTGCTTCTTTTAAAATACGATCTCTCACATTATTGTTCATGTGTATTTTTTGCTAAATAATCCAAGCCTTTATTGCAGAACTGAAAACACAAATACAAATAAACCATAATACAACAGGCAAAGAATAAATAACATAGTCGTTATTTTTTCTTATTTCACTGAGCTTTCATAATTTTTTTCATATTAATTTTATTAAGCTGCCTTATCAAATGAAAATTAAAATCATATTACGCAGTTAATAAAAAGCAAAAAATGTAATGGATAAAACTTATACAATTCTCTCCTGTTATATATCTGCCGTGATACTATAATGGCATGTTCTGTGTGACAAAAACTATTATTCATTTAAAAAACTTGTTTTATGAGCAACTTAGTAAAATCTCAAGGCAGCCTAACGCGCCCCTTCATCCGCGATTTTTTTGATGCAGACAATTTTTTTAACACCAACTGGCTTACGGAAAGAAGCGGCTATCCTGCTGTAAACGTTGCTGAAAAGGAAAATGAGTACTGTATTGACTTGGCCGTGCCTGGTTATAAAAAAGATGATTTTAAGATTAAAGTAAACAACGATATGCTAACTGTTAGTGCGGAAGCTAAAACAGAAAATAAAGAAGAAAAAAAAGAATATACACGCCAGGAATATAGTTATAGCAGCTTTAGCCGTTCGTTTCAATTGCCTGACAACGTAAAAGATGATCAAATTAAAGCGAGGTATGAAGACGGTATGCTGAAGCTTAGCTTGCCTAAAACCAGCACCAATGTAAAAGCAAGTAAAGAGATCCAGGTTTCATGATGTGTAACCAAAAACAAAAGAGCCACATAAGCGTGGCTTTTTTGTTTCTAAGTATTCAGTTTATTGGGACTTAACTTTATGCTGCTATTAAACTTCGTTGTGCCTGCCCGGAAATTTCTTGTATCACTTCCCGTTAGCGCGCAGATAATTTCAATTATCAGTCGCATAGGACTTTAATACTTTTGCCTTTTACCTACCGCTCCGTTTTATTGATATTATAATTTTCCCTGAAGTTTTTAACGCCTTTTATACAAATACGATAAAAATTTTGTGTTTACTTGCTTTGTAAAAATCAAGAAAATTTTTAATTTGTATTTTTACCATTTATGAAAAAATTGATTATCCCTATACTCCTGCTCTCAATTGGCCTTTTAGTTTTTTGCAAAACAGATGCACAACATAGTACGCCAATTGCAGCCAAAGAACCTTCATGGGTAACACCTGATACAATTGATTATACAAACAGCTCTTTAGATAAAGATGCCGAAGATGGTTATGCTGATTTGAATTTTGAGAAACAGGTATCTCTTGCTGAACAATGTGTTTATATACGCAAAAGCATAAAAATACTTTCTGAAGCCGGGGTGCAAAATGAATCGCAAATCTCTGTAAATTTCGATCCATCGTATCAGCAACTTATTTTTCATACTATAAGGATAATCAGGAATGGTGAAATTATTAATCATTTGCAGCTTTCGAAAATAAAAACCATACAACAGGAAACAGACCTCGATAACTTTATTTACAACGGCTCACTGAATGCAGTTTTGTTTCTTGAAGATGTAAGAAAAGGTGATGTAATTGAGTATAGTTATTCGCTTAAAGGATTCAATTCAATCTTCAACGGAAAGTACAGCGACGTATATGGCACGCAATATTCTTGCCCTGTCTATCATCTTTATTACAAACTTATTGTTCCAAAAAACAGAACGGTTAATATAAAATATAACCTTGATACTATTTCCCCTGCAATACAAACATCTGCCCAGGAAACAGTGTATGAATGGAAGCGGTTAAATGTAACTGCCTTGCATGCGCAGGACCATTTGCCATCCTGGTATGATCCCTATCCTAATATTATGGTGAGCGAATATAATAGCTGGAAAGAAGTGAATGACTGGGCCCGTGCTATCTTTCCTGATCATGTTCAATTATCACTTGCGTTGCAGAAAATTATAAAGGAGATTGAAAATAATTATTCAACTCCCGAAAACCGTACACAAGCTGCCTTGCATTTTGTACAGGATGACATACGCTATATGGGTATAGAAATGGGTGTGCATTCACATAAACCCGCTAATCCCAATAAAGTGTTCGCACAACGTTTTGGTGATTGCAAAGAAAAGTCTTACCTGCTCTGTTGCATGCTTCAGGCAATGGGTATAGAAGCAAACCCGGTGCTGATCAATACAACAGATAAGAAAAAAATAAACGAATGGCTTCCTGCACCCACAGATTTTGATCATACAACAGTAAGAGTAAAATTGAATGATAAATATTATTGGTTTGATCCGACCATATCATATCAACGGGGAAATATTAAAAACTTATCTTATCCCGATTATCAATGTGGTTTTGTTGTGACTGATACCACAACATCACTGACTGTTATTCCTTTTCATGAGCCGGGACAGGTGAATGTAAAAGAAGTATTTACCATTCCTGATGTGTATGGCAGGGCGAGATTAATTGTAACAACTGATTACAGTGGTTCTTATGCAGATGATGTGCGTAATGATTTTAAAAATAACAGCAACTATGAAATGCAAAAAAGTTGCCAGCAATTCTATGCAGGATATTTTGATCAAATAAAAGCAGACAGTCTTTTGTATACAGATAATGATACCATGGGTATTTTTACCACCACAGAATATTATTCAATTGACAGTGTTTGGTCAATTAATGATGGTATTAAGAAAATGTCTTTCTCTCCTTATGTTATTCAAAGCATTATTCAAAAACCGAAAGACCAGAAGCGCACAATGCCTTTTCATATTCAGTTTCCGGCTAAGTACCATGAAGAAATAGAAATTAACCTTCCGGAGGAATGGGATGCAAAGCCTGGCACAGCTAACATTGCCTGTGCAGATTTTATGCTTAAAACAAAATTTTCTTCTTCATACAAGAAAGTATTGCTGCAATATGAATTTGAAAATTTGAAAGACTATGTAACGCCGGATGAAGCAAATAAATTTTTTGCAAGCCTGAAACAGACCAATGAAGAACAAGGTTATGAATTAACGTATGATGAAAAATCCGGTGAGACTGATATTTTTAAAACAACTTCTTCCAAAGCTGTATATATTTTCATTGGTGTATTGTTCTTTACAGCAAGTATTGTTAGATGGACACAAAGAAAATAGTTTTAAATGTGCAAAATATAAATAGCATTGAGGAACTTGAATCAGTAAAAAGTTTTATCAATAATCATTTTTCCCCGGAATGACACCATTTGCGGGAATCAAAAAATAAAAAACAGAACCTTCATCCATTTTACCCTCAGCCCAAATTCTGCCTCCATGTTTTTCAATAATTCTTTTGGCCAGAGCCAGCCCTATTCCTGTTCCTTCAAATTCAGATTTATCATGCAAACGCTGAAATACTTCAAACAGTTTTGAAGCATACTGCATATCAAATCCTACTCCGTTATCTTTTATCCAATAAATAATTTCGTCGTCTTTCCTGGACGAGCCTATTTCAATATATTGTTTTTTACGTGCCCGCGAATATTTAATAGCATTTGATATTAAATTGTCCCAAACCTGTTGTAAAAGAACATTGTCTCCATAACAGTTATCCAATTTGTCATATTTAATTTCAGAAGAATGAGTATTTAAATGTTTTTGCTCTTCAATTACATGTGCAATAAGCTGATTCATGTTAATAAAATAAATGTCAAGATCTTTTTTACCAAGGCGTGAAAAATTGAGCAGGTCATCAATTAGTTCGCCCATCTTCTGCGTCTTTCTATTAATAATGTCAAGCAAATAATTTGCGTCTTCTTCTTGTTTATTACTGTATTTTTTTAAGAAAATTTGTAAAAAGTTAGTGATGGTGCGAAGAGGAGATTTTAGGTCATGTGAAACGGAATAATTAAATGTTTCCAATTCTCTGTTTACTTTTTCAAGTTCATTTAAAAGAGTCGCCTTTTTTTCTTCTGCCTTCTTGCGATCTGTAATATCGCGTACTGAAGCAGATACTAATGTACCTTCTTCTGTTGTTAAAGGTGAAAGACTTATTTCTACCGGAAACTGTGTACCGTTTTTACGTACAGCAAATAACTCAAAGCCTGTGCCCATGGCCCTTACTTTTGGTTCATCAAAATAATTAGCACGATGAGTTACATGCCTTTTTCTAAAGTCAAGCGGTATCAATATTTCAATTGGTTGATTGATTAGCTCATGTCTTTCATAATCAAAAAGCAGTTCAGTTTGGCGGTTGACTAATACAATCTGCCCGTTTTCATTTGCAATTATCATGGCATCAGGAGCAGCTTCAAGTAATCCTTTAAATTTCTCTTCGGCTTTTTTACGATCAGTAATATCTCGTACTGAAGCAGATATCAATGTGCCTTCTTCTGTTATTAGAGGTGAAAGACTTATCTCTACAGGAAATTGTGTACCGTTTTTACGCACAGCAAATAATTCAAGGCCGGTTCCCATAGATCTTACTTTAGGCTCTTTAAAATAATTGGCTCTGTGCTTCAAATGCCTTTCATAAAAATTAACTGGAATCAATATTTCAACAGGTTGATTAATCAGCTCGCTTCTTTCGTATCCGAAAAGCAGTTCAGTCTGGCGGTTAACCAAAACAATTTGTCCTTTTTCATTTGCAATTACCATTGCATCGGGAGCAGCTTCAAGTAATCCTCTGAATTTTTCCTCTGCCTTTTTTTGTTCTCTGATATCTCTTATGAATCCGATGAAAAAATATTTATTATTTATTCTGGTAGGTGAAATACTCAGGGCAACATCAAATTCTGTTTGATTTTTATTAAGTGCTATAAGCTCTATTGATTTTCCTAAAATGGGCCCTTCACCAGTTTCTAAAAAATGAGTAAGTCCCTTTTTATGCGCTTCATGATAACGGGAAGGAATAATTGTATCATTTAAAGATTTACCTAATACTTCCTGTTCCGTCCATCCAAAAAGAGCTTCTGCCTTTGGATTCCACTTAACAATTTTTCCTTCTTCATCAATAACAATAACCGGATCGGGAGCAGCATTGAATATTGTTTGTATTTGCTCTTCGCTTTGGCGCAAGTCATTTTCAATACGTTTTTGTTCTGCAATACTCCGGGCAGTAGCAAATATCCGGTGTACCCTTGCTTTTTCATCTCTGTATAGGGTTGCATTTAACAATACATCTTCAACATAACCTGTAAAATGGCGAATCCCCAATGGAACATTATATGCGTAAGCACCCGAAAAAACCTGCTGAGAAATTTCTTCTGCCTTTTCAGGGTCGGTAAAATAACCGGAGAACCTTGAACCTATTAATCTCTCACGCCCTATCCCGATAATTTTTTCGGCAATCATATTAGCATCAACAATCTTCCCGTCGCTACCAATAGTAAAAAATGGATCCATGCTTGCTTCCAGAAGACTATCAGTATAAGATAAAAATTCTTCATAATCAATGGTTGCTTTCTGAAAAAAATACATGCACACGATGAATATTAGCAATGCAGCGAAGTAATTAAAAAGGGCAATCGTCGAATATGGAAGCGTAATGATTTTGAAAAAATGAAGGGTTGCAATAATTAAACATCCGGCGAAAAGTGCTAACACCCAATAGATCGTTTGCTTTTTATCTGTGAGAAAGAAGGCAAACGGAAGATACGCAAATGGCCACAGAAAGCCTGTATTCTCCCATCCCCCCGTTGCAAACAAAGAAATAACAGCACATGTACCCGTTGTAAGAATAACATTGGTAGCTCTTTGAAAATTTCCAGTCTTCTTTAAAATAAAATAATTTACTAAAACACTTATCAGGGCAAGCAAATGAACAAATGCGAGAAATGTATTTTTAACTGCTGAATAAAAGACTATGCTGAATGAAACACAATAAATTACAGCAATTATTGTATAGGCATTAACGATTGCAATATTTGGCCGGTGTATGGTTTTTTTACCCTGTTTCATTTATCTTTCAGACGGAAGATTATTTTATTATGCCGAAAATAATGTACTCCAAAAAATTTCAGCAAGCATTTTATACCGATAAACATTGTAAGAATAACATCATAGAAAAATGTCCTAAGTAATCTGTTTCTCATATTTGGATTTGGGCACTTTTCTTTTTTGCATGTGGAGGTTTCAGTTCATTTTTTATTAACCAAATCTAATAAAAAATAATATTACACATTCGATTAAAATTTTGCAAAGCAGCCAGCATTTTTATTATGAATAATCAGTTTGTTGTTATCTTCATCTGATGCGAAACCTGCTATTACTGCATGGCGCTATTGGTGCCAAAGAGCAACTATATCTTTTAGCCGAATCACTACAACATCATTATACAATTCACACATTAAACTTTTCAGGACATGGTGGCAACAGCATTCCTGATGATCCTTTTTCTATTGAACTGTTTGCAAAAGATGTGCTTGAGTATATGCAGCAACAGAGCATCGAAAACATCAGCATATTCGGGTACAGTATGGGCGGTTATGTGGGTATGTGGCTTGCAAAAAATTATCCTGAAAAGATCAACAGGCTTATAACACTTGCTACAAAATTTTACTGGGACGAAACCATTGCGTCAAAAGAAATAAAAATGCTGAATGCAGAAACGATTGAACAAAAAGTTCCTGCATTTGCGAATCAATTGAAACAACGTCATGCTCCTAACAATTGGAAATTGGTTATGCAAAAAGCAGCAGAGATGCTTGTAAATCTTGGTATCAATAATACTTTAAAAACGGAAGACTACTCCTCTATTGCTATTTCATGTTTATTGATGCTTGGTGACCGGGATAAAATGGTAACGCTTGATGAAACAGTCGCCGTTTATAAACAATTATCCAATGCTCAATTCGGTGTTTTGCCCAATACACCTCATCCTGTTGAACAGGTAAATATTGATATGCTGGCTTATATGGTGCAACGATTTTTGCAGCAGTAAATTATTTCAATTGTTAAAACAGAAATGTCACTCAATGATACAATGCTATTTGCCATGAGGAAATATTCAATACTCAATATTCAATGCCCAATATTCAAGTCCAATTTTCAAGTCCAATTTTGTTGCGCAATTAAAATTGAATACTAAGCCCGTTTGTTCAGCCTGACCAACTGCGACAAAGAACTATAATAATACTGACGCCTGCTACATAAACAAAAAGCCATCCGTAATAACGAATGGCCGATGCATGAAATAATATTATTTATTTATCCTTGCTTTGGTTCCAAAAGTTTAAAGAACTGATCTAATTGGGGCAAAATCACGATTCTTGTTCTGCGGTTTGCAGCACGGTTTTCGATAGTATCATTGCTT
>WNFY01010159.1_pt1 | contig 19663 bp, 25 predicted proteins | sample 5400091 | NCBI WGS metagenome assembly WNFY01 (sample SAMN13153364, study PRJNA577476) | soil metagenome | isolation source: 60 cm soil or saprolite under grassland replicate 1 | place: USA:California | collected 2016-06-15
TGACGGCGGTGGCGATGAGAAGGCGGCGGCGGATCATTGGAGTGACTCCTTACAAGAAGGGTGGGGTGCTGCGGAACTAAACCACGCACCAACGTACGACCATCCGCCGCCGCCGAAATGGCATTTTCTTATCAGAAAATGTCTGTTTCCTATCAAAAAGAGCGCTTTTCCTATCACCTCCCCTCGCGCTACGGGGTTTTTCACCCCACTTTCCTGCTCATGCGCGCGACCGCCCTGTGATTGCGGCGTTCCTGCCCCCTCGCCTCCTGACGCACGTCCGGCATGTTTTTGCGGATGAGAAAGAGCTACTGGTCGCCTCGACCTGGCAGGAACTTGAGTCCATCATCCGTCGCAAGCCCGTCAGTGTGGTAATACTCGATCCGGCTGCGGAGGGTAGTATGAACGTCGAAGCGGTCGAAGGGCTACTGAAGCGTTATCCCTCACTACCCTTGATCGCGTACGTCACCCTACACGCCCCGCAATTCAAGGCCGTCGCCCACTTGGGGCGACTCGGCCTGAGAGAGGTTGTCCTTCACCGGTTCGACGACGCGCCCGAGGGATTTCGTGAGCGCGTCGAGCGCGCCGAGGGGAATGTGCTCACACACGATGTGATCGAAGCACTTCGGAACCGGCTGAGCCAGCTACCACGGCAACTTGCTGTCGCAGTGGAGAATCTTTTCGAGGAGCCGCATCGCTACACAAGTGCCCTCGACCTTGGCATGGAAGCCGGTGTCGCAATAGTGAGCGTTTATCGAAATGTCGACGCCGCGCAACTCGGCTCGCCCAAGCGGTTGCTCATCGCCGCGAAAGTCTTGCGCGGATTCGGCTACCTTCGCGATCCGGGCTATTCCGTGCTCGACGTCTCCATCAAGCTGGGTTACAAGACGGCTCGCATCTTCTCGCAGCATTGGGTAAGCGTGTTCGGGCTTACGCCCGCCCGTGTTCGCACGCGACTTACTGATGAAGCGGCGATCGAAGGAATAATGCGATGGCTTGGAGCTAGCGATGACGATTCTTCGCTCGCCGACGACCCGGGGCATACGCCCGGGCGCAACGGCTCACGCCGACTGCGTCAGCGAAGACCTGAGCCGAATTAGTCCCACTGCAGGATCCCCTTCATATCGTCAAGGAGGGGCAGTGCAGATCCCGATCGCTTGGGCGCGGCGGGATCCCGCGCCTGATCCGCGGCCCGAACGAAGTCCGTCCAGAGATCACCAAGCCTGACGGTGAGCGGCTCGCCACCCGACTCGTCGCCGCTGAACTCGGCGACGGTCGGGTGGGGCTTCTCGATATCGGCCACTGGGGGCAGGGAATTCTTTCGCCTATTCATCGGGATGGAGGAGGCGCGCTGTCGGGAGGGTCAAGGTGATCGAAGGCTATGACTGAGCCGCGCGCGAACGCACTTACTAATATGTGCCCGTCGCCCGCAACTCGTCTAGCGGCAACCAGATGATCCGCGAACCAGCGGCCCCGCCGAGTCCCGAGATCGTCGTACCGAACCCCATTGCCGCTTGAGGAAGAGTGAATGAAGCGGCCGTTTCCCGCATAAATCGCCACGTGGCTGACCCGCCCACCTTGGGCAAAAAGCATCAGATCTCCCACTGCGAGCGATCGGGCGGAGGGCTCTACGGCGATTCCAACCCCGGCCATCTGCCGGGACGTACGCGGCAGATCCACTCCCTGCGCGCCGTAGACGTATTGAACGAAGCCCGAGCAGTCGAAGCCGGTTCTCGGCGATGTTCCCCCGTAGCGATATGGCACGCCAATGTACTGTTCCGCTGTCGGCACAACTCTGCGAGCGGCTCCGCTCGCAGAGGAGGTGCTGACGGGCCAAACGACGCGCGACGGGCTGCGCGACGGTCGTGGCGCGCTCGGAGGTATATCCGCGCGACGTCTTGAGTAAACCGAGGAGGACGACCGTCTACCGCCGAAATGAAAGCCGATGCCAACACGGTATTCGATGCCTCGAACGAACTGTGAGTCAGCGGATGTCGCGGGCGCGGCGAGGTGGCGCGATCGAGCTTCGCCATTTACTGACACCAGGTGTCCGAGAGCAAGCTGTAGTCCCCCGCCGTAGCTCCACGTGCGAATGGCGTCGGTGAAACCTGCGGGTTGGGCACTGCTCTCGAGTCCGAGGCCGGCAAACGAATAAGGCATGAAGCCCTCACCGAGTCCGGCATTGACAGGTCCCAACATCAGGTCGGCGTTGCTAGCCCAAACCAGATTGGACGGACCTTGATTGACACCGGTGGCCTGGCTGGTGAGGGAGGAGATTCCCAAGCCGCCGCTGCCGCGGATGCCCACGTACGGAGTTCCCATGCTGAGAGAAAGTCCGCCGATGGTTCTGGTGATCGGGGTGGCATTGTCGAGAGCTCCGTAGAACTCTACCCCGCCCGCCACCTGGGCAGCGAGACCAGCGGGTAGGACTAGATACGATAGGACTCCAGAGAGACCTATCAAGCGTCGCAGGTGCATAAGCGACTCCACTGAAGAGGTTGGGGCCTTACGGAGCATTAGGAATACCATGCTGTGCCAGTTTGCCAACCGTAAGGTTCACAAGGACTTAGCGCTGTTATCACCGGCCGCTGAAGCTCAGGTGTCACCTTTCTCGGACAGGTATTGAGGTCAGAAGGAACGATCTAATCCGAGCGGGTATGACGAAACGGGCCGAACCACCGACTACCTTCAACAGGAATCGGGTGGGGCCGGTCTAACATCTATTCACCGCGATTCCGCTTTGCGGACGCGCGCCCAACAGCGTGTCACTTCATTAGTGAGGCGCCGAGTCCCTTTAAGAGTGACGCTCCGAGTCCCTTTAAGCCTGGACAGACGGTATGCCGAAAATTGAATGGCGATCGATCCTCGCTGTTCTCACAGCGGGACTCATTGTGAGCACGAGGTCGCCGATCGAGGCTCCTTCGATCAGCGATGCAGTCGCCACGGCCTCCTCCCACATCGTCGACAACATTTCCGACGGACCACACCTCGGCTTCGATACGTTCTCGTATCCGGGCGACGATGCGATGCACGCGTGGCTGACCGCGGATAAGCCGTATCGGTGGGTCGGGTACTACTTATCTGCTCCCTGCCACACCGACTCGTCATGGGAAGGAAAGCGAGAGACCTTGTCCAACATGGGATGGGGCTTGGCTGTGATCTATGTCGGTCAGCAGACATGGGGCAGGACTCCAGGGCAAAAGGTCGCGGTCACCCGATACATCACCAAGCGTGTTCGACAAGTGAAAACGCGCAACGGTAGACGTGTAGTTCGCTACGTGAACAAGAAAGTGCCGGTTCGCGTGCTGGTACCTCCGCGCGCATCTCGCGGCTCGAGCTGCTCGACACATTTCGTGAATGCTGCCCGTGGCGTTGCTGACGCTAACGACGCGATCGCAAAGGCGGCCGCTGAAGGGTTTCCGCGGGGCACCGTGATCTTTCTGGACATCGAGCGAATGAATGCGATACCGCGTGCGATGCGCGACTACTATCAAGCGTGGACGAAGCGAGTTCTCGACGACGGACGGTTTCGTCCCGCCTACTACGCGCACAGCTTCAACGCGAATCAGATATACCGGGATGTGAAGGAGGTTCTCGCCGCTGCGGGTATCTCCACTGATCCGCCGTTCTGGATTGCGAGCGCGCGCGGCTTTGCTATCGACAAGGCACCCACCGAGGTGGGACACGCATTCGCGCAGGTCTGGCAAGGTGTTCTCGACGTTGTCGAGACGCACAATGGCGTGAGGCTGCCGATCGACGTCAATGTCGCGCAGCTTCCGTCACCTTCGGAAGATTATCCCGCCGGAGAATAGCCGCCTTACTTGACGCGAGTGATGAAATCCTCGCGATGCGGCGGCCGGAAGATCAAGTCGACTGCGAGCCAAGTGGTTTTGGCGAAAGGATAGCAGAACACGGCCCCAAGAATCGATAGACCAACTCCTCCGTACTGCAACGCGTCCCACGGCGGATTGGGCCACGTGACGAGCATCACGACGAGAAATCCAAGCGCAAGCAGGATTTCCACCGCGATGAGATTCACAGTGTAAGCGCCGAGGAAGTAATCCGACTCACCACGCTCGAGCAGCATTCCACAATTGGGACAGCGCTCTTTGATCTGGAAGAATCCGGTGAAGAGTCCACCGATCCCGCAATTCGGACAACGAAGTAGCAGCGCACGACCCAGCAGGCGCCACGGAGACTGACGCGAAATACTTGGATGGGAAGGGCCGGTCATTAGTCTCGCTTGCTTTCCACTGGCAAGCACCGCGCACGATTCAGGCCCTTCAGTGTCCTCTAACCGCATGCGGCTGGTACGGCTCCTCGACTGCGCGGATGTGTTCTTCGGTCAGCTCGACGTCGAGCGAGCGTACCGCGCTCTCGAGGTGTTCGATCTTGGTCGCACCGACTATCGGTGCGGCAACGCCCGGCTTCTGAAGAAGCCACGCCAGCGCGACCTCCGACGGAAGGACGCCAAGCCCGCCAGCGACTTTGCGCACGGCTTCGATCACCTTCAAGTCGGAAGGAGAATCGTACAGATCGACTGCATAGGTGTCGCTGTCGGCGCGAACGGTTCCTTCTGTCGGTGACGGTGTAGTGCGGGCAAGACGTCCGCGCGCCAGCGGCGACCACGGGATCAGGCCGACGCCTTCCTCGACGCAGAGTGGAATCATCTCTCGCTCTTCTTCGCGATAGACGAGGTTGTAGTGATTCTGCATCGAGATGAACCTGGCCCAGCCACGTCTCTCGGAAATGCTTAGCGCCCGCGCCATCTGCCACGCGTAACCGGAGCTGGCTCCGATGTAGCGGACCTTTCCCTGCTGCACCAGGTGGTCAAGCGCGGCGAGCGTTTCTTCTATGGGCACCGTGCTCTTGAAGCGGTGAATCTGGTAGAGATCGATGGTCTCCACGCCTAAGCGACGCAAGCTCGCCTCGCATCCTTGCACGATGTGCTTGCGCGAGATCCCGCCCATGTTGGGGCCGTCTCCCATTGGAAAGTGCACTTTGGTGGCGAGAACTATTTCCTCCATGTTCGCCATGTCGTGTAGCGCGCGACCGGTGACCTCCTCACTGACGCCCATCGAGTACATGTCGGCCGTATCGAAAAAATTGATGCCTAGGTCGAGTGCTTTCTTGTAGAAGGGCCGCGCGTCGACCTCGTCGAGAATCCACGGCCGCCACTTGGGCGTTCCGTAGGTCATACATCCGAGGCAGATCCTCGAAACGACAAGGCCGCTACGGCCAAGCTGGGTATACTTCATCTACAATTGCCTCCTCGGCTGCGGCGTTGAGATCGTGGCGCTGCGACTCGCACTTTCAATACCGAAGCAGGGAGCGTCAAGCTGGGCAGCTTTTTTAGCTCGGAGCTTCCATACACGCCTTCAAAGTGCGGCGAAACTGGCCACGCGGAGTCATCAAGTCGCTGGATAGGCTCGTAGCTAATAGGCTGCAAAGCTGGTAGCTCCCCGCTTCGATTCTGTGGATGCCTGTGGGTCGCCCAGATCTCTACGCCGCTGCCGTTCGGAGCGCTCAACCCTTTCGGAACTACGGGTGTCAGAAGGTCGACCATGGAGCTGGTTGCCTACGAGTCTCGGAGCTCGGTGAACGATATCCAACTCATCACGCGAGTGGTTGCTGGCGATGCGGCCGCCGAGCGTGAGCTGTACGAGACATATGTGGATCGCATTTTCCGGCTGGCGTTTCGACTGGCCGGTGATGACGAGCTCGCGCGTGATTTCACGCAGGCAACCTTCATTCGGGCGTTTGAAAAGATTGGAAGTTTTCGCGGCGAGTCCTCCCTCTCGACCTGGCTTCACTCGATTGGCGTCTCGGTAACACTGAACGGGCTGCGAAAAACAAAGCGGCAGAGAAACAGGGAAGCACCGATGGAAGACGGAATTACGGTTGGGTTCACGCGGGCTGAAGCAGACCCGGATCTGAGGGAAAAGCTGGGGCGGGCGATCGACGCGCTGGCGGACAAATACAGGACGGTATTCGTGATGCACGACGTAGAAGGCTACACGCATGAGGAGATTAGCGGGGCGCTCAGCATCCCTATAGGAACGTCGAAGTCCCATCTCTTCCAGGCACGTAGCAAGCTTCGCGTCGCGCTGGCGGATTTTGCACCGGAGTGGGCGTCATGACTGAAGACAAATTCGAGCAGTTCCTCAAAAAGACGGCGGAGAGCTACAACGCGCCCCCGGTTCGCGTACCGCGCGAAGAGATGTGGAGCGCGATTCAGGCGAAGCGCGCCGCTGGGCCGCGTGTCGTGTACGGCGACGGTCTGGCCACGCACGGAGCTCCGGAGAGAAAATTTGGCCCGTGGGTCTGGCTGGGAGCCGCCGCAGCGGCGCTACTCCTCGTCGCGACCGGAGTCGGCATCGGACGCTGGACAGCAACGCCGCACGCGCGTGTAGCGACGACACTTCCGCACGAGCCGGTCGTCGTCGCGCCGCAGGCCCGCGAGGGCAACACGGCTCCAGCGGATGCTGGAACATCCGGAATGACTAGGGCGCCGAGCAATAGCTTGCGCAATACCGGGGATCGCAGCGCAGGTCCAGCTAGGTCTCCAGTACGTACCGGGGTGAGCGCCGGCAACCAGTCGCAGCTCGCGATTGCCGGGACTCCGTCCGCCTCCACGCTGAGTTCTGCCTACCAACTCACGGCGCTCGGTCACCTCAGTGAAGCCGAAGCGCTTTTGACTTCGTTCAGAGCGCGTTCGACGGCAGATCAGCAGATGGATGCACAGCTCGGAGCGTGGGCGCGTCAGCTCCTCAGCAACACCCGTCTGTTGCTCGATTCACCCGTCGCCGACGATCCACAGCGTCGTCCGCTACTCGAAGATCTCGAACTGGTGCTCGTGCAGATCGTCCAGCTATCGCCAGGGAGCACGTCACAGGATCGTGAGCTGCTTCTCGCGGCTGGGATTTGCCAGCGCGAATACGCAACTGAGTGAGGAGTTTGCCTCGCTCGATCAACAGGCGACGCCGCTTCCGCCCGAGCCGTGGGCGAAAGCGGATCCTGCCGACTCTTTATACAGGCTGGCGCGCGAAGCGATGGCACGCGGCGATTACAAGCGCGCGGCGGAGCTTTTTCACCGGATTCCTGAGCGGTATCCGCAGTCGGCTTACGCGGGGCAGGCGATCTACTACGAAGCGTACGCACTCTATCGGAGTGGCGGCGATGATGATCTGAGCGCCGCGCGTGACCGCCTCAATCAACTGAAGCAGCGCGATACGAAGATTTGGAAGAACGATGGTGCCGTTTTGCTAACGCGCGTTTGCGGAGAGCTGGCGAAGCGTGGCGACGAGGCTTGTGCGGCCGACATCGAGAAAACTGCGCAGAAGGATCCACCGGTACAGGCAAACAAGCCCTGCCCGGACGAGGACAATGACGATCGGATTGCGGCGCTCAACGCCTTGATGCAGATGGACGCGGAGCGCGCGATGCCGATTCTGAAAAAGGTGCTCGCGCGTCGTGATCAGTGCTCCGCCAGCCTTCGCGAAAAAGCGGTCTTTCTCGTTTCTCAAAAGAGAACGCCGGAGACCGGGAACATTCTTATGGATGTTGCACGGAGCGATCCGGATCAGGACGTTCGTGAAAAAGCTGTCTTCTGGCTGTCGCAGGTTCCGGGTTCCACCGGTTTGCTCGAGGAGATTCTGAAAGGCAACGGCGACGAGAACATCAAGGAAAAAGCTCTTTTCTCGCTGTCACAGCAGAACGAGCCTAAGGCGCAGCAGCTATTGAGGGACTTCGCGCTACGCGAGAGCGAGTCTGGGGATCTACGCGAGAAGGCAATCTTCTGGCTTGGTCAGCGACGCTCGACTGAGAATACCGAGTTCCTCCGCAATCTTTACTCGCGGCTGACCAATCAGGATCTCAAGGACAAGGTCATGTTCTCCCTTTCTCAGCAGCGGGGAGTGGGCAACGAGCAGTGGTTGATGAACATTGCCGTCAACCCGAAGGAAGACATTGAGCTACGGAAGAAAGCTCTCTTCCTCGCCGGTCAGGCCGGCGTGTCGATTCAGGAGCTGGCGGCTCTTTACGATCGAATCGGCGACAATGAGTTGAAGGACCATCTCATCTTCGTCCTGTCGCAGCGCCAAAGCGATCGTGCAGCGACAGACAAAATGTTCGACATCGCCAAGAACGAGAAAGACCCCGAACTGCGCAAGAAGGCGATCTTCTGGCTCGGCCAATCGCGCGATCCTCGCGTGCAACAGTTCCTCATCGACCTGATCAACAAATGAAGACACCAGGGATAACATCGGTGGCGAGGACGGTAGCCGTCCTCGCCGCTCTGGCGGCGACGGCGGGAGTCGCACGGGCCCAGAGTATCGCGAGCAGAGTCGCTCGCGTGAGCAACGGAACCGTCCGCATGTCGTTCAGGGTCAAGCCGGGGATATGCGGTAGCGGCAATTCGATCTGGCATGTAGGTGGAAGGGGACGGACGACATGGGGCGAAAACTGGAATAACTCGCGCGATGTCGAGTATGACATCGAGTGCAGCACGGGACCCGCGCGGCTGGTACTCGATCGCCGCGGCGGTGAGATCGCTGACCTGAGGTTCTACGTCGGTGGTCAATGGCGTCCTGCGGGATCGGATGTCCTTGATCTCGGCATGGTGTCCGCGCGCGAGGCCGCGGATTATCTAGTCTCGCTCGCGCAGAGCGAGAGAGGCAGCCGATTACCTGGTGTCACTCGCCCAGACGGAGAGAGGAAGCATGGGCGAAAAGGCGGTATTTCCGGCGACGCTCGCCGACAGCGCCGATATCTGGCCCGCACTGATTAAGATCGCGCGCAATCCTGATCTACCGCGCAGCACGAGAACTCAATCGGTTTTCTGGCTCGGCCAGGCGGCTGGTGATGCTGCGACCCGGGGTCTAACTGACATAGTCGTTGACAACAGCGTAGATCGCGAGGTGCGCGAGCAGGCGGTGTTCGCTCTATCGCAGCGTCCACGCGACGAGGGCGTGCCAGCGTTGATCGCAGTAGCACGAACGAACAAGGATCCAGAGATACGCAAGAAGGCACTCTTTTGGCTCGGACAGTCTCATGACCCGCGAGCGATCGATCTGTTCGAGGAGTTACTAACAAAGAAATAGGGGTCGCCGTTCGATCCTGGGCCACGGCGGTCTGGTGCCGCTGCGATTCAAATCATTGCAAAGAGGGATGCTCTCAAATAGCATCCCTCTTTTGGATCGTGACATTCGTGGACTTCTCGCACATCTCCACCCAGCTCTCGTCCAGCCCGCTCGTAGCGCTTCCGATACTGTTCATCGCCGGCGTGCTGACGAGTCTCGCGCCTTGTATTTACCCGATGATTCCGATCACCGCCGCAATCGTCGGCGGCAGCTCAGTCGGCGACGCCGCGCGTCCCCGGTCGCGGACGGTTTTTCTGACACTCACATACGTGGTGGGCCTCGCGCTGGCGTACGCATCCCTTGGTTTGTTCGCTGGCCTCACCGGAACCTTGTTCGGCTCCGTCAGCACCAATCCGTGGCTGTATTTCGCGATGGCAAATCTGCTCATCCTCGCGGCACTCGCGATGCTCGACGTGATTCCGGTGCGAGTTCCCGCCTGGTTGCTGACCAAAGCCGCATCAGCTGGGCAGGGAGGCAATTTGGGCGGCGTATTCGTGATGGGCGCAGTTTCTGGTCTTGTCGCGGCTCCCTGCTCGGCACCAGTGATGGCTGCGGTGCTTACCTGGGTCAGCACGACCAAGAGCGGAGTGTTGGGGTTTATCTACCTATTTGTGTTTTCGATCGGGATGTGTGCGCTGCTCGTTGTTGTTGGGCTTTTCAGCGGTACCGTGGCACGTTTGCCGAGAGCGGGTGCCTGGATGGTTTGGGTCAAACGGCTTTTCGCGCTGATCATGTTGGCCGTTGCGGAGTATTACCTTGTGCAGATGGGCCAACTTCTCATCTGATCGAACGTCGATCCTGAACTAATTGACAGACAAATAGATGCGCTTCTCGAAAATAATTCTTGCAGCCTTCGTGATTTCCCCAGCCCTGCCAATCGCTGTAATGGCACAGGACCTGGGCATCGACGTGGGCGCGAAAGCGCCGATAGTCAGCGTGCAGTCGCTCGATGGTAAGCAGATCTCGTTAGGGAATTACATCGGGAGGACGCCCATGCTGATCGAGTTCTGGGCGACCTGGTGTCCGAACTGTCGAGAGCTGATGCCGACGCTTCTTGATGCGGAAAAAAAGTTTGGGAAGCAGGTGAAGTTCGTGGCGATCGCTGTGGCGATCAATCAGTCTCCGGAGAGAGTGCGACGGTTTCTCGCCTCACATCCGCTGCCCCACGACACGTTTTACGATCTCGATGGGAAAGCGGCCGGCGCTTTCGACGCCCCAGCTACTTCGTACGTCGTCGTGCTCGACAAGTCAGGGCGGGTAGTCTACACGGGGTTGGGTGGAAAGCAGGACCTCGAGGGAGCGATCAGGAAAGCTCTGTAGCCGCTGGTACGGACGCGCCGAAACGAAAAGAGCCGCGATTGATCGCGGCTCTTTTGCTACTTCGCGGAATCTGCTTTGGGCGGTGGTGCGAGACTATCGACAACGGCCGCGAGATCCGTATAGGCAGAAGGCGTAAGAACCTTGAACGGCTTCGTCACGTAAGCGACGCGACCGTCCGGACGAACGACGAAAAGCGATCGGTTGTCCGTCTTCCCAGCGAACGCACCGTACAGCTGACCGACCCTTCCGCCAGGATCACTGGCGAAGAGAATCGGGAAATCCTCGTCGTGGGCCCACGAGGCGAGCGCGGTGTCGGGATCTACACTGATCCCCATTACCACGACGTTTCGTCCATTGTTGAACAGCGTGGCGTACTGATCACGGTACGCCTCCATTTGTATCGTTCAGCCCTTCGTCCGTGCCTGGAAGAAAAACGCGAGGACGACAGTGCGGCCGCGATAGTCCGAGAGTCTCACGGGCGTCTTCAGGAGCCCGTATCGGTCGGCGCCCGCCAGGCTAAAATCAGGCGCGACATCATTGAGCGCAGGACCCGCGACTACTGCTGCGGCTGGAGCCGCGCTCTGTTGGGCGCTGGCACCTCGACTCGCGGTGACCAATAGAGCGGCAATCGTGAGTATCGCAATTCTTGGTCGAATCGGCATGCTTCAGTCCCCAGTGCGATATTGAGAAAAGTTTACATCACGAACCAGTCCACGGCTAGCTAGCGCAATTTGAAATTCAGTTTGATCCTGGCACTGACACTCTCGTCGTCATTTCAGGTGCGAGCTGACGCGCAGCAACGGCGTCTTTCCAATGTGATCGATCTAGGTGCGCAGGCAATCGGTGTCGCGACGCGTGAGTCGCCGGCGCTTCACGGTAGAGCGCTCAGCGAAGGTTACCTGACACAGCCAACAATTATGGCCCAGCTCCTACCACTGGGCGAAGCTCTCTCGCTCAAGGCAACACTCAATTTCGAGGGCGCGACGATCAAACGAGGCGAGCTCAACGCCGGCATCTACGGCGAGGGTTACATCGATCGACGCCATCCCCACACTTACCTACACGAGCTCGTGATTACGTCGGCCCGAAGATTTCACGTCGAGGGGCCGAGCGGCGTCTCCGTTACGCTGGGAAAGGGGTTTGCGCCGTTCGGTAGTGACGATCCGATGGCCCGCCCGTTCGAGAAATATCCGACCAACCATCATCTCGCGCAGATCCTCGAGCGAGCCGTCGCGATCGGTGCATTGCGGACGGGCCGCCTGATCTTCGAAGCGGCGACGTTCAACGGCGACGAGCCAACGAGTCCGGGCGACAATCCAAATCGAAACAGGTATTGGGACTCCTGGTCAGGTAGGATCACTTTCGTCCCATGGCCGCAAGGCGAATTCCAGGCTAGTTACGCGCGAGTGAAATCACCCGAGAACCCTACTGGCGGCGGTGCCGATCAACGCAAACAAAGCGGATCGATCCGCCTCGAGGATGCTCAGCATTCCGGCTACGCTTTGTTAGAGTGGGCGCGCACAGGAGAGTATGTGGGATCCGCGCGTACCTTCACATTCACGTCGCTATTGGCTGAGACGTGGGCCAGGTACGACCGGTTGAACGCGGCGCTGAGAATCGAACGCAGTGAACGCCCTGACGAGCAGCGTCTCGTCGACGAGTTCCGAGCCCCCGTTCCCGCGAGCGATCTGAGCATTGCCGGGCGCTCGCGCTGGACGATCATCACTGCGCGGCTGGGTGCTTCTCTGCTGAAAGCGAGAGCCCTGACGATCGAGCCCTTCGCTGAAATAGCGCGCGCTCGTGTCAGTCCAACGTTGCGGCCCTCGGGATTCGATCCGCGCCAGTTCTATGGATCCAGTCGCATCTGGAGCGTTTCACTCGGTGCCAAGCTGGCGTTTGGAATGCCTCACATGCGAATGGGGCGCTATGGTGTTGCGATCGCGCAGGAACCGCGCACCAAAATGGATGGTATGCAGATGGACCACATGTAGGTGGTCAACCACGCGCGGGCATCACACATCAATCCACGTCGAATGCAGATTGACTCGGATCGCCGAGGAATTACCGCCGATCTAGCGATTCTCACTTGCGCGCTCTTCACGTTTGCGTGCCGATCCGACAATCCGGTTACTCCGCCGACGACATCTCGCGCTCTCACGGTGATCGGCGCGGGCGCGGTCGTCGAGCGCTACACCGCCGAGATCTGGGTACTCGGAAACGTTGCGTACACTACCACCTGGGGGAATCGCAGTGCACCCGGTGACGCGATCAAGATCTGGGATGTCGCTGGCAATGTGCCGACGCTGGTCGACTCGGTGATCGTGCCCAACGCCAGCACCCTCGGCGACATCCAGGCAAGCGACGATGGAAAATTGCTGGTAGTCGCTACAGAGTTCTCGCCGGGCTCGATCATGATCTACAGTCTGACAGATCCACTGAAGCCGCAGCTGATCTCGCGCTACACAACTGCGCTGACTGATCCCGGAGTACACACGGCGGAAGTTCAACGCGTAGACGGCAGACTCTACGCTTTTCTCTGCGTCGACCCGGCGAATGGAAATCCGGCCCGGCTCGTGATCGTCGACATCACCGATCCTGCATCGCCCACACAGGCGTTCACCGCGCAGATGGGAAGTCCGTTCGTCCACGACGTGTTCGTGCGCGATGGAATTCTCATTACCGCGCTTTGGAACCAGGGGATGACTGTCTGGGATATCGGCGGAGCTGGTGCCGGCACCGTTGCCAATCCAATTCCGCTTGGGAGCGTAGTCACCGTCGGCGGGAAGGCCCACAACGTCTGGTGGTTTCACAACGGCGTTACCGGCGAAAAGCGATACGTCTTCGTCGGTGAGGAAGGACCAGGCAGCATAGGCGCGTCTTCGAGTGGGGACATTCACGTGGTCGACGTCAGCAACTTCACTGCTCCGCGCGAGGTTGCATTCTTCCATCTTGACGGCGCTGGGACGCACAACTTCTCAGTCGACGAGAATCGCGGAATTCTTTACGCCGCGTACTACAACGGCGGCGTGAGGGCGATCGACATCACCGGCGATATGTCCAGCTGCGATGCTGCGAACAAGAGCTCGGACGGACGCTGTGACCTCGCAAAGATGGGTCGAGAGCTTGCCCATGGGCTCGGCGATGTCGGCCCTGTGTATGTGTGGGGCGTTCAGCTGGTCGGATCGAGTCTCTACGCATCGGACATGCTCAACGGTATCTGGAAACTGGCGCCAGCGTCATTCCCGCCGGACTGAAACCGCCTTTCGTTCAAACCGTAGGGGAAGAGTGGTTGTCTAACCCGGTCACACCCCAATGGAGTCAGAGATGAAGCGGCAGTTTCGTGGTGCAGCCTTCGCGGCGGCGCCTTTTCTAATCGGTTCGGCCGCGCACGCACAGTGGTCGACTCCATATTCGGCGCCTAGGAACGCGGTTGTGGATGCCACCGGCGCCAACAAGCTCGAGGTCGAGGCGGCTGCCGGCAGTCTTCGCGTGGAAGGCAAGCCCGGGCTCCGACAAGTACAAGTCACTGGGACGGCTCGCTCATCCTCGCAGCAACTGCTCAACAGGATCAAGCTGATCGCCGAGCGGCGTGGGGATGTCGTGTTCATCAAGGCGGATATGCCGGACCAGGATTGGCGGTCCGATGGCAACAACTACTCGGCAGCGCTCGACCTGGTCATCGAAGTCCCACAGGGCATCAACGCCGATGTCGCCGATGGCAGCGGGGACACCAGGATCATGAATGTGGGTTCCCTTGAAGCGACAGATGGATCGGGATCGTTTTCCGTGAACGGTGCCGCCGGTTCGGTTCGCATCACCGACGGCTCCGGTGAGCTCACGATCGAGAATGTCGGTGGCGACGTAACAGTCGACGACGGCTCCGGTGAGATCAGTGTCCGCAACGTAAGTGGCTCATTCACTGTTGAGAGTGATGGATCCGGAAGCATTTACGCTACGGACGTGCGTGGCTCGGTGATCGTGCAGAACGATGGTTCGGGGAGCATCGAGGTAAACAAAGTCGGCAAGGATTTCAGAGTCGAATCGAAGGGAAGCGGTAGCATCGATTACGCCGACGTGTCCGGACGCATCGACATCCCAGAGCGCCACCGCGACCGGCGACGCGGAGATTACGACCGGTAGGTGCACGTTTATTGCCGCACAGTGGCTCCGGCAGTTGAATCAAGATTTGCCGAAGGGGCCAACGCTGAAGGCCGCGGCCGTAGGATTTCGGTCGAACGTGGCTAAGGTCGACGCTTCGACAAAGATTACGGCTGCTCCGCTCCGGCGACACGAGGGACAAGATGTCGCCCTCATGGTGGTTGGCGTTGGCGCGATGATCGTCGGCGCGCTCGTGGGAGACACTGCGGGGACGATTATCCTCATCGGCGGCGCTGGAATGGCGCTCTACGGACTCTACCACTACCTCGAGTAGCTAGACTTCTCCTTCGAGATGTAGCGTTCCCGAGCTAACGAGCACGGAAGAACCTCCAACTCTGATCGCAGCAAGTTGCCCGCGCTTGAGATCAACTTCCAGCTCGAGCCTGCTCGGCCTGCCCATCTCGACACCTTGATCGACATCCCAGCGCAGCGTGCCGTCACGCGTTTCCGAGCGTAGCGCGAGAAAACCGGCGAGCGCGGCGCAAGCGCTTCCCCGCCCTCGAAGATGTTGCTCCAATCGTCCGCGCTGAAAACGTACATCTCAGGCGCCCAGTAATCGCGCAGTGCCTGTTCCCATTTTGCCGCGTCGACCTTAACCCACGAGAGCATTTCGGGTTTCTTGAGTGGAATGAACAGATAGGGAACACCGCACGACACCGCCTCGGGCTCGAGCATATCATCTGCTACGATGTGGCTTGGCTCGAGTGACAAGATCTCGCACAGCGTCTCCGGCGGCGGTGGCGGATCCTTTATCTCGGGCAGTCTCGCTGAAGTAAGTTGCGCGAAGGTTGGCTTCCCCCCTTTTGCCCGAATCAGAACGGGTACCGGTCCAACACCTTCTTCGAGCACGATTCGCGTTTCGTCGCCATTTAGCGGAATCGCGCCCATCGACGCGAGGACGAATGCACAACCCACGGTCGGATGCCCTGCGAACGGCAGCTCCATTTCGGGAGTGAAAATGCGCACGCGCCGAGTGTTGGCGCTCTGTTCGGGAGGGAAGACGAAGACGGTTTCCGAGTAGTTGAACTCGCGCGTGATCGCCTGCATCTGCGCGTCCGACAAACCACGCGCATCCGGAATTACAGCGAGCGGATTCCCACCGTGAAGATGATCGGTGAAGACGTCGGCAGTGTGGAAGGCGTAAGGCATGCGCCCAAGAATGTGCGAAGAGCGGGCGCTCGCGGCTACCAGCGGAGCTAAGAGGCTGGACCTTCCGGAATCTTGGCAACGCGGACGGCTTCCATTGGCAGGTAGGGCGGCCGAATTGGGAGCGTCATATATCGGACCGATTCGGCCTGGCTGGCATTGAACAAGCATTCATGACAAGCATGAGCTTGCAAAGATCGGGTGGCAAACGGTCCGCGCCCAGCAAAGCAAAGCTGCGATTTGGCCCAGCTGGGTGGATGTATAAGGATTGGGAGGGAATCGTCTACCCCGATCCGAAACCGCCGCGGTTCGATCCGCTTCAGTACATGGCTGAATTCTTCGAGACGGTGGAAGTGAATTCGAGTTATTACGGACCCCCGTCGCCCAAGACGACTACTTCCTGGGTGCGGCGGGTAAAGGATTTCGACGACTTTCGATTCACTGCCAAGCTATGGAAGCGTTTTACCCACGAGAGGACGAAGGCCTGGACACGTAGCGAAGTCGACCAGGTGCGAGCCGGCTTCGACGTGATGATGGATGCAGGGAAGTTGGGCGCCGTGCTGATGCAGTTTCCCTGGAGCTTCAAGCGCACCGAGGAGAATCGCGAGTGGCTAGGTGACGTGGTGCGCACATTCAGCCACTACCCACTAGTCGTCGAGGTACGCCATAAGTCATGGCTCGCTCCCGAGTTTCTCTCGACGCTCGAGGAAGAGGGAGTGGGATTCGTCAACATCGATCAGCCTCTCTACCACAACTCAATTGGGCCCTCGGCGCACGTGACATCGAGGGTGGGCTACGTGCGCGTGCACGGTCGCAATTACAAGGAGTGGTTCCGTGAGAAGGCCGGCGTCGAGGAGCGCTACAATTATTTGTACCGCGCGGACGAGCTGAAGCCGTGGGTCGAAAGGGCGAAGCAAATCGCCGCGGATCCAGCAACGAACGAAGTGTACGTCGTCACCAACAACCACTACAAAGGCAAAGCGGTCGCCAATGCGCTCATGATGAAATCAATGATGATCGGCGCGAAAGTACCCGCGCCAGCTCCGGTGGTGGAGGCATACGGTGAGGCAGTGGATCGCTACACCATGCCGGTCGATGTAGACGCGGAAAGTGCTGCATCTTCACTGAGCGAAAAGCGCTGACCAGGGGCTTTACTGAGGGGAAAGCTCTGATGGGTGGCGTAGCTTTATTGACCCCAAAGCCTTGATTGATTAGATTCTGCCCACAAGCGCAACGTTTGCGCGATCGGCCAGTTTTGCCTTAGAGGGGACCTGGATAATTTGCCAGGTCTTTTTTGGTTTTCTGGCCAGCACAAGCGGCCACTTCGGCCGCGAACAAACAGTAGTCGGACAGGTACCGCAAACACGGCACTCCGACACAATTGAATGAGGATGTACCGAACATGCGTACCACCGGCAAAGTGAAGTGGTTCAACGACGCCAAGGGCTTTGGCTTCATCACCCCCGAGAACGGACAGAAGGATTGCTTCGTTCACCACTCCGCCATCAATGGCAGCGGCTTCAAGTCGCTGGCTGAGGGCGAGCGCGTCGAGTTCGACGTCGTGCAGGGTCAGAAGGGCCCGGCGGCCGAGAACGTCACCAAGCTCGGCGCCTAAGGCCCAGCTTGCTGAAAGCTGCATAAGACAGGGGCCGCTCTGGACAAACTCCGGGGCGGCCCCTTTTTTCACGGAGTACCAAAAACCTCAAAGGAGGCATATGGCAAAAGAAGAAGCAATCGAATTGGAAGGAACTGTTACAGAAGTGCTCCCAGATGCGACGTTCCGCGTGCAGGTGAATAACGGCCATGATGTACACGCGACAATTGCGGGAAAGATGCGGAGATTTCGCATTCGCGTTCTCGCCGGAGATCGCGTGACTCTCGAGGTGTCACCTTACGACCTGACGAGAGGACGCATCACGTTTCGGCACAAGAGCTGACGCTCCACCGCGTTCCCCTCTACTGCGTGTAGCGCAGTACGTCGTAAAAGAAGCGAACTCCGTAAGCGATGTTGTCCAGCGACACGCGTTCGTCGTTGCCGTGCACACCTCGCTGGATTTCCACCTGCGACAGCTTGAATCCGCTTAGACCGTACGTGATGATGCCGAGCCGACGATAAATCGGACGGTCAGTCGCACCGGTTTCCATCGGCGTCGTGACAAATGCCTTCGGCTCGCGCTCGCGAACTGCCCTCTCCACTGCGCTGAATAACACCGTGTTCGTGGGGCTCTCCAACGGCGGTTTCGGCGTCAACAGCGGCGTGAAATGCACGGCGGTGTCGGCGACGATCCGCTTCAGCAATGCAAGCACGGAGTCTGGATCCTGATCTGGTAGAAGTCTGATATCGATTTCCGCTGAAGCTTCGGGCGGAATGACGTTTGTCTTGTTGGAGCCGGTGAGGCCGGTGAGCGAAATCGTGTTGCGCAAAATCGCGTTCCAGTAGACGTCGTTCAAAATCCACTCTCGAGCCTCAGGATTCCTGAGTGCCGCCGACATGTTGGAAAGCCAGCTGCGGCGCGGCTCGGGGTAGGTTCGCGATATGTCCCGAAAGAACTTGTCGACACCCGGCGTGACGTGAAGTGGAGTCTCGTACTGCGCAATCTTGTATAGCGCAGCTATCAGACGAGGAACCGGATTCTGTTTGGTCGGCTTCGACCCGTGCGATGGCGTTCCCTTCACCGATACGTGTTGCCAGAAGGCTCGCTTCTCGGCGACCCCGACGCTGAAGTAAACGACATTACCGTTTGCGTCGAGGTAGTTGTCGCTGCCCTCCGTCACGAGATACTCGACGTCTCGCAGCAGATCGGCATGGCGGTCCACGAAGACCTGGGCGCCAGTAGACCCAAGCTCCTCGTCCGCATTCCCGATAAACACGATGTCGCGAGCAAGCGGAACGCCTGACCGCTTGATGGCGATCATCGACATCAGATGCATGATGCCGTCGCCCTTCATGTCTAGCGCTCCGCGCCCCCAGAGATAGCCGTCCTTCACGACGCCGGAAAACGGGTCGACTGTCCAATAGGAGGCCACCGCTGGTACCACATCCATGTGATGGACGAGCGCAATCGCTTTCTTGCTGCCATTTCCGCGCAGCCGAGCATACAGATTGGCGCGATTCGGACCGAGCTCCGTAGTGTCCAGTATCCGGGCTTCGATTCCGTCGCGATCGAGAATTGCTTTCAAAAACCTCGCAGCGAGAATCTCGTTGCCAGGAGGGTTGGTCGTGTTGATGCGCAGGTAGTTGGCAAGAATCGACTGGGTCTCGGCCGTGAAGGTACGCCAGTCAATTGGCTTGGGCTGAGCGGCTAAGTCGGACGCCGGGAGGAGGAAGGCCGTGAGAGCGATGCTGCAAGCGGTTCTATTCATCGTGCAAGAGGCCTCACCGTTGGGAAAAGGGGCCGACTAATACTATTCGCCTGGCCTGCGATTCGCTGAATTGTGAAGCGAGGAGGCGCACGGATGGCTCGATTATCTGTAACTCGATCACTGGAGTTCGCGATTCTGGCGGCACTAGTCGCGGGCCAAAGTTGCAAGAGAGGCAACGAAGCGCCGTCAGGCCCGATGGCGGCATCGCTCATATTCGACAATTCCTCCCCGGAAGCTCGAGAAGCGCTGGCGACCCCGGTGGATTATCGACTCACCGACGCCAATTACACGCAGTGGGAGCAGGCACAGAACAATCTCGATGCTCTGCCGCGCTCCGCCTTGCGCTCTGCATCCGCTGGCGGTGGAAGTGCAATTGACCGCGCCGTGGCACGCCTGGAATCGAGTCCACGCGCACGCCGAGCGATCGAGAGCGCGGGTCTGTCGGTGAGAGATTTCGTTCTCGAAACCGTCGCGCTGGCGCAGGCAACGGAGGCTGCAGAGACCGGCAAATCGACAAGCGCCGCCCCGGTTCCAGCCGA
>WNFY01001942.1_pt1 | contig 19656 bp, 10 predicted proteins | sample 5400091 | NCBI WGS metagenome assembly WNFY01 (sample SAMN13153364, study PRJNA577476) | soil metagenome | isolation source: 60 cm soil or saprolite under grassland replicate 1 | place: USA:California | collected 2016-06-15
GCGGGAGGATCCTGTTTGAAATAGGAGCCGTAAATTTCATTTACTCTTTGAAAGTCGCCTAAATTAGTGAGGAAGATCGTGGTCTTAACGACATGATCGAAACTGAGTCCTTCAGCTCTTAGGACCGCTGCGATGTTGTCCAAGACTCGCTGGGTTTGCGCGGTGATGTCGCCGGGAACAATCTCGCCAGACTTAGGGTCGAGCGGAATCTGTCCGCTGCAAAAGAGGAAACTTCCGCTGCGCACCCCTTGCGAGTAGGGCCCAATCGCCGCCGGCGCTTCGTTCGTGGAAATGATCTTCTTCATGTGGCCGATTGTAACTGTAAATCTGACCGGCACAACGAATGAGAGACGCGGCTGCGAAAGCATGGCGAGTGGGGGCGTCCCGAGGCTGCAGAATTTTGTATGGAGGCGCATCGCCTGCCGGGCAATGGCAAGCGGGCCGCTTGCCCAACAACCACATTGCTGCATAGTGGGAACCCCACGATGCGACGCTAGATCGAATGTCGTTTACGGCTGGGTAGCTCAGTTGGCAGAGCAGTGGACTGAAAATCCACGTGTCGGCGGTTCGATTCCGCCCCCAGCCACATTTCTCTCATGCATAGAGAGTTATGTATATCTGAGTCCTCATAGTCATAACAAATGAAGCCCAAAGTCATAACCTGGCATTGATGTTTTTAATGGTTTAGACGCGGTGGATCGAAGTAGGCTTCCAATCGCCGCCCTATTAGCAAATTATTTCCGGCGCTAAAACCGGTTCTAAACGGTAATATAGAATTTCTAGTTCTTTTCTTGTGCGGCTATAGAAAATTTGGAGCTTCCGGGCAATTCTTTTTGCAGCTCTATAGAATTTTTCTTGCCGTTTGTCCCGGGACGTTCGCCGGAGTTCGTAGTAGTAGTCAGTTCTGCAATCGCTGGCAATCGAATGCAGTCCTTTCTATTTTGCGCAGGATATCAAAAAAATTTCGACTGCGGGGCTGTTTGCTAAAACTGATCAAGCAAAATTGGCACAATTGCAGAATTGCGGAGCTAACTCTCATTGTACATCAGTGGCATTATTGATGTCCGAATCCTGCCAAATTTCGACGCTCGCGGAATTCCAAGCGCAATCAGTGTCGGCCTAATGGCGCAAGCTGACGAAAAGCTTAGTTCGTTTCCGTTGAGCTCGAAGCGGCGATCGCTCATGAATAACCGGATCTCTCTCATTTAGAAAGTCGTTCGTCTTCACGCCCGACCTGAGGCTTTTGGTGATCGTTCAAAGCTTGCTCGGGAATATGCGCGGTTGTTTTCTCGGGTGACTGAGAGAATCGAATAACTTGCCCATAAACTGAACGCGCAATTGAAAATCCTGCAGCACGCTGATTCAGAATCCCTTTATAAAGGCAAAGCAATCATCATTTCATACCAATATGGGAAATCCAGGGAACCGTCTGCCGCCCGAGATGCAGAGAGCTGCGCGCTTCCCCTTCAGCGCATGAACGGCAGCCCACAAGGCTTCTAACCTGGTTTCAGCGTCTGTCGAACTCGGATAGTCAGCAGGCAGTTCTCCATGCAAAGCGACGAACTCAGCTTCGAGCACTTCATGCAGTGGCAACGAGGCGTTCGCTAATGAAATTTCGTTCGCCATGGATGCCGAAGCACGGCGGTCCGCCCGTCAGCACTTATCAAATGCTGGGTAATCCGTCAATGCCATTCCGCCCGGTTCTATGGTCCTTCGATCGCGTCAAAGCGTAGCCCGCTCGATCCCTCGCCGCGCCCAACTCCTTTGCGTCGCCCGACCCAAAGATGCATTGAGCCGTCTACCCAACGGGCATACTGATAGCTTCGCGTGACTCGCGCGCCTTCTCGGGGCACTTCTTCATCCGGCAATACCAGGTCGTGACCTGGGTCAAGAATCAGACCTTGCGGCTTGAGTCTTCCTTCGACCTCGCCCGTCCCGAGGCGCGGAAGGGAACCACGTTTCAAGCGAAGAGCGGAGCCAACCTGGACGGGAAGCAGGGGGACCCAATAATCAGGAACGGTCGTTCCCAGGCGATAGATAAGCTCTCCGTTAGGCATAGCTTCTGGTTCAGCTGCCGCAGCCGATTCCCTGCGTCGTTGCATTTGCTGATATGCTTCAAAACGATCCAACGGATGATTCGACGGACTTTCCACAATACGCTCGACTGCCCAAGCCATATTGGCCATCTCATCGCGAAGCAGGAGAACTTCTTCGAGCGTTGGGCCTTCAAGACTCATTCCGAGGGCCGGGGGCAAAAAGAACAGGTCCTGGCTTTTTGCTGTGGCATTAGCGCCAGGCTCGCCGTTTGCAGCTTGGTCCAGGGAGAGCGCGAACATGCGCCAGGAAGGATCGGGGCCATCGACTTCTGTCGATGAGGAAATCAGCATTCGCTCTCCGAACGTATTCGCCACTACGAGTGCTCCGATTCGGCATAATGAGCCCGCATCCAGTTCGATTGGAATGACGAACCAATCGTTGCCGTAGACGAGGCCAAATTCCACGAGGAGCAGTCGCGCCAGATCCTGAGGATTTGCTTCGACGCGTCCGAAATTAACGCGCGCGTCCTCGAACTCCCATAGGCGCGGAGCAGGCATTCCGCGGAAGGTGACGGGCGTGGGAAGGAAACAGAAAGTCGAGGACGGGACTTGGCCGATTGCGCCCAACTTTGCCGTTGGGTGAACAACGAACGAGTACCAATCCAAGTGACCTTCCAGGTATTCCGGGGCCCTGAGCACGGTTTCGCCGGCGACGGTCTGGCCCGAAACGGAAAACGAATACTCAAACCGATCGCGCAACCAAGCTGCGTTCTGGCCTGATTCACTGAACAAGGCTTCAACCCAAGCCAGCCACATGGTCATTGCCTGGAGAACTTCCGAGCGGTCGGCTTCGGGAATTTCATTTCAAGGGTGCCTGGTTGAAAAGTGCTGCAAGTCCGCTGCCGCGCCGGGCCTCCAGCAGCTTTCCGTACAGCTGTAGGCCATCGACCGCTCGCTGACCGACAACATCGAGAAAATGCAATGTGTCATCATCGAGTGTCAGTCGTTCCGCAGCACTCGGACGGCGCAGGGGAAAAGCTGTCCGAAAAAGCGGACGGTGAGTTCCACGTTTTTGAGCAACCAAAATCCGCAGGAAGTGCTGGCCTGTTTCCGCTGCAAGACGCAAGTTATTCTGGCCCGGACGCCGGATCGGTTCGCGTTCAACGAGAGTTTCAAGGGGGACTCTTAACGGTGAGTAGTTTTGCGCGTGCTCCGCAGCTAACTTTGGATCGGTCGACAAGGGACCCGGCAGAAACCGGCTAATCGGCGCGCTCCTGGCAATAAGTTGAGCCGCAGCCGGCGACCCAGCGTCATCTCCTTTAAACTCACCCATTTGCCATTGACGTGCAAGGAGCCAGAGCGGGTCGTGAATGCGAGCCTGCAGAGCGTCCTGCATTTCCGGACAATCGTTGCGTGGCTCAAGGATTACAGTTGAAGGCATACGTTTATCCTCCGGCGGATGGTGGATCGATCGCGCGGGAGAGGTCGATCGCGTCTCCGTCCACGGTGAAGGAAGGACGATAGCCCTTGCCGGCGCGATCCCATGTGGCCCCGCCATTGAAGAGCGTGAAGGCCATCCCGTATATTTTCCGGCCTTCCAGCCCGACGAGTTCGACCGGCACTTCCAAGCGCACCCATTGGCCCGCGGGTGGCAGCGGCCCCATGTAACGGCGACTATTGGTGCCATCAACCCCCCAGCCAATATTGTTTGCGCCCCAATAGCCGCGATGTTCCCAAGATCCATCGTTCCATTGCAGCATCACTTCGGCCGGCACTTGCGCTGGATCTAGAAACACGTAGGCGAACAGAATTTCGCCGGGCCCCGCCACGAGCGGCTCTGTGGCGCCGTCAAAGAAATGCTGGTGCATCCCAGCCACCATCGCGGATTGATGGGCCAATTTACCAAACAATGGCGTGGGCTCCGCATTTATCCAGTGCCAGCTTTCGCCGTCACTTCGAGGAGTAGCTCCCGTCGGCAGGTCATCTTCCACCCAACTCGCTTCGATCAGCCCATGTAAAGAAAGCGCGCGAAGCTGAGCCAGTTCGAAAGTTTCATTCAGGATCGAGACTAGCATATCCAGATCCCACACCGTCCGATTATCATCCGAGGAAACGGCGATCAACACACTCTGGGGCGCGCAGGCGCTGGGTTGATCATAATGGAACGTCAGGCCGGTCGTTTCGCTTTTGCTCGGCACCACCTCGGCCCATTCGTCGATCGAGAGCCCGGAGAGCGGCTTGCTTAAATCGACCGACGACTGCAGCGGCAGGTGCGTGACCAGGGACAATCTGCCGCCGTCGATCGTTTGATTCGCACTCCGAGGCAGAGCGACCCAGCGGTCGTTTCGTTTGTAGGGCAATTGGCCGACTTGCAAGGTGAGGGCCGCATCCTCATTTGTAGCTTCAGCATATAAGAGCGCGGCATTCAACTGCGCCACACCACTGCGTACCCGGCTCACGCGTTGGAAAAAGGTCACCGCAGCAAACGGATCGCCGCCCTGTAGAGTAAAAGTGTCGCCGAAGGTTTAGTTCAGGTCGCTGCCATTTTCAGGCATAAACCGCGGCAGAATTCGGAAATCGGTGCCAAATACTTCGCAGCTTCGAGCCAAGTGATAATCCCGCCGATCTTCCGCGGCTGGTGCACTGGCCCCGGTCAACTTAGCGATTCTGGCCAACCGTTGGTTTATTTCTTTCGCGACGGATTGAGCCTGCGCCAGCAGCGTCGATTGAACATCCGGACTGTTGCCCGTTGCTGAGAGGGGAACTGCACCCTGGACGCCAAAGAATGTCATGCGAAGCAGAGCGCTGCGAAACTGCCCCACATCCGGCGAGCTGGCCGCTGCGCTTAGCAGAGCGACAAGACTTTGCTGCGCCTGTTGTAACTTCTGCACTGCGCGGTCCACCCGGCTCGCGAGTTCGGCGATATCGAGTCCGGTCGCACTCGGCGCTTCCGGCAACGAAACGTCGCGGCCGTCCGCGGCCCTTGCGCCTGCGATCAGCTTGCGAATGCTGCGGGCGACCTCGATCAGTTCGCCGAAACTCATAAGATCCATCGGCCATGACGGATCCCTCTCAAAGATTAAGCGAACCTCTGCGTTAGGCACATCCGAAGGAAGTCCGGCGCGCAGCAGTTGGTAAATAACCCGCTGTTCCAATTCGGAGCGCTGCGCCTGCCCGTCGCCTTCGGCCATAAACGCCACATCCAAAGGCGAAAGATTCAAAGTGCGCAGAGTGGTTTCGGCAGTGCCGAGCACAGCGCCCGTCTTTCCGTCCACATACTCGGCTCGGCAACGAATCCGCGCGGGATCTCCGAGGAGCTTCGCCGCCCACGCGTTTAGAAAGGGTTCCGCCGACGCCCGTACCTGGTTTTCATCCACTGGCCAATGGGATGTTACCTGAGTCGTGTTAACCGATGATGACCACAACACCAGGAGGCGATGCGTCAAGCCGATCCCCGTGCGCGGGGTGCGTATCACCTCGAGTTCCGGTGGCGCCATTTCGCCAGTCGCAATCGCGTCGAGAGTGGCGCCAGCGCGAAGAGGGTTACCCCGGACTAGGTGGTACACACTCTCGGCAACAACAACGTCGCTCACGGCATCCACCATTTCGTCGAGAGCTCGCAGTTGGGTGTCCAGCGCTTTGAAGTCGTCGCTGTCGACGGCCGGAAACCCGAGAGCCGCATTTCCGAACGGAATCGTGGTCGCATCCCAGCGTGGAGGTGGAGGCTGGTGCTTGATGCCTGCTTTCCAACGCCGCTGTAATTCCAAGCCGTCGACCACGTTGTTAGCTGCGACCGATTCGAGCGCCTTCGCCCATTGTTTCTTGAGAAGTTCTCCCAGGGCCGCGCGTGCGGCAGTCAGGTCGGCTTCAGCTTTGCCTCGTGTTCCTTCCTTGCTGAGCGCTTGTTGCTCGAGCGCCCGCGCCGCGGCCTCTTCCCGAGCGATCTCAGCTTCGAGGGCGGCAATGGAATTGGCTTTGGAAGGATCATGGAGCGCGCTGATGAGCGTCAGGTCAAAATCACGAATACCGACGCGCGCATTGAAGTTATTGTGGGCAAGCTTCGCCTGGTTGAATGCCTGCGCTCGTTGCGCCTGCAACACCTGGAGTTGATCCGCCCACGAATCCAAATCCCGTTCGTCGACGATATCGATATTAAAATTGGATTGGCCGGGCTTTTGGTGAACGCCGCTTTGAGGTTGTCTGTTCTGCTGCTGGGTAATGCTGGCATCCACTTGCGCTACGGTCGCGTCGGCTGCCCTGGCCAACTGATCAAGGGCGTTTATTGCATTGACTTCATCCTGCAACCGCTGGCGCTGGTTCTCCAGTTGTTGCTTGAGCAAGCGGGCAGCGTCAGCCCGCGCAGTGGCCTCCTGGCTCTGAGCGTACAAATCATTAATTTCTCTGGCGAGAGCTTCGGCCTTATGAAGGTTCTCATATGCCTCGGCCAACTCGTCTTCCTGCTTTAATCCTGCCAGAGTCCGAAAATCAAAAATGTACCGGTCCAATCCGTTATCGTGCAGCCCTCGCTCGAAGCGATAACCTAATAGCGCTCCCAGCGGCTGGCCCTCGCGCACGCCGTCCAGCACCCATTTCGCGCGGTGCACTCGTTCTGATGAGAGATCGATCGCGAGAGGTTCTCCTTCGGCTTGTCCCTTGTGCGAGAGATAACCGCTGCGCAGAACCGCCGCCGCTGCGGCGTGACCCAGTGACGGCGTATGCACGTATCCCTTGTTGCTATCCGATACAAACAAGGGTCCGGCGCTTACACCATCCGGAGGCGTCACCTGCCGCAAAGGCCGTGCGGGACGCACATTCTCCAGCCAACTGAAGCCGGCCAATTGCACGCCCGTGGGAACACTGTTCCGGAGTGCCTTGAGTCGTTTCGTGGCCAAGGACGTGATCCACGCGTCCAAACGATGAGTGGCGCTGTCGAGCGTCTCCGCCATTAACGAATGAAGCGCTTCGACCGGCAGATTCTCTAAAAAACCGAGGCTCTCCTGAAAAACAGCTTGCTCGGGTGCGTGCGTCTCGAACAACCGAAGCGCCGCCTGCCGCAGGAACAAATACGGCAGGGGATGTGGTTTGGGCGCGTGCTTCGCATCCCAGTTAGGAAAAGCCTCATTACGGATTGTGTCCGCATTGCTCTGTCGCAAAAGCCGAAGGTAATTCGGATTCGGCGTAGACCGAAGAACATCCTCGTTAAAGGCGGCTGGCAACCGCCGGAGCGGAACAGGATCCTCCACGGCCGATCCGGCGTCCGTGACACGTGCGATGAAAAAACGACAGGCGTTGGCGTCTTCTCGCAGCAAATCAGACATTTCTGTCCCCAAATCGACACGAGGCACGCTGCTGCCGTAAAGAGTCCAGAGCTTCTTCAGCGTGCGCAGAGAAATCGACAGCTTTGCGTCGTCCGCCCTCTCGCCTGCGAGGCGCCAGCGTTTGAGCGACGTCACCGGCAGCAGACCGTACGGCTGATTGCCTACGCGGAAGGCGGCGAATGGCCCGCGCGCCCGCACATGCTCAATGAAATGGGCGCGTAGAAACGCGGCAGGCACTTGGGCCGAGAGTTGCCGAAGGAACGCGCTGTCGAGGACGGGCCACAAGCCAATGCTCATAGCACGGGCAAAACGCTGCTCAGTCCCGTTCGCATTTTGCACGTGAGCGAACAGCTCAGGCGTCGTGCCCAAGGCGGTTGTCAAGATCTCCGCGTCTGAGCCGTCGCCGGGGTGGACGAGGGGATCGCCGCGTTCGACTGGAAACGCGCTGTCGGCCTCAAGGTCACCTGAGGCATATCCGGAAGCGGCTTCAGCGGTATTGTTTGTAGGTGTGTCCTGCGGAACAAAAGCGAGCTCCTGAGTGTAATGCTGGGCATCGAACAGGGCCGCGAGACGCTTGTTTGATGCCTTATCATCAAGGGCTGCTTTGATCCCCACCACCAAAACTCGATCAAATCCGTTCTGAGCTGCGTCCGTTGTGAGCGAGACGCGCAGCCCCATGCCGGCTGTAACAGCGGTGTCAAAGTCAAGCATCCAGCGCATCTCCTGATTCACCGGCGGCAACATGTTATCTAAAACGATCTGTGCCGGTTGGGGTGCCAGACCGGTGACCAAACGATCGGCAATAGGACTACCCCAGGCGGTGAAAACGGGACGCTGCCGATTGTAACCGATAGCAACCCAGCGATCCGGCAGCACGGTCGTCTCGGGCGCGCGTGTCCAATTGGCGGCGCGGCGCGGAACGTTCGCAGGCAAACCTGTCAGCACTCGCGCAATCCAAGCGGAGCGGCGAACGCCAAAACGATCAGAGAGTTGTCGCCAGGCCCGCTTCTTCGCTTCCGTGTCGCTGCCTGCCGCGGTAGTATTCTGCCAGAATTGGCGGCCCCAGCGTTCTTCCTCCTCGCTCAGTTCCGGTTCGTGAGCGTCGATGTGAATGTCGTCTGGGTACACTCGAATCAGGAAGTCCACGCCTCCGCCGTCTCCTTTGCTAACGAAGCGCGTCTCCAGTCGCACCGGAAACAGAATGAGCGGTTGACGTGTGCTTACGCTTCCCAGGAGGCGACCTGTGGCTGCGTCGCGAGCCGTGCGGAGTTCTTCAAGCCGCGCCTCAAGTTCAGCTACTACGTCTCTGGCATTTTGCGCTGTTGATTGTGCCCCAGGGATCTGGCCGTTAACGGTGTTTAGATCGGCCTGCATTTGAGTCTGCCTTTGCAGTAGCGCCGTGCGGGCGCGATGTGCATTGTTCACGCGGTTGAGAGCACGGTCGTAAAGCCGTTGCAGCCGGATCGTTTCCTTGCGCCACGAGGCAAGCTCTTGAGGCGTTACATCGTCGCCAAAATCTGTATCAATCTTCTTCAGGCTACGGCCCTCCTTAAATGTGGTCGTTCAACTGCCCGCTGATATCTGCAACGGCTCCTTCCGCTGCGGTTACTTCGGCGTTGGCAGCCGACAATTGGCCCGCGATTGTCGCCAGCCCAGTGGTGAGTTCATCGCGACGCGCGATCAGGGACGCTAACGCAGCGTCCGCCGCTTCGGACGCAGCCTCGGCCGCTCGGTGAGAGTCTTCCATGTCGAGCACCCGTGCCCAAAGGCCAGCTGCGGTACTCTCAAGGGCTGGCCAGTCCAATGGATCTCTCTCGATCTCGGCTGTGAATCGGTTGAGATCGTCCAAATTCTGGTGAGCGAGCTTGGACTTCTGTGTAGCAGTGGCGACCGCCTGATTAAGTTGCGCGAGCGTCGCAAGTGCCCGGGCCACTCGGGTTTCGGCAGCCTGAGCCGCTGCTTGTGCCGCCGCGATGGAATTGTTGAGGTTATTTAGCTGGGTGTGAGCTCCGGCGGCGCTGGTCGCTAGCGGCTGTCGCTGGGCGTTCAGGTCGTCCAGACGTTTCTTCCAAACTCTCCATGCCGGGTTAGGACGCGGCGGCTTGTTTGGCTGTTCGATGAATTGGTCGGGCTCATTTGTTTCGTGCTGGCTTATCTGAGCATCAATAGCGGCCAGCGCTTGATCAGCCGAAGCGGCGTTCGCCTGGACCGCAGGTAACTGCGCCTGGAGATTACTCAGCGTTGCGTGGGCGGAGTTGGCGTCGACCTGCGCTTGAGCAACCGTTTGCTGTTGCGTGTTCGCCTGAAGGGTCGCATTTGCCAGCTCAGCGTCGGCCTTTTGGACATCCGCTTGAGCTCGCGTTTTTTCGTTTTGCAGGAACGGCATACTTAACTTCCGGTTAACCACGCCCTCGCATGAACCGCCACTCGGAATGGCTTCTGCCGGGTGATGAAGGCCATCTGCGCGGAATTTGCTCCCCAGGCCACATTGTCCAGAGTCTTCCCCTTCATCGGGCCATTCAATGGTATGTAGATCAGCTCGTTGAGCGCCTTCTCGTCTATAGCCAGATTGCCCCAGGAAAGGTCGCTCCAGTGCTGGGGCACACCTCCGAACGTCACCGCCACATCCAGCCCGAATCGCGGTTCCGTGGGCTGCTGCTGCAGGACAAAAAACCATCCCGGATGGCCGCCGCTCTTGGTTTCCGCGCCCCGAACCTGTGCCTCCGTCAAAGAAAAGCCGAGCATCGTAATATCAGGGGCGCGCGTTGCTCGGAAAATCGGGTAACTCTCCTCTGTCCCGATTTCGCGCCGTTCCCCGTCCGCAGACCAAACAGCTTCGGCCGCGTACACCATCGCTCTGGGATATCGATGCAATAAATCGCCGCGGATCAGTAAAACCATCTGCCCTTCTGAGCTTCCCTTCCCGACGTTGTCACCCAGATGACTCGTCTGACTCCAGGAGGTGATCGGCTGAATATCTTTGAGGCCTTCACGCTCCGCCGGTGTTGGCAGCGGGACCCGCCCCAAAATATCCCAGAACTGCCGGAAGTACGTGCCACGCTGATCGGTCGGAAACCCGCGCCAAAGCAACTCCCGTCCCATCTCGTGATTGAGCCCGACCATGTACGCTTCAATAAAGCGCGGGTTCGTCTCCAGCAACGAAATCGTGTTCGGTGGAACCAGCTCGATCCCGGGGAGCAACGCCTCCTCGAAATAATCCCGCAACGGTTCATACATAGCCTGCGGAAATTCGGGACCGAATCGGATCAACTCTGTATTCTCAGTCTCCGCACTTTCTGTTCTGCTCGCAGCCCTGAGTGCCGCTCTCGGTTTGAGCTCTCGAAGCAAAGCTCTTTTGATCGCCGTCAAATCCGCGGCCGTCGGCGACCCATCTGCATCCGGTCTGAGGACCGTCGCGGAGGCACTAGCTACCCGCACGATGGGGTTCTCGATCGTTAGACCGAAAGACCGGGCCAGGACGCGTGGTTCACTCACTCCCCGGGCGCGAGTCGTGGCTGCACGAGTAATGTCGCGTTTTCCCTGCGCTGCGGTTACACGTCGTGCGAACGGTCCACGTGCACGCGCGATGCGCCGGAACGCCGCCGACGTCATTCCGTCCGCAGCCGCAGTGGGCAAAAACCGAGCAACGGCACCAGTTCTTGCAATGGCTCTCCGGATCGGACTCGTGACTTGCAGCAGTGAGCCCAGAGGCAGCGGCTGGATATGTTTATCACTCAGCACTTGCCCGACTGCTTCCGCCAATTGTTCGCGTTGCAGGCGCTGGTTGTCCGCCTCATGCTGTGCCAACTGCTCCCACGCAGAGGCCATCAGCTCTTCCTGCTCAAAACGGATCACTTGCGCTCCAAAACCAGCGGCAACCCGGTTCCGCGGATCAAGATTAAGCTCTCGAAACCAGTGCGGCGGCTTTTCATCCTCCGGAACCGTCCTTTGCTTCGCGTGCCACTGACCGTACAGCGGCGGCCCCACGAGCGATGTCTCGCCATCGGATGACGCATGTTCGTTCGGAGCATTGAGAATTTTTCGCAGAGCCGTTTGAAAATTCGTGCGTGCACCATCCGGCCAGTGTGTCGATTTCGTATCCGATGTGCGCAACGCCCCTTCAAGCCCAAGCGAACTGCCCTCCGCACTTGGCGGGAGTTCTGGCATGCCCCAGTCCGGCGTTCGGATACTCGTCTCGCGCAGACCGAGACTCGCGGGCAATTTGCGTTTTTCCAGCCGCCGTGCCAACGCCTCGAAATCACCTTCGGCGCTCGTGCTGAACTCCCACGAATAATATACAGGCAGCCGTGCGCGCTCCGTACCCGTATTACTGGCGCCTGTCTCCCAGGCCGGACGCAGTGCCCGTTCATCGTCTGCCGAGATCCCTTCTCCCAAACCAGCTTTGCGCCCGACTTCAAATGTCGGAACGATGCAAGCAACGTAGCTCGTATTCGCATCAAGCCGGCGCGGACTGACCAAGCGTGACAGTGTCCGCTCCGGGTTTCGCCGCAGCAGATCACTCAACGCCTTGTTCTGCGCCGCCGCATTTAATGCCGGGTCCATCACACGCGTGCTGCCCTCCACAATCTGCGCGTGCGCCCACACCCATGCTTCCGCGAGGTTAGGGAGCTCCGTTTTCAAACACTCCAGCACCGGCAATGGAAGGTTTGGGGCCGTCGTGATTAACGCTCTGGTTGTTGGCACGGCAACCAGGCAAATCCACGGTTGAAGATGCCCAGCGCTATCGGCAGTCGTTGGCGTGAACAGCCACGGAAAATCCGGTCGATCGAATTCAATCAGCGGAAAATAGTTTGGCTCGAAATTCGTGAACAGGTGGTGCGGGTCCGTGCGAATGATTTCCCGAGGATCAAGCCCCGTCACATCGCCTGGCCCGTACAGCTTCACGGGCACATTAATTTCCTGTGCATCGTTCACTCGCAGCCGGATGGGGACCGCGAGATGACCGTCCGCCGCAGAGGAGCCTGCTGCGGTGAGCCCGGCATGCAGACCTTGCCGAAGCCACGAGAACAGGCGCGTCTTTGCTGTTGAATTGTCTGGCATGGTTTTGTCGAATTAAGTAGCTAGGGCAATCGTTCGATAGCGAGCGTTGCCCGTCCGGCGAAGCGGGGCCTGCCCGGCTGCTCCATTAATCACCACGGCGTCCAGAATCGCTCCTCTCATCACATAGACCGGCAAACTGGGCGGTTCCTCCTCTTGTCCGGGCACCACCATCTGCGTCTCGTATTCTACGTCCGCATCCAACAGCGGATCATAATGGTAGTCCACCTCGTCACTTCCAAAGCGAAGACCAGCATCCTTCGATTCAAACGAGGGACGCGACAGCCGCTCATCGTCGCTCAAACGCAAAAACTGCGCGACACCAAATGAGTCCTGCGTCACGTTAAAACTCAATGGTAACTCTCCGGCGCTTCCGTCCGCCCGACGCGGCTCGAGTGTAAAGCGATTGGCTCCGCTCACCGGGGCGTTGCCGAAAGTGTCGATCGTCATGTTCAGCGGAACCACTCGTTGCCGCACCGTCAAGACGGCCAGTGGATGCGCGCGCAGCGTCGTCGTGTCCGTCGATTCCCGAAAAGTGACCAACGGATGCTCACCGCGAGGTAATTCGCTGCTCCAGTTCCTCGCGTCGTTTACTGCCGCGATCAATAACCCCAGCACATCCACCGCCGCAGGCAGCTCCGCTGGTTCATCTCGTCCGAAGCGATGATCGACCGAGACGGACACACTAAAGAAGAGCAGATCGAACGATGCCTTCCCCTTTACATGCCACGGAGTCGGTCCCGACAAAGTGCCGTCCAGCGAAATCCCCATCAGCAGATGCCCATGATAGCGCACCGCCACTCCTGCGCTGATGTCCACCACAAATGAAAATGGCGTGAATTGAAACAGAGCGTCCACGCCCAGGTAGCCGTCCACGGTGAACCCGCCACCGGCTGCATGCAAAGTGATCCGCGCGCCAAATTGAGCCGTATTGGACGTTAGCGCCAGGTAGGCCGCGCATTGGAGTCTTAAATCATCACCTTGCGATAAATTCAGTGCGACGCGATTCAATTTTGGAAAACCTGCCGGCGGCAGGAAGCGCGGATTGAACCCGCCCACCGCGAGTAGGAAGCTCGATTGAGCTCCCCAACTTGCTCGCAACGCCATATCACCGGTCAGCGCGAACTCAAGGATCCGCGAGTCATACAACGTCGCATCGAGTGAAACCTCGCCCTTATTGAAATCGATCACGCCTACCGCATCCATCCGCACCTGCACCAACGCCGCTCTTTCATCAGGAAGAATCGCCTTTAACCGGCCAAGGATAATCAAGCGAACGGGCTCAGGCAGCTCCAGGATGAGCGCTAACTCCAAAGTCAAGATTGTCGGCGTGCCCCAACAGATCGTCGCCATCGGCCCAAACACGTGACGGCCTCTGACCGGTGGGAACCCCGTCCGCAAATCACTGACAATCTGCGGTGCGTTGCGAATTGGATCGGACGGGAACATGATCGACCCCAACGTCCCGTTCTTCAGCCCGCCTCGCAGCACATCCACCGACACCGTCCGATTGATTCCGAGCAACCCGCCTATTCCAGTCAAAGTGAAGCCCATCCCCAATTGGATCGGCGCAAATCCCTCCGCCGTTACAATGACCACCAGCGAGAACCCCTTGGATCCATCCGGCATTTTCGTTGTGAGCAACCCAACCGCCTTCACCGCGATGGTCTCCGCCACTTCCAACTGCAGAATGCCGCTGTACTCGCCCTTCTCGGGATCGAAACGTAAGAAACCTCCGCCGCAAACAGTCGGGGCGTCGATGGCAAGCCCTAGTCCGCTCGGCGGCCTGAAAGTGATATCGAGATCTGCCGGACCAAGGTTGCCGGGTCGGAAACGAACTTCAGACCGCAATCCAACATTCTCCACCACCGCTGTCACAGGGCCGAGATTGAATCTAAGAACGGCACCCGCCTCTAAAGCTATATGGTCGTTGGCTGGGGCCAACGACAATCTCAAGCCTTCGACATTGACTGGCCCTAGCTCCACGTGTGTCGCGAATTCCACGGCGAACTTCGCACCTCCCTTGAACGTGAAGCCTGACAAGAGAGTCATCCCAAACGCAAAGCCGGCCTCGGCCTGGACATTTAGACCCGACAAAATCTCTTGCAAAAAACCATCGCCCTCGCCCGGCGCAATAACCAATCGCAGCTTCTGGACTTCAGCTTCAAAACCTAAATCCATCTGTTCGGGACCACGCTCGGCAAACCATTTGATGCCTAATCCCTGGATGGATAGCCGCGTGCCGCCAGCGGTCCCCACCAGTCTCATCTGTTCAGCCTTGTCGGCCTTCTCACGAATAGTGACCGACGCACGGAAGGCTCCAGTCAAATTCAAAAGGCCTTGCGCATCGAGCGGCGGTCGAATAGCGATTCCGATGCCTCGGATGTCGGCCGAGGATTCGAAAACCAGTTCGCCGCGATCGCACACATCGAAATTAAACTCGGTAGCACCCATGAGGTACGGTAATAACGCCAGGCCTTTCTTCGCGCTTCCTTGGGCTTCCACTGGCGAGAAGGTGATCCCGAACTGGCTGTAAGTTCCCGGGGCAAGACCTTTTTGGAAAATTGGGAACCGCAACTCGGGTAGTCCTGCCGCAGCATTGCCAACCGCCGCTTGGGCAGCCGCCGACTGCGGATAGATACCGCCCGGCAAACCTGCGGCCCGCATCATGGACTCCATGCGCGTGAGAAACTTCTCTACGTCGAAGTCGGTTTCCCAGCGGTACACGTCATTGGCGATCTGCATGGGGCTTGTTAAAAAAGTACCGAAGCGGTCCCAGTTGATGAGTCGGGTCGATTCTCCGGGAGATGGATTCGGTTCGTGTTCGATTAACCCCAGCAAGTGCAGAGTTTCGTGAGTGTCAGGTTTTTGCCGGTCAAGAAAATCCAGGACCAGAAAATCGGTCAACCGTCTGGGTAAATCCTCAATGTTGGGAAGGGCTCCCCCGTCTCCGCCCTTGATCTCGGCATGGAGCTGGCGAATAGCATTGGTCGCCGCCACCAGTTTTGTAAGGACACTGGCAACTGCTGTCGCAATTCCGCTTTGATCAGCCGCCTCTGTCAGCTGTCGCACGGAATCAGTCAGCCCTTCCGCCTGGGTCGCTAGTCCCGATAGCGCCGAACCGAATGCGCCCGAGGGGATCTCATATCCCAATTTGCGGAAAAACGCCACGGCCCGATCAGGCGTGTTGATCGTGCGCAACGGCGCAATCGCAAGGCCAATTTCGGCGAGAAGCGATTGGAGAGTGTCTGCCATAAGTAGCTAGGGTGGACTTTGGTTAAGAAAATTAGAGAACGCCGTTTGAATCATGTCGGCGATGCCACGAACCCCCGTGTTGAATGCGCTTACCCGCACGTTCTGCCAACAGACGGCGATTTGTCCCGATAATCTGACACCAGGGTTTGAATTCGTTGGATCCATTTTAGCGTTGAAGGAGTCAACTTGCGAGGCGTTGAAGGAGTCAACTTGCGAGGCGTTGTTCCACTTGAGAAGAACGCCTTCCGAATAAACGTCGGGTCCCTTGGGCGGGGTGTTGGGCTTCAGGTTGGCCAAGCCCACTTTCACGCCCTCGAAATCGTACAGACGAGGCGGGAAACGGCTGATCCATGCTGAATCAACCCCATGGGCCTCCTTCAGTAGGGCTTTCATCTCTGCGCTGTTGGTAGTCGCGCTGCTGGGCGCGTCGATCAGTTGTCCCAAATCAATTAGGGAGAAGAAGCGCGCCATTTGTCGCGAGGTCGTTGCTTGCGCAGATTTGCCGTCATTGACGGAATCAATCTCTACTCGTGGGCCGCCCGCAAAATCCGCTGCGAGCCATATTCCTTTGGGTGGCGATGAATTGGGATCATAGAACCCGGAATTCATCAACTTGACGTTGATATAGGCGTAGCCGAGTCTTCGAATGCATTCAGCGGCACTGGCGTTGTTGCTCGGCACGATCATCTTGTACATGTGACTGACCTTGTTTAGCTCGGTTATCGTCGCGGCGTTCTCTCTTGGTTCCTTGTCGTCGAAGATGTGGCCCAGCGAGAGTTCATGCGCGCGCACGGTCCGATAAGTCGCATAGAGTGCGTGATCGACCGCGAGGGGAACTGAGAACGTTGGGTTGAATTCGACCTGCAGCGGCCCTGCCCCGAACCCGGTGAGCTTCAAGACGTCCTTGTACCGAGGCTTGAGCCCGACTCCGGCGTTGCGGATCGCCGGCACCGCGTCGGCCGACGTGAACTGTAGTGAAAGCGCCGCAAAAAATGCGTTCTCGTCGGCGAAGCCTCCCCCAGGGGCGAGTTGTCGTGCCTCCTCGCGCAAGGAGAAGGCGGCGAACATTGCGGCCACCTTTAGGAGACTGGCTGAGAAGTGCACTTCGTCGTCATGAATACCGGCGTAGTAATGATTGCTGCCGGTTCTGACATGTACGAAGACAGAAATCGGCACATGCAGGTTTCCTGCCGAGTCGTCATCTGGTTGGGCGCCTAGCTTATGCGCCAAAAGAGCATCCTTATATGCTTTGGAAAGATATGACTGCAGAGGCACCACAGGTTTGAGTGTACTGATATGTGGCTTGGACGGCTGGGAACCCGTGAAGAGTCCAATGATCGCTCGGGTTGTTTTCTTTAACCTGTCCACGGCTGTTGGGTCTTTGATCCTGTTTTAAGATTTGTCTTTCAGCTCCTCGACAAAGGCCCTTCGCGGTAATGCCGAACGATCCATTGCGCGCGCGTTCCGGACATTCCCGTCACGACATCACTGAAGGTCGTTCCGCTGAAATAGCGATCACGCAGTGCTTCAACGATCCGCCCGCACGCGGTGATATTACTTTTTGGAAAACGCGCCATGTTGAACAGATCAATCCGCGCGTCTTCGCCCAATTCAGCCACGGCTTGACAAAGTTGCTCGTCGGCGAAATCACGCTTGTTGGCAACGTCCGGCAGTTCGGTCCAACTAATCAGCGGTGTGGACCCTCCTCCGCCATTTTTTGTGGTCATAGCCAAGAGAGCGAGGCGGATTCCGCAAACCCCAACGCCATCTACAATTAGGGCGGCGAAATCTCCTGTTTCGTTGTTTAGCGCCACCGCTAGATTCTCGATGTGCTGCCTGCGCCCCCCTGGCGTCCGTTGCAGCGCCCCGTCAAACACCATACTGAATAGGAAATGTTGAAAGGCATCGTCTTCTTCCGGTGATTGCAATGAGACAGCCTGATAGTAGACGCTGTAATCGTTTACCAATTCGCGCACAACGTCAGGGTTGCCAACGCCAGGCCCAGGTTCGTCAGAGGCGCTGGAAATGAGGGCTTCAAGTTGCGGTTGAAGCGTCCCGACATACTGTGTGAGTGTCAGACTTGCCTGTTCGTTATTGCCGGCATCGAGAATCCGTACCTTGAGATCCAAAGCGCCGGTGGATTGCGGCTGATAGGCAATTTCTCCGAATTGCGTGGTCTGTGTACTCGGCGCTCCACCATTTTCTGTGAAGGTCCACTCAAATGACTCCGCTTCTGTCGACAGGCCCGCGTCTGTTACAAACACGATGTAGCCGTTCTCCCGATTAAGGGCCAGCGGCGAAGTGATGAACGAAACGAGCGCGCAGCGCCCATCGGGCGCGACGACGGCTTCTCCAAGATCGGCAGCTTGGCAATTGGCCGGGATCCGGCTTTCTGTTTTACGGGCCGGCATGTTATCGGTGCCTCAACTTCGTTATTTCGGCTATCAAGAACGTAGACTGCCGGACAACTCCGACAGCCGAAGGATCTTCAGCCCGTTTGCCTGCGCCAGGTTCTTCCTCCAATGGATTTGAAGATGGTTTTGAGAAGGAGTCCTGTATCTCATCCAGGCACGCTTTCATTAGATGTCGGTTTTACCAACTCCTACGGTACCTACGGAAAATTTTGCCAGCCGCCTGCAAACAAATTGGGGAGGTGGAGGGTCGTGCATTCCGTTGTTTTCTTCCCGGTCTGCCTCATGTCGTGTTCTCCATCCCGTGACGATCTCGCGAATCCCCCCGTCACCGAATTGGCGGCGAATTTCTCACCGATGCCGCGAATGGCGACTCCGCCGTTTGGCGGACTGATTGCCGGGGGAACAGGAGCGGAGCTTTGATCCGCTGCGCTCTCCTTTGCGCCCGACGCGGTCTGGTTAGGCGCGCTCACATAGCAACCGGTTTAATGAACTGGTATTGACTGCAATCCAGTTCCACGCGGAACTAGGAACCATCTTCGCAAGACGCTTTGAACCACGGCCTCACTTAAGATTGCTCGGGTTTCAGTTGGATCTGGCGATCGCGTTAAAGCGGCGCTTCCAGCGAAAGTTCGGCGCCTGGGGATTCTCAGCCCGGCCGAACATGCGTCGAAACGTCGGGTGACGTAATCGGAAAGGCTTTTATGTGATCCGCGTCATCATGTCAAGCCTTTTTTACGGAGCCTTTCAAACGCAGCGATTTCGGCGACTTCGTCACCTGCTACAATCAAATAGCGATCCAAACGACGAGAAACGTGCTGCGCGCGTGATGCTATCAGCGAACAGTCTCTCGTACAGCGGTACTCCCGCAGAATCCTTAGCTGTTATCGCTGCGACGGGTCGAAAATTCTCTTTGCAAAACACCTCCTCGCACTTCCCGGTCTGCTGCGGATCTTTGTGAATGGAGGCCACAAGTCATAACGCTACTCATAACGATTTAGACAGTCAGCGATGTTTTTGATGTCAATTTTGCGATGGGAGAAGCGATTTGGCTAGGGGCGTGTTTCGTGTCGGCAGTTCGATTCCGCCCCCAGCCATGTCTGATGGGCGCGTATTGACTATAGTGCGAGCCATTCCATGAAGTACGATTGGAAAGAGGCAGGCGAGGAATGGTCGGCGCCGTGGGGAAGTTCCGCTGCGCAATGGGCCGGCACAATTCTTCCGCGCATTCGCGATTTCCTGCCAACCGGCGCGATTTTGGAAATTGCGCCCGGATTCGGGCGATGGACGCATTATCTCAAAGATTACTGCCAGGACCTGCAGATTGTCGATCGCTCGAGTGAATGTATCGAGGCTTGTCGCCGGCGTTTCGCGGCTGATTCGCACGTGCGTTGTTACCTTAATGACGGCCGCTCACTCTCGATGATTCCCGATGCTTCAATCGATTTTGTCTTCAGTTTTGATTCTTTCGTACACACAAATCGCGATGTCGTGGACGCGTATCTTCGCGAACTGGGACGCAAATTGAAGATCGGCGGGAAGGGTTTCATTCATCATTCCAACTTTGGGGAATATGTT
>WNFY01010637.1_pt1 | contig 19656 bp, 23 predicted proteins | sample 5400091 | NCBI WGS metagenome assembly WNFY01 (sample SAMN13153364, study PRJNA577476) | soil metagenome | isolation source: 60 cm soil or saprolite under grassland replicate 1 | place: USA:California | collected 2016-06-15
ACCGTCCATCGGCGATCGCATCGAAGACCCGCTGGGCCGGACGAGCCATCGCGCCGAGATCGATCAAGCCGGCCAGCAACACGCTCGTGTCGAAGAAGTAAGGACCTACCAGGGCCACCGCTCTCGTTCCTCTTCGATGAGTCGCGCGACGTTCACCGAGGGAAGATTCTTGCCAGCCGCCGTGGGTCGGGCTATGAGCCGGCGGCCCACGCGTTCGAGCTTTGGTCCCGGAGCGCGGCGCACCAGGCGGACAGAAAGATCTTCCACCACAACGTCCAGCTCGGTGCCGGGCCGCAGGCACGCGCGCTCGCGCGCCGCCGCCGGAATCACCACGCGGCCTGCCTTGTCAATGGTTGTCTTCATGCCATTATTTTACCAGAAACCGAGGCTTTCGAGAAAGGACTTCGCCTCGGTGACAGGCTGTGCCGCGAACCGGGTCAGAGGGGACGTCGCCCTATGTCCACCGGGTATTCAGCCCGGGTTCAAGTCAGACCCTTGTCCCGGGCATAGAGGCCCAACTCCAGGCGGCCGTGGATGTGGAGCTTCTCGTAGATTCGGTGGAGATGGGTCTTGACGGTGCCCTCGCTGACGTAGAGGACGTCGCCGATCTCCTTGTTGGACAGACCGGTGCCGATCAAGCGGGCGATCTCGACTTCGCGCGGCGTCAGAATGCCGGAGAGCTCCTTCAGGGCGCCCTCGCGCCGCGCAAGCCGGTCGAGGGCCGGGCCGGCCATGGTCTTCTCCAGCCATTGCCCCCCGCCGTGCACCTTCCGAATGCATTCGACCAGGAGGCGCGGCGCCATCTCCTTCAAGACGATGCCTCGAACGTCGAGCCGAATCGCCTCGAGCATCTCCTCTTCGGTCAGGGTGGCCGCAAGGATCACCACACGAGTCTTGTGCGGCCGGCTCTTCAGTTCCCGCAGCACCGCGAGGCCGTCATGTCCCGGCATCCTCATGTCGAGAACCAGGATGTCCGGCCGCAGCTTCAAGACCTGGGCCGCGACCTCTTCCCCGCGGAGGCAGCGGCCGAGCACCTCGAAGTCTTCCTCCAGCCGGAACAGCTGCTCCAGCCCGTCCAGGACGATCGGGTGGTCATCAGCCAGGAGCAAGCGGATCGGCATGTCAGGCGACAGTCTGCGGCAGCGGGAGGCTGATGGAGAGGCGGGCCCCCGATTTACTCGAGGAGATGACCAGGTCGCCGCCGAGCGCGGAGACCCGTTCTTTCAGCGTGATCGGTCCCGCCTTGAACTTTTGAAGAGTGGCGAGGTCGTGCGTGCCCTGAAACGAGAACCCGTGCCCGTCGTCTGCCACTGTGATGAACACTGCGCCGGCGCCGCGTGAGATTTCCACCCGCAGAGAGGAGGCCGCGGCGTGCCGGGCCGCGTTGACCAGGGCTTCGTGAACGATTCGGAAGACGTCGTCGGAAACGGGTGCAGGCAGCTCGTCATTGAGCCCCTGGCTGCTCAGCTTGACGCGCAAACCCCATTGCCGCTCGATCCTGCTGCAGGCCTCTTCCAGGCGAAGGCGCAGGTCCCAACCCGCTGATCCATCGGGAGGAGCTGGCTTGAGCCGATTGACGAAGGAACGGAGATCCCGCTGCTCGCCGGCAATGGAGGCCTGGATCTCCGCGAGCCGTTCCTTTGCCGCGTGCGGGTCGCTCTCGAGCAGGCGGCGGGACACCTGGAGCTGTAGCGCGATGCCCGTCAGGGACTGCAGCAGGCCGTCATGGAGATCGCGGGAAAGCCTGATTCTCTCTTCCGCGGCCGCGGCCTCCCGCAGCCGCTCGCGGAGGGCGAGGTGATCCATGCGGGCGACGGCCAGCCCCGCGACGACTTCGCCCAGCACGAGGTCGTCCCATGTCATCCCCGGCTTGTCCAGCGCGAAGAGCCGCCCTTCGATCGCCTGTCCGTGCAGGCTCCACGAGAGGACCGGGCCGATGCTGAACCGCGCCTGCAATTTCTGGTCGAGCGGAGTCCCCTTCCATTCCTCCCTCTCGTCGCGCGAAGCGACGAGGACCGGAACGCCGTCGCTCCCGGCGTCCGCACAGAGGAAGCTCCTGCCCGCGAGAGGCCCGACGACCAGCGGACCGAAAGCCCCGAGCGGTTCATCGCTGAGATCGAACTTGCCGTCCGAGCGGAACGCCACGCGGGTCCACGGCTCTTCCGGCTCTTCCCAGATCATCAGCATTCGCGGAGCCTGGAGAATCCCCGCCGCGTGATCGAGCAGCTCCCGCACGACACCCGGTGCTTCCCCTGCATCCCTTTGCGGCCACGCGGCGAGCCGGGACCTCTCGGTCTTCAGCCTCTCCTGGTAGGTCCCCAGATAGCCGAGCAGAGCCGCCACGACAATGAGATACGCGCTCCGCACGATGAAGCGGTTCAGATCGAACGCCGGGTCGCGCAGGGTCTCGCCCGCGTAGAAGCCCATCGCCAGGAAGGCCGGGATCGCCACGACCGCCGTCCAGAACGTGCCGCGCCACTGCCAGCGCAGGGTGGCGCAGGCCAGCGAGAAGGTGAAATACATGAAAAAGGGACTGTTTGGGCCCTCCGTGAAATACATGAAGACCAGGAACGCCGCGAGGTCGAGGATGTGCGTCGCGAGCTTCCACCAGTTCGGGAACTTTCGAATGACCCACAGCAAATCGAGCAGGACGAGAGCGTACGCGGCGTATGCGCTCAAGAGCACGTAGGCAATCCGCGCGTATCTGGCAGGCTCGGACGGATCCAGACGCAGGGCCAGAAGAGAGAACGCCGCCAGGGCCACACGGCCCGCCGCGATCAGCCTTTCCGCCCGGCTGTGGGACGAAAAACGGTTCATGACAGAGAGGTCGGGGCGCGGCGCAAGAACGCCCGCCGGGGCAGCCGACAGCGCCTGGGAGACATCATCGTTTGTTCCAAGTCAGCCCTGGTGAGGTCTGATTCTATCGCTTCGAGGTGTTCCGCCGTCTCATTGCCCGGCGTCGGACAGACGTCAGCGCAGTCGGAGCACCAGAACGCCGGCCGCCGCGAGCAAGAGGGTGAGGGCGAGCAGCCCGTGGCCCCCCAGGGTCGGAACCACTGCTGCCGCCGCCGCCACCGAGGCGCTGCCGGTCGCCGTCGCCGTTGCGGTCCCTGGGGCGTCGTCGGTCAGTGTGACAGTCAGCGGAAATGTTCCCGCGCTCGTGTAGGTGTGGCTCCCGCTCACTGTGAACGTGCCGCTCCCTCCGCTGACGACGCCGGCCGTCGTGGAGGCGTCGCCCCAGTTGATCGTCGCGGTGAAGTCGCTTGCGGTATTCAGCGTATTGGTGTCGGAGAAGGTCGCCACGCCGCCATTGAAGGCAACCCCCTGAGTCGCCGCGATCGTCAGTCCCGTTCCGACGAGCACGTCGCTCTCGCCCACAGTCGCGGTACCGGTCGCCGAGACGGTTTGGGCGTTCGCGATGTCCGTTACGGTGACGATTACGGGGAAGGATCCCTCGTCCGCGTAGGTATGGGTCCCGGAGACCGCGAAGGAGCCGGCCGATCCGCTGACGACTCCTGCCGTCGTGGTGCCATCACCCCAGTCGATCGTCGCCGTGAAGTTGCTGGCTGGCTGCGAGGTGTCGTTGTCGGTGAAGTTCGCCACCGTGCCGCTGAAGCTCGCTGCCTCGAGGGGCGAGATATTCACCGGGGTGACAATAAGAGCGACGGCGACCGTACCGCTCAGCGAAAAGGTGCCGTTGAAGGTTGGCGGCGTCGCTCCGCCGACGATGTCCGTCCCGATGCGAAGCCAGTCGGGATCCAGGTTCGCGTCCCGAATCCAGCTTTGAAGGTCGGGGGAGAACGGAGTGCCTGGAGACACGATCGGCTTGGGCGCCGAGAGCCACAAGAAGTTGCCGCTCGACAGCAAGACCTGAGGGATGAAGAAGTAATGGCCGGCCGGCAGCGAGAAGGGGGGCGTGAAGGTCACGTCGAAGAGGACTTCCTCTCCGGTCACAGGGCCCTCGCCGCCGGTGGTCTGATTGGGGATCGGATGGATCCCGTTGATAACTGAGTTCGCGACCGCGAAGCTCGGGTTCAGGATCGAGGAAACGAAGGTCAGACTGGCCGCAGTGCTGTTGCGGGAGTCAAAAGCGACATCGGAAGGCGAGTTGACACGCGTCGGGACATGGCCCGACGGAGGGTTGACCGAATCCAACGGAAAGACGCGATAGATCTCGACCACGACCTGCGTGACGTTGGTCAGTGGAGCACCCGTGGGAAGCAAGCCGGTGAACGTCGCATGGTCGATCGTCGTCTGCGACGCGAGGATGAAGTCATCGGCCGACTCGATCTCGATCCCGCCACCGCTGCCCGGCCGCGACGCCGTACCGATGAGTCCGTTCGGAGTCCCTGTGCTGAACGTGAACGTCAACCCCCGGCTTGAGGCGGCGATCCAGAGGCCAAGCACCAGGAAGACAGTCAGGAAGATTGGCTTGCGCATGTCGTGCTTTCCTCGCGTTGTGGCCCGCGCGTTCTACGGATCTCTCTTCCGCTGATCCTCAAGCGCTCGATTGAAGGATCTTGTCTCTTCACAGCTCCAGACGCCAATTAGACGGTCCAGGTCGTGATGCAGGACCGTCTTCTGCTTCTTGCCGACGCCGGCGCCCTCTTCGAGCAGCCTGATGACGACGCGATTGACGCTCTCGCCTGTCTCGTCCACCTTCCGCCGGATGACCTGAGCCACTTCGGGAGGAACTCCTCGCAGGGTGATAGCTTTGATTTCTCGACAGCCCACGTCTGCATCATATCGCCGGGCGTCTTTCTTGAATCTCGCCACCCATGCAGGTCCGAAGCTGACTCACCAGACCTCACCGCGATTCATCGGCGACGTCCCGCAGCGTGCCCTCCGCCCATTCTCGGGCCTCGTTCTCCCGTTGCTCATCCGCGCCCATTGCCCGGTAGGCCTCGAGCAGGTCCGTGGAAAGAACATCAGGCCGCACCGGTGTTTCGATGAACTGACTGATCTTCTGGCGTCCGATCACGCGGTGGAGTCCCTGGTGAACCTCTTCATCTACGGTAATCGTCAGCTTTTTGTGCATATATACGTATCGCATACGCGGCCATCACGGTTGCAGAAGTCTTCGCCGGGATGAGGCCGAAGGAGCGTGAAGCCACGGTCGCCCTGCTGGACAGCCTCGAGCACTACGACATCACGAGGCCCGTGGCCGAACGAGCCGGCCTCCTGCGGCGCGAGTGGTCGGCGCGGGGCAAGACGATCGCACTCCCCGATCTCCTCATCGCCTCCGTCGCCCTGCCGCACGGTCTGATCCTTGTCACGGACAACGCGGGGGACTTTCCGATGAAGGACCTGCAACTCCACTCCTTTGGATCAGGAACGTCAGCGTGATCCACACCAGTAGGCTTTGACCGCGAGTTATTAGTAATTCGGCACGCGTGGATACCAAACCCAAGAAGGCCGTGACTCAAATAATACAGGATGTACACGGTTGACCCCTGGTTACGGGGTTACGGCGGCTTGCCCCGGGGCTGCGAGCGGGCTATTATGGCTTTATGAAGAAAGCCAGTATAACTGAAGCAAAAAATAGCCTCAGCGCCTTGATCGATGGAGTGCGGCATGGCGATACCGTCCTCATCCTGGACCGAGGTCGGCCCGTGGCGCGCCTCGAATCGGCCATGGCCGGACCGACCCAGGACGCGGGCGGACGGCTTTCTCGGCTGGAGCGCCAGGGTCTGGTTCGGCGGGCGGCGGCGCCGGCGCCGAAGCCCCTGCTCGTTGGGAGACCTCCACGGGCTAAGCGGGGAGCCAGCCTCCTGAAGGCGCTCTTGGACGAGAGGAGACGCGGCCGTTGAGGTTCTGGGATAGCTCCGCCGTTGTGCCCCTTCTGCTCGACGAGACTGTGACCTCTTCGGTGCTCACTCTCTACCGGCGGGATACCGCGGTGCTAGCCTGGTGGGGAACTCGTATCGAATGCGTGTCGGCGGTCTGCCGCCTGGAAAGACAGGGCAAGCTCTCCGAAGACGCCGCCATGACGGCTCTGGCCGATCTGGACCTTCTCGTCAAGAGTTGGAATGAGATTCAACCGGTGGAAGAGGTGCGGGAAACGGCAGCGCGTTTCTTGCGAGTGCACGACCTGCGTGCTGCGGACGCTTTTCAGCTCGCTGCTGCCTTTTTGGCGTCGGAGCGCCAGCCCTCCAGTCTCGAGTTCGTCTGCCTGGACGGCAGGCTCTCGGCGGCCGCGAAGCGCGAGGGCTTTACCATGACCCGGGTCCCCTGATCAAAGCCTGCGGTCTAACCGGCGCACCAGAACCCACCCTATTCTTCTCATTAACACCCTTAGCCGCTTAGCCGGCGAACGGGTTGACGCAAGCCGCTCCGGTTCGCTTGATCTCCTTGAGATTCCGCGTTGCGAGTGTCAGGCCGTGCACCCGGGCCGTCGCCGCCATCAGGCCGTCGATCACCGGGATCGGGTCCGGGACGTTCAATCGGCCCCACTCCTCGGCGACCGCGTCGTCGATAGGCAGGATCCGATCCGAATGTTCCGCAACGAGTCTCCGCAGCCAGGCTTCGCGCGCCGATCGGGCGTCACGCCGCCGGATGCGCTCGATGAGGTAGCTCAAAGCCGCGTCCGCCGGCCGATGTCACGGGGACGCCTGAAGTCCTCGTCGTCGCCCACCAAGGGTATCTCCAGGAGTCTCTGCTTGAGCGTCTTGCCCGCCGCCCGAGGCCCGAAGGCATGCCGGAGAATCTCCCGGTGTTCGGCTTCCGCCGATTTCCCGGGGCGAGCTGCCCGGACCCGGAGTTTCCGGACCAGGTCCTCCTCGAGGTCTCTAACGATCAGTTGAGCCATGGGCCTCCTCCAGCCCTGTGATAAGCCTGCTCCTAACCCCGTTTCCCTATGCCTTCGTGTTCAGAGAGCGTCGTAGTGAGATCATCATCCTCGCCCTCGCACACCAACGAAGACGGCCAGGCTACTGGCGTCAGACCGTCCTGTCACGCGAACTGGACTTCCGCCACCGTCCTGCGATTCTTCGCTCATTCGTAGTGGGTCCACATACGAATGACCTTCACCGTCTGGTTTGCATCGAGTACCTGATAGACAAGCCGGTGTTGAATGTTGATCCGGCGTGAATAGGCGCCCTCAAGGTCACCAACCAGTCTTTCAAAGGGCGGCGGGCTCTGTCTCGGATTCCTGCGAAGGGTATCGAGAAGTTCCTGCGCTCTAGCGCGAAGGCCGCTACGTGCGATCTTCCGCGCGTCCTTCTGGGCCTGCCTCGTGAATACGACCCGCCAAGCAGCCGCGGGTTCTACCAACCTGGCTTCTCAGACGTTTTCCCAATCGGCACCTGCAACCCCTTCCGTATCGACTCCCGCATACCAGGGATCGCCAGGAGATACAGGGTCTCCTGAATTGCCCGCCAGTCTTCTTCTGCTATCAGAACCCCGTTGTGGCGTCGTCCCGTGATTGCGATCGGCACGTGGGTTTTCGCGACCTGGTCGAGGAGCCGGTACAGGTTCGCGCGCACCTGCGTGGCTGTTTTTGTCGTCATGCCGTAACCGTACGGGATTGCGTACGTATTGTCAAGTGCCTTTCGCCCTCCCAGGCGGTCCTTCGGCCCAAGGGGAGTGTCGGCGCGGCGAGAGTCCACCACCAACTATGCTCTGAATGAGACCGCCGGGTGAGCTCATCCCGCCAACCGGCGTGCAGCTGCAGCCCGCCGCTTCGACGCCTACCTGGGATTCAATTCGCGCCGGATCGTTATTGCCGAAGGCGGCCGTACCGTACCTCAATAATACAGGATATACACGGTTGACCCTCTGTCATCCTCTGTCATCCCCTCTCGGTGAGTCTACCGGTCGTTTTCCGCGGATTCAGGCATGGTACGAAGCGCGGCAGCCGGGCCTCGGCACGCGAACCCGGGCATTCCTGGACTTCGTTGTCGCTATAATGAACCGCATGGCGACCACGTTTGCACGGATCACCGTCAACCCGGAAGTCTGCACGGGAAAGCCCTGCATCAGGGGTCTGCGATTCCCTGTCTCCAGGCTTCTGGGCCTGCTTGCGGCGGGCCAGACACGCGAGGAGATCCTCAAGGCCTACCCGTACCTGGAATCTCCCGACATTGACGAGGCGCTGGCTTACGCCGCGAGCCTCGCTGAGGACGAGACGGTCGAGATCGTCACGGGTTGAGGTTCCTCATCGACATGCCGATTACGCCGCTGGCTGTTCGCCAGCTCGAGGCCGCCGGCCATGACGCGGTTCATGCCTCGCAAGCCGGTCTTGCGACCGCCTCGGATCAGGAGATTCTGGAAGTTGCGAAAAGAGAAGGCCGCATCGTCGTGACCGCAGATCTGGACTACCCTCGAGTCCTCGCCCGCAGTGGCGCCCAGGGTCCCGGGCTTATTCTCTTTCGCGGTGGCTCCTACTCGGACGACCAGATGCTCTTGCTGCTCGACAGAGTTCTGACCCGCGCAAGTGACCTGGATCTTCAACATCCATCACAGTCGTCGAGCGAAGCCGAATTCGACGACGTCCTCTTCCTATCGCCGAGTAACGCCCCCGCACGCCTTTTCCATAACGCTGCTCACTGAAAAATCAGCACTCTTCGCCTCTCGCCGTGACGCGAACGAGGGCGCGAGCCGCTGCGAATCCCCCGAATAATACAGGATGTACACGGTTGATCCTGTGCCTTTCCGCGCAAGTGACCTGGATCTACAACGCTCCATAACGGTCGTCGATCGAAGCCGAATTCGACGACGTCCTCTTCCTATCGGCGAGTAACGTCCCGCACGCCTTTTCCATAACGCTGCTCACTGAAATATCAGCGCTCCTCGCTTCTCGCCGTTGACGCGAACGAGGGCGCGAGTCGCTGCGAATCCTCTGAACAATACAGGATGTACACGGTTGACCCTTCTCGACACTGGAAGTGCTGGTCCGCTGTCACGACGCGAAAACCGTGCTGCATAGCGCTCGCCGCGATCCAGACATCGTTCGTCGGAATCGGAGTCCCCGCCGACCACAGGGAATTCAGTATGACGGCGTATCGGTCGGCTGTCTCCTCGTCGAGTCCGAGGACCCGGGCGCGAGGCGAAGCAAGAAACTGCGCGAGTTCCCCGCAAATAATACAGGAAGTACACGGTTGACCCCGAACCTTTTCTCGACGCGGAGGTGACGAAGAGTCACTTTGTGGTCGCGACGAGCTTCTGGAACCGCGGATTCTTTCGCAGCGGGTCGAAGTTCGGGTCGATCTCGAGCCAGGCAGGCGAGAGCCAGTAGGGGATCTTCAAGAGCGGCTCCAATTGGTCGAGCGCTTTCTCCGGCTCTCCGACGAGCACGTAGATGCGCGCGAGCTGGTGCTGGTTGTACGGGCCCTCGACCGCGTCCTTGGTCACTGGCTGAAGCGAGACGGCCCGCTCTCCCTCCCGGATCGCCTCTTCTTTCTTTCCCAGATAGGCCAGCGCCAGGCCGAGGGAGGCATGCCGTTGGGCGTCCTGGGGTGCCGCGCGGACCTGCTCCTCGAAGGCTTTCCGCGCCTTCTCGGCATGTGTGTGCACACCTGCTGCGTCTCCGCGAAGGGCATAGGCCTCGGCGAGGCACAGGCCCCAGACTCCCTGGTCGTCGCCGAACGCGCTCGGAGTCAGGCGTAGGAGCAGGTCACGCTGCTCCTCGTCGAGGAGCCATACGAGGTCTCCGTAGTTCGCCATGTAGGCCACGAGCGCGGCGGGTGTGACCTCCCTGGGCGTGGCCCTGAGCACGGCCCGCGCCCCGGGCAGGTCCCCCTGGGCGAGGAAAGTCATGGCCTTGAACTCGATCAGATCGAGATCGGCGGGCGCGAGAGCGAGCCCGCGGTCGAAGACCTCACGCGCCTGGCGATATCGCCGGAGATAGTTGAGCGTGGAACCGAACAACTTCTTGATCAGGGTCAAACGGGGATCGAGCGGCTCGGCCCGCCCGAAGTGCTCCGCCGCACCCTCCCAGCGTCCGAGGCTCTGCTCGACACGAGCCGTTGTCCTCAAGAGATCCGAGTCGGCCGGCGCGATGCGCAGCCCCTGCGTGAAGAGCTCCAGGGCGCCTTTGTCATCGTGGGCGACAACCACCCGATGGATGCCGAGCGCCAAGTATCCCTGAGGACTGTCCGGGGCGAGCGCTACAGCCTTCTCCGCTGCGTTGCGAGCGCGTTCCCCCAGCTCGGGCTCGGGCGTGCCGTTGCCGTACAGAAGGGAGCTGGTCGCCGACACCTGAGCCCATGCCTGCGCGAAACCCGGATCGAGCGCCACGGCCTGATCGTAGAAAGAGAGCACGCGCCGCAGGCTTGGCGGATCCTCAAGTCCCCTCTTCGAGGCCTCCTCTCCCCGGAGGAAGGCATCGTAGGCGGCGAGGTTCTGTGTGGGCTTCCCGGCAAGCCGCTTCTCCTCCCCCGCTCCGAGCGCCACTCCGAGCCCCTTCGCCACGCGCCTGGCGATGTCCGAGTGCACCTGGAAGACTCCCGCCAGCTCCGCATCGAAGGGCTGCTTCCACTTTGATGTGGGCGCACCCGAGCCCGGCACTTCCAGGAGCTCGGGGCTGACCTGCACGCGGCTCGCCGTGCCCGCGCCCTTCTGCCGGCGCACCGTAGCTTTCAGGAGATACCGCACCCCGAGCTCCCTGGCGATCTGCACGGGGGACTTCGCCGCCTTCTTATAGGCTGCGGAGCTGGCCCGGGCGATGACCTCGAGACCCGAAAGTGACGCGAGCTTGCCGCGCACCGCGTCCGCAACGCCGTCGGCAAAATAGTCGTCCTCCGAGGCACCCAGGTTTTGGAACGGGAGCGCCACGACCCGCTTCGGTCCTCCCGCCTCCGCGGTTCTCTTGTGAGCCCTCCGCCCGAGGATGATTCCCGCGAAAAGAAGGGCTAGAAGTGCAAGGAGGACGGCGGCGCCGACCGCAACCAAAACGAGAGTCCTCCTCCTCGCCGCGGCCAACGGCGCCGTCGTCATGGAGCTGCCGGAAGGCGAGACGCTGCGCAGCAAGCTCGACCTACTGTCCAGAGTTGCAAATCCGCAGACAACGTACAGCTCTCATCCTGAGCGAAGCGAAGGATCTGCTCCCGTGCTAGCACACGCGGAGCATATCCCTCACCGTTTCCCTCGCGCCGTCGCCATAGCGGCTTTGGCGCGTCGGCGACTTCGGATAAAAAGGCAGGCCGGCGATAATGGAGAGGCCGGCTGTTTCCAGCCGGCCTCTCTTAAGTTCCTACTCGCTTTCGGCTACGGTGTCGGATTCGGCGTCGGCGTCCGTGTCGCACCACACGGCGGGTCATTGTTGATGACGAAGCTCTCGTGCCCGCAGGCTCCGCCGGCGCTGAAGCCGCCGTTGCTGTAGACGACCTGCCATTTCCAGGTCCCCTCACCGGTGGCGACGAAGCAGCCGGGGATGCCCCCACCACCTTGCTGGCAGTTTGTCGTGCTGACGGTGGTGTTGCCGGTCCCGGACGGCTTCGACTCCGTGAAGGCGGGCGTGCCCTGACACACACTGCCGGCGCTGGTCGGGGGGTAAAGGTTAAACGTGATCGTGCCGCCGTCAGCCCCGGCGATCGTGGCCGTGTCGTTGGCGACAATGGCCTGATCGGTGCCGAAGCAGGGAGTCGGCGTAGCGGTCGGCGTCTGCGTCGGCGTGTTCGTCGGCGTGTTCGTCGGCGTGTTTGTTGGTGTATTCGTCGGCGTGTTTGTTGGTGTATTCGTCGGCGTGTTCGTCGGCGTATTCGTCGGCGTGTTGGTCGGCGTGTTCGTCGGCGTGTTCGTCGGCGTATTGGTCGGCGTGTTCGTCGGCGTATTCGTCGGCGTGTTCGTCGGCGTATTGGTCGGGGTATTCGTCGGCGTTTGCGTCGGTGTCTGAGTCGGCGTCTGCGTCGGCGTCTGTGTCGGCGTGTTCGTCGGCGTCGGCGTCGGCGCATTGTTCGTGAAGGTGCAGGTCCAGTTTTCCCCTTCCTTCATGTCGATTTCGATGCCGACGCCAGTGTTGTTGCTAAACGAGCTCGCGGTACCGCTGTTGGGGCTGGTCACACTGCAGTCAAGCGACGTAGGCGCGGTGAGCGTCCATCCGGCGGGGATGGAGGATTCTGTGATGTCGTACTTTTGGAACGTGTCGATGCCGGCAAATGCCCTGGTCCCAGCGCAACCCAGAGAAAAATTGCTGAGGGGAGAGGGAGTGGCGGTGAAGCCGAATGACAGCAGACCAGTTGGGTCGGTGCACGACTTGTTGATCGTGATCGAACCCTTGAAGGTGACCGCGTCGGCGGAGAGCGAGCGGTCCTGGTTGCCGCCGGAGCCGTCGAGGTCAACCAACCGCGTATGGTACGGGGACCCCGGGATGGCAACACACGAGGCGTTCTCGCCCCAGTCTATACGCGTTGAGATGTGGCCGCCCCACGCGATGACCGGGTTGGCCACGGTCGGCGTGAAACTGATCGTGATTCTCGCTGACTTGTCACCGTCGAAGCCCGGGCCATTCGCGTACCCATAGTACGTCGGGCCGGGCGGAGGGAAGCCGACAGAGTCAATCGTCCCGCCATAGATCGTGAAGAACCCGGCGGCCTGCGGGATCGGGAAACCCGGCGGGGGACCTCCACTTCCGTTATCCACCTGAGGATCCTTCGGGATGGCAAACGGGTTGGCGGCCCCGTTGCATGGGGGCGCTGTCACGTTGAAATCGCACGGGGTCGGTGGAGCCCCGGAAACCGAGTAGTTGTAGGTCGTCAGGTAGTCGAGCGCGTGCTTGCCGGCCTTTGTCGTGTCCCATTCGATCGTGACGGTGTGCGTGGCGAGGCTAAGGCTGCCGAACCGCAGCCGATACGGGATTGAGTCGCCCTCGAAGTACTGCGCTTTGCTGGCGCCGAGATTACCGTTCACCCAGGACCCCGGGGCCTTGTTAGCCCACTGGTCGAGGTTCGCGGACGGGTTGCCGAACGCCGCCTGTGTCGAGAGGCCCGAACTCCTGCCCCTTGCCGTCAGCTGGAGCATGACGCCGCGGTCGTGCGCGTCCTGCATGAACTGATTGTTGAAGATGTTGCCGGAGGCGTCGGCAATCACGGTCACCCTGCGGTCGGCGTGCGTCGCGGGCTCCTCGTGAAGCAGGAGGGTCACCGCCTCGCCGGGATCCCAGCCGGAGCTGGTGACGATGATGACTTCGCCGCGCGCGTATTCCATCTTGTCGGTCTGGAGGCTCACGCTCCGCTGGGCGTCTGCCGGATCATCGGAGACGTCGGGAGCCGCGGGCGCGGCCTGGGCCTGCGCAGGAGTTGCGCTTTGAGTGAACGCGGGCAGCCTCAGCCTGCTGGCCGAAAGGGCCACTCCCATACAAAGAATCGCCAGGATGGTCAAGAGATGGGACTTGTTCGAGTGTTTCATGGTTGCCGCTCCTTACCTTTCCGTTTCCACCAACGAGACTCTTCGGTTTCCAGATTGCTAAGCTGCACGTTCAATATGGTTCTGCTGACCGAGATGCTAAGCGACGGGAACGACGAGATCCATACAGCGCGAGATAGATTTTTGTGTATCCAATCGCGTAGGCCAAACGTGTCGCTGTCCCATCCCGAACTCCTTCTTCCGCCCCCCAGGCGAACCTCAAACAACATTCATCTGTCCTCCCACCCGGCGGACAGTTGCAAAGCTGTTTCTTGGAATGGGACAGTATGTTTGGCGAGCTGCCGAATCTATCAGCCGAAGGGTAGCTTTTTGTCTATCCAACGATATACGAGCGCCTGCCTCTGCCTTGTTCCGATCCTGGCCAGCTACGTGCAGGTGTTATTGACTCTCTCGGATCCGCTTCACGCCGATGTGTCCGGCCCGAGAGAACTTGATCAACGCTGAATGCGGTTTGTAGAGGTGGATTGCACTCAAGACAATCGGAGGACGCGCGGTACGTCAAATGCCGGAGCGATGACGCCAGTAGCCCGGACGCCTTCTCTGATGAGCGAATGCCAGGACAACGATCTCACTCTCATGGCGCCTGAAGACAACGGAGTATGGGAAACGATTCAGAAGCACGCGGCGGATGTTCCGCGGTCTGCTCAGAGAGGTAATGCTCGTTCCCGGAAGCGTGCCCCTCCGGATCTTTTCGATCGCTTTCGAGATGGAGCCGCGGAATTCCTCGCCGAGTCCGGCCCGTCGCTGCTCGGTACCAGTCTGCTGCGGACTCCAATTCGTCCAACGCGGCCGGGTGTACCCTGACTCGGGCGATCAGCGTTTTCGACTTTCCCTCTTCGCTCGGTCTCTAACCGTCTCCCAGTCCAACAGTTTGACCTTGCCCGAGTCGACCTCGGCGGCTCGTCGCTCAATCTCCGCGGCCCAGGCCTCTTCGGCTCCCTCGTCCGGAGGGCCGTCGAGGCTCGCGATCAGCTCGCCGGCAAGACGAGCGCGGTCACGGCTCGGAAGTTTGAGCGCGGTCTCGAGAAGCTCATCCGTCGTGGTACTCATCGAGCGCGATCCTAGCACGAACCTTCGGCTTCCGCCGAGACAGCTTGTCCCTCGGCGGCGAGACTTCCCTTTGCGGGAGCGGCCACTCTCCAACCCAGGTTCATCAGAGGCGGTTGATCAGGGTCAACCGTGTGCCTGCTGATCTGCCGTTCCTATCCGAAAGAAACAGTTACCGGTTTCTCCAGAACCCGGGCCGTCGCTTGCTGTGCGCGAGGGCAACGACCTGGATTGCTGAGAATGTTAGGCGATAGACAGGGGATGCTCCAGCTTGACACGAAAGCCGTGTGACACCATTCTCGCCCATTCTCGCTCACCTTTTCATCCTCGCGGGCGAGCCGAGGATCATGGACGCTGACCCCGGGTCCGATGATTTCGCGGCCGTGGCGCTCTATTCGACCAGTCGGGTCCGCACCAGCTTCCGCGCGAGCTCGTAGATGTCTCGGCGGCTTACCCGCTTTCGGATTCCTACGGCCACAACGAGAACGAGCACGCGTGTCCGCTCGACCCGATAGATGATCGGGCAGCGTTGCCCGACGGCTCGCAGACTCCGCAGACCCGCCACCTCACCGAGAAGAGCCTTGCCTTGCTTCTCAGGATCAGCCGCGAGATTGTTCGAGCGTGCGACAACTTGCTCGCGGATCCGCCGATCCGAGACGCCCTCCAGCATGCTGAGCGCCTGTGGTGTCCATCGAACTTCAAAACGGGGCGATGACACTGATGGCTACAAGCCAAGCCGCCTGCGGACCTCGGCTGTTGACAAGGTTTTCCCCTTGCGGACCTCCCGGAGACTCTTGCGCAGAGCCCTCATCAGCTTCTCGTCGCTCAGAATCTCGAGAGTCTCGACCATCGAATCGTAAAGTTCCCAGGGCATCACGGCCAACACGGGCTTTCCACGCCGGGTCACGGTCACGGCCCCCGTCTCGGGATTACGCTGGAACTCTTCGGGCAGGCCCGTGAGCTTTGCCCTGGCTTCCATCATCGATAGCGTCTCCGGCATGCTCCTTCTCCCGCACGTATAAACGTACAGGTAAGAGTACCATATTCCAGCGGCATCCAAACGGCGCCCCGTTCTCGAGGATGCCCTTCGCCTCCCTGTTGCCGAGCGCATCGAGCTCGTACAGGCCATCTGGGACAGTGTTGTGGCGGAGTCGTCTGCTGTCCCGGTCACCGATGAGCAGCGCATCGAACTCGACCGCCGTCTGGCTGACGCGGAGGCCAATCCTTCAGACGAACGCCCCTGGTCCGAGGTCCGGGCCTCTCTCGAACGCTCTCGGTGAGCCTACCGGTCGGGGCCGGGCCATTCGAAGGCACTCATCCTGCCGGAGAGCCTGCGGGTTGCGCCCGAAGGAAAGGCGGGCGCCGTGTGCCGGCCGAAACGCTCAGGCGGTCGTTGGTACCTCCGTCTCGTTTTCGATGAGGATCGAGGGACTCAAGCCGGGTGGCGGAACCGGACGCCCCCTTTTCTGAAGCAGTACTGGCGCGGCAATCCAGCCGTGTACATGAAATCCAGACTGATGTACACTGAGCCGGAGGTGATGAATGTCGAGCGTGAAGCACAAACATGTCGTCCTTGACCAGCGAAAGCTCGACCGGGCTCGGAAGGCCCTCAAGACCCGGACGGACCGAGAGACCCTCGAGCGCGCGCTCGATTTCGTCTCGAACGACGCCCAGCTCGATTCGGTACTCCGCCGGTTGGGAGGGAAGACAAGTCTTCGGAAGGTCTTTCGCTGAAGACTGTTGCCGATACCAACCTCTATATCGATTGGCTGAACGAGAGGCAGCACGAGGAAGTCCTCTTCCAGCGGGACTCGATTCGGTATCTGAGCGCGGTGGTCTTAATGGAGCTATCCGCCGGGGCCTGGTCACTCCATGATAGGAAGGCCTTGAGAGCGCTCTTCTTGACCTTCCGACGCGCTGGCCGAATACTCCATCCGACGGCCCAGCTCTATGAAGAAGCCGGCGAGGTCCTGCGCCGATTGCAAACGGACAGGGATTACGAGCTTCGCGGCTGAATGAGGGAGAAGTAGGGAGAAGTAGGGTCAACCGTGTACTTCCTGTATTATTGCCCCCGGCGGCGAGCTCGGCCGCCACGACCCACTTCACTCCGATGTGTCCGACCCATTCGGGGGCGTCAACCACTTCTCCTGGCCGTAGAGACCGATCTGCAAGCGGTCCCGCATTCTGAGCTTCTCGTAGATTCGGTGAATGTGGGAGAAGTAGGGTCAACCGTGTACTTCCTGTATTATTGCCCCCGGCGGCGAGCTCGGCCGCCACGACCCACTTCACTCCGATGTGTCCGGCCCATTCGGGGACGTCAACCACTTCTCCTGGCCGTAGAGACCGATCTGCAAGCGGTCCCGCATTCTGAGCTTCTCGTAGATTCGGTGAATGTGTGTCTTGAGGGTGGCTTCGCTGATGCTGAGTCGCTCGGCGATCTGCCTGTTGCCGAGGTTTTCGCAGATGAGCTTCGCAATTCTGGTCTCCCGAGGCGTGAGCGCCCTGCTGTTATCCCCCGACCCTTTTTGACGACCCTTTGCTGGGGAAGAAACAGCCTCGCTTGCTTGCAGCAGCCTGAAGCCGCCGGCATGAACTTTGCGGATGCATTGCGCGAGGAGACTCGGCGAGATCTCCTTCGGGACAATACCTCGAACGCCCAGACCAACAGCCGCCGCCAGCTCGCTTTCCGCAAGCGCCCCGGTCAGCAATATAGCGCGCGTCGGCAGCGCGACTATCATTTCGCGTAACAGCGCCAGGCCTTCCTCGGCCGAGCCAGGCAGGTCGAGAAGCAGAACGTCCGGCCGGAGGGCTCGGAGGATGCCGAGAACGTCTTCCGCCTTTCCACAACGAGCGATGACCGCGAGGTCTGCCTCGAGAGCGAAAAGCCGTTCCAGACAGGCAAGCACGATCGCGTCGTTGCCGGCCAGCACCAAGCGTATCGGCTTCTCGGCGGTCATGCGTGTGCTCTCCGGAGAGGGGCCAGACGCAGCGTCGGGCCGGACTCTCGAGAGAGTTTCGGCAGCGGTTCGTGAATGTCTGCTCCTTTGCCGCCAGTTTCTTCGGGCACAACGACACCTGCCAATGAGGGAATGCCCTCATTTTGCCGCTCGCCTTTCCCTCATTTGTGAGAAAGTCCGGACCTGCCTTCGCGAGTCTCCGGCCCGCGGGAGGATAAACGTCTCACCGGGTCAACTGGCGCGCACTGTCACGACCGCTGAGACATCCACGTTGCCAGCGGCGCCATAAGGCCTCTCAGGATGACCGGGCCGCCGCTTGGACGTTACGTCAAACCCTTCTCCCGGCCGTAGAGACTGAGCTGCAAGCGGTCCCGCAGTCTGAGCTTCTCGTAGATGCGGTGTACGTGTGTCTTGACGGTGGCTTCGCCGATGCGGAGCCGCTTGGCAATCTGTCTGTTGCCGAGGCCTTCGCAGATGAGTCTCACAATTTCGATCTCCCGAGGCGTGAGTGTTCTGCCGTTACTTTCCGATACGGTTTGACGACCCATTGCCGGGGAAGAAGCAGGGGTTCCTCCGCCCTGCACCAGTCTGAAGCCGCCGGCGTGAACTTTGCGGATGCACTGCGCGAGGAGACTCGGCGAGATCTCCTTCGGGACAATGCCTCGAACGCCCAGACCAACCGCCGACGCCAGCTCGTTTTCCTCAAGCGTTTCGGCCAGCAATACGGCGCGCGTCGGCAACGCGACCTGCTTCATTTCCCGCAGCAGCGCCAGTCCATCCTCGGCGGAGGAAGGCAGGTCGAGAAGCAGAATGTCCGGCCTCAAGGTGCGGAGGGTGCCGAGAACGTCTTCCCCCTTTCCACAACGAGCGATGACCGCGAAGTCTGACTCGAGGGCGAAGAGCCGTTCCAGACAAGCGAGTACGATCGCGTTGTTGCCGGCCAGCACCAAGCGTATTGGATTCGCGGCGGTCACCTGCGCTCTTTAGACCTCAACCGCCCGGCTGAGCGCGAGGACCCGTCATCCCTCCCGTGGAGACGGCTCTCTCGCTCACCGACTGAGAGAGCATCCAGCCGGGAAGGCTGACGGGGAACCCGCGCAACGAATAGCGGCGGTTCATGAAGGCTCCTCCTTCATCGTCATTTTTTCGTGGCGGCGGAAGCCGGCCAATGAGGGAATGCCCTCATTTTGTGGCTCGCTTCTCCCTCATTCGCGAGAGAAAGCGGACCTGACCTCAGGGACAGGTGCGGAACAGGCGCGCGGCCTGTTCCATTTTTGAACCCCTGACCAGTAGTTTGAACGATTCCCCACACCCTACCCTGAAGCGGCGAAGCCTCGGGTCTTGCTGTTTCGGGATCGACACCAGCAGTGCGCTCGAGGAGGGGGTGGGTTCCAATGATCAAGAGACACATGATTTCTCTTTCGATCGCGCTCTTTGCCGCCGTGGCCGCCCTGACGCCAGCGGGGCTCGAGGCCCAGCCATCTCACAGGGTGTCCACTTCGATCTCCCTCGACGAGCGCGGAGTCCCGGTCGCCACCACCGCGGGCACCGGCACTCCTGCCTATCACCCGTCGCGCGCCCTGGTTCACCTCCGCAACGGAGCGCCGAAAGATTTCCTCCCGGGCTCCGGGGCCGCGAGGACCTTCCCGGGGGACCCGAACCTTTTCCTGGTCGAAAATCCGCCGGGGCTCTCGGTAGCTGAGGCCGTGCGGCACTACCGTGAGAATCCGAGCGTCCTCTACGCCGAGCCGGACTTCCTGGTCGAAACCTCCGGCACCCCCAATGACCCGCTCTGGAACCAGCAGTGGGATATGGCACAGATCTCCTGCCCGGCGACGTGGGATAGCCAGACGGACTCCGCCGATGTCGTCGTCGGGGTCCTCGATACCGGAATTGATTTCACGCACCCGGACTTGCAGGGCAACCTCTGGACGAACCCCTCGGACGGCTCCCACGGCTTCACCTGTATGAACGGCTCGTGCATGGCGGGCGGGTCAGACGACTTCGGCCACGGCACGCACGTGGCGGGCACGATCGGCGCGGCGGCAAAGAACGGGATCTGCATCGCCGGGATCAACTGGAAGGTCCAGCTCCTGTCGCTCAAGTTCCTCGGGTCCAACGGGAGCGGTTACGTCTCAGACGCGGTTCTCTGCTTTCAAGAGGTCACCGCGTTGAAGCAGCAAGGCTTCAACATCCGCCTGACGAGCAACTCCTGGGGCGGCGGGGGCTTCACTCAGTCCTTGAAGGACGCCATGGCGCAGGCGGAGGCGTCGGGAGTTGTACACGTCTG
>WNFY01001944.1_pt1 | contig 19650 bp, 22 predicted proteins | sample 5400091 | NCBI WGS metagenome assembly WNFY01 (sample SAMN13153364, study PRJNA577476) | soil metagenome | isolation source: 60 cm soil or saprolite under grassland replicate 1 | place: USA:California | collected 2016-06-15
ACGGACGCACAGCAGAAAGAATATCCAAATTTTCGCGACGAGCTCAAGGGCAGACTGGACGTAGAGAACGGAGTTGATTCGCCTGAGGCACAGGCGCTGCAGCAAAAGATGAGCACCTTCACTCCCGACCAGATGCACGAGCGGGCCGAGCTGCAGAAAGTGATTGGCTTCTACGTTCACGGCACGCATGTAGCTGGAATCTCGGCGCGCGGGAACCCGGCAGTGCGTTTGGTGGTGGCGCGCTTCAATGATCAGCTTCCCGATCTTCCCTTTCAGCCGACGCCGGAGTGGGCGCATAAGCTAGCAGCTGACTTTCTGGAAATGTCGAACTACTTCCGCACACGAAATGTCCGGGTAGTCAATATGAGTTGGGGGGATGATCCTCAGGAATTTGAAATCTGGCTCTCCAAAACGGGAGGCCCGAGCGATCCGGCAGAACGCAAGAAGCGTGCTGCAGAGTTGTATTCCATCTGGCACGACGCGGTGGAATCGGCGATAAAGAATGCGCCTAATACCCTGTTCGTCTGTGCCGCCGGGAACAGCGACAGCGATGCCAGCTTTCTGCAGGACGTACCCGCCGGACTTCATTCGCCGAACCTGATCGCGGTAGGCGCAGTGAATCAGGCTGGCGATGAAACCTCGTTCACCAGCTATGGGCCGACAGTCGCCGTGGATGCGGATGGTTACGACGTTGAAAGCTATGTTCCGGGAGGAGCGAAGCTCAAGCTTTCCGGCACCTCGATGGCATCTCCGAACGTTACAAATTTGGCGGCGAAATTATTCGCCCTCGATCCTTCTCTGACTCCTGCCCAAGTGATCGATTTGATCAAGCAGGGCGCGACGCCCAGCGAAGACCGCCGCCGGCACTTGATTGATCCCAAACGCACTGTAGAGTTGCTGCGAGGCAAGAGGTCTGCTGCGGCTACGGCTGCGCATTGATTTTCAGGGCTTAAAAGAAACAGTCGCTCATGCTTGCGGCACTGCTGGCTGCCCCGGGAAAGCTGCTCAGGCCCAGCGCCTTCATCAGCGTTTTCAAAACATTCTGGTGCTGATAAATGATTGTTGAGCGATAGCCTTGCTTCACCCGTGGCCCGATGACTACAGCTGCCACGTGCCCGCCGCCATGCTGAGTATCAGTGTCGAAACTCTCATCAAAGACGATAATCAAAATTCCATCCTTCTGGAAGGTTGAGCTCGCTATTAGCGGAGCGATGTGGGTTTTCAGCCACGAATCGGCGGCGCTCAGGCTGCCGTCGTGCGCATCGTGCTGTAGATTCGGCACGATGAACGAGTAGTTCGGCAGCGTATGATTTGACAGGTCCTTTGAAAATTGATCGAAGGATACGAGGTTGTACTTTTCGCTGCTGTTGGCGACATCGGAGAAATAGGCCAGCGGATTGTGCCGTTTCACGTAGGGATAAGAACCGCATCCGGTGTAGCCGGCGTAGGGAAGGCTTTCGGCATACGCCTTGAACGTCTTTCCCGCGGTAAGCAGGTGGCGTGCGACATTGTCTTGCCTGAGCGTGCTACAAAAGCTGTCCTTATTGGTGATGATCTGACCGGTGGCGAGCATGAAGTAATTGCCGATCGACGGGTGCGTGTTGGCATAGTACCGAGTGACCAAGGCATATTTCTTTGCAAGACTGTTGAGGTACGGCATCGAGGGGCTTCCAATCACACTCGAGTAGCTGTGGTTCTCTTCCACAACGATGAAAACGTGGCTGCTGTTCGGAACAGTTCCCGCAGAGACGTATAGGCTGGTGATAATTAGGGCAGAAAATATATAAAGAAAGCGCTTCATTAGAACTCCTCATAGTCGGTCAAAAGTATTAAGGGATTAATGGGCGAAGGCGAGACTTGCCGACCGACGCATAAATCAGGTACTCACCGCCGGATTGTAGCCGTTGCTAGCCTTTGCTCCAGCGGTTGGTTTCCGGAGCCTGTCTCAAAGTAGTTTAGAATAACTTGAGCATTTCTTGTCGGGGCGTAGCGCAGCCTGGTAGCGCACCTGCCTTGGGCGCAGGGGGTCGTAGGTTCGAATCCTATCGCCCCGACCAACTAACCTTTGGATTTCTCAGTACTTAAGAGACGTTCGCTGTGACGTGTTGTTGAAGCCTCTTCTTCGCTGTGCCCAATTTTGTGCCCACCCAGCCGATCCACCGCATTCAATACTGCATCTTCGGACGGATGTACGTAACGGGCCGAAATGGCAATCGAACTGTGTCCCGCTATTCGTGCAAGTGTCCAAGCGTCGCATCCACTTTCGCCAAGTCGCGTCAGAAACGTGTGGCGCAGGCTGTAGAGCACAAACGGACGAACCTTGGAGAGTCTCAACGCTTTCCGATGCTGTCGCTTCAGACTGCACGGTTCAACATGGCCGCTCTTCGCCAACGCTGGCCAAACCCAGCCCTCTTCCTGTCGCCCACCCTTTTCCCAGAGAGATTGCAAAACCGCCCTGACTCGCGGCGTAAAAGGGAGCACCCGTCGTGCAGCCTTTGTCTTTCCGTGCGTCACAAGCAGGCTTCCATTGCGACCGTTCACCCATGTAATCGTCTCCCAACGAAGCCTATAACACTCCTCCGGGCGCATACCCGTGTCTGCCAGAACTGCGGCAATTGAAGCGAGCGGTTCAGATGCCGCTGCCAGGTAACGAGCCTCCTCCTCAAAGCTAAGGACGCGCTCGCGATGTCGCTCACCTGGAAGCATCTTGATTCTCGGGACGGTATTCAGGAGACCCCATTCGGCAGCCTGCCTCAATACCCGACGAAGCACGCGCAGAGAACCGTTAACAGTGCTCACCTGTAAACCACCCTTTTGGCCGCGACGCTGTGCTGCGAATTCAGCAACGTGCTCACTTGTGATCTCGTCGAGCTTAAGAGTAGAAAGAGCTCGGTGCTCCTTAATGGCACGGAGGCCAACGCGGTAGAAATCGAGCCAAGTTTTCGGAGAGGTAGTGGACCTCACCCAGGGCTCGAAGCGTTTCTCACAAAATTCTAAGAGGAGTGGCGCGCTCTTTTTTTCGCGAATCCCCACCTCTCCCTTTGCAAGTGACGTTCGGTGCGCTGCCTCCATCTGACGTGCCACCTTGTCGTTGCCTTGCTTGCTAGATTCGCGAACGGGTTCGCCTTTCCAGACGAACTTGTACCAGTACACCCCACACGCACGACGCTTCCCACACTTGGAACACGTGCCGTCTGGCCCTTTTTTGTTGCAACCACGTTTGTAGATCATCTTTCTTCCTCCTTCATCCAACGATCTTCAGCTCAGCAATCCGACGGTCCACAATTTGAGTGATCGTCGAAAGTCTTAGTGCGTAATAGGTGTCGCTGTCGGGATCAATCTTGGGTGGCGCGTCTGCTCTAAAAAGATTTACCGTTGGCCCCTTTTTCGACCGGCTGAGAGCGATTCCAAACTCTCGGAATTCGCCCTCCGAGTCGTGCCTTCCCTGGAAATCCTCGTCTTCGAGACGCGGCATGATCTGAGCAACAAGTTTCTGAGCGAATCCGTCGCGGATTAAGAACATTGCCGCCCGTATGCGATAGACATCCTCGGTCGTGTACAAGCGGCGAGAGCCACGTCCTTCGCCGAGTTGTCCGGAAGATGTGAGCTCGTAACGCGAGAGAAACCTGTTCAATTGCCACAGTTCAACGCCAAGAATCTCCGCTACTTGCCCACTGCCGAAGCGAGGGACATCAATCATTTGAGTGGCGAAAACATCATCGTCCGCCTCTTTCCTCTTTTGCTTTGGCACGGTTTGGCCTCCAATACTGTGGAGCATAGCACACTAGATTTACGCACACAACAGTTGATTTATGTAAAGCATATATGCTATACATCTGAATGAGGTGATTCGAAATGGAACCGTTGGTCAACATTAACGAGGCTGCCCAACTGCTGGGTCTGTCGTCTTGGACTGTGAGAAAGTTGATCGCCAACCATAGGTTGGGGTCGGTTCGCATCAATCGGCGAGTCCTGCTAGAGCCCTCAGAAATTGCGCGAATTGTCTCAGAAGGGAGGGGTAAACGGAACCCTCCACAGAAGGCCGATTCGGCGGCGGCGGACCCGCTAGATGCTGCTTCTCGGACTGCATCGTCGAAAGGGGCTGCTGCGTTCGACTGATATAGACGCCGTATACAGAGGCCCAATGTGAAACCGACTTTGATACAACAGAGTTTCAGAATTCTCGACTTGGTTCTTCTTGTCGGTTGCGCCAAGTCTGGAAACGGGAGCGGCGCTGGGCCTCAACCTTCGTGCCGCTCTCGCCTTTTCAGAAAAGAGAACCGACATGCAAGATTCACCGAATAACGCCGATTCCCCGTCCGCAGCAGCGCAGTCGAACAATGCAATTGCGTCGCAGTTGTTCAATGTTTCTGCTCGCGAGGACATCGCTAGTACGAGCCTAACTCCCGCCTCAAACGCCGGAACAACCGACGCTCAATCACCTTCCCTATCCGATACCGAGACGGTAGTCCGCGAATGTGTTCAACAAAGGCCGAGCCTCGAAGCCGCGAGCACAGATGTGCGCACCGTCACGCTGCCGCGCAACACGAAAACTCTGAGTCATTCCGACTTGAAGCGTGAGGTGCAGAATGCGCCAGGTGAGATTGTCCACGGTTTGATTCCTGAAGGTTCAGTCGGCATTGCCGTGGGCGATTCGGGGCTGGGCAAGACCCCCTTACTCGTCCAGCTTGGCATTTGCATCGCAGCGGGAATACCGTTCTTGAATCTATCGGTGCGTCAAGGCCGGGTGTTGTTGGTCGATTACGAAAACGGATTGTGTGGCCTGGATGCCCTCCTCGATACACTGGCTGAACATCTTGGCCTGAAGTCCATTCCAGAAGATTTTCGAATCTTGTTCCAGCCCGCCTCTGAAAAGGATGTCCTCGATGCGATAAGAGCGTGGCGGCCATCCCTCGTCATTATTGATGCTCTTCGTGGTTACGATTCAGCAGCCGAACAAAAAAACAGCAACGCTGGGGCGATGCTGGCGAAGTGTCAGAGAATCTGTTCGAGCACGGGTGCTGCCATGCTCTTCATTCATCACATCCGAAAGCCGGATATTGAAAATCCGCAACAGTTGGCAAGCGCCGAGAGCGCACTCAGTTGGCTCTTGCAGGCCAGTGGTGCGAGGGCACTGATAAACCAGACCTTCGTTCGGATCGGCATTGACCGGTGCTCCAACTCTCCTGCAGAACTGGTACTCCGGGCACACTACAAGCTCCGTGGCGAAGTCGGCCCGTGGCAGCTTGCGCGCAAGTACGATGAGACTGGAGAACCGACAGGGTATTTTAGGCTTACCGGAATTGCGCTACTTAACCCGGACCAGCGTGACGCATTCGACCGACTACCTAATGAATTCACGTTCACAGAGGCCGAAAGAGTTTATGGAAAACGGGGAGGCAATCCCACGGCGAAGCTCCTCAACCAATGCCAGGCAGTCGGAGTTCTAGAAAAGCAAGGACGCCACAAAAAGACCCGGTACAGGAAAGTGGAGCCGAACCTACCCGGAAGCGAGGGAAGTGAGGCATAAAAGTGTATTAACAGCTATTGTTTTCTTTGATTTATTTCCTTCCTAGTAGTAATGAAGTCAAAGGAAGGAAGTGAAGTGATCCTTCTGGCTTCCCTGGCTTCAGGATCGCTTCCAAGCCTCATGGAAGTAAGCAACCCATTGCGGCGGCGGGACTTCCGGCAGTTTCAGGGGTTAGCTTCCGTTCCTTCCGTGTGATCGTGCTGAACCAGGATCTCCTATTATCAATCCAGTAATCATCCTAGTACTCATCCGTGAATGGATTCGCTTGATCCCGTGCTCATTTAAAGTTTAGGAAAACGCCACGAGTCGGGGGTGTTCACCGGTGCCAGGTGAGTTCGCCTGCCGCAATATCAACTGTTTACGCGATCCAGGGCCGACGCGAGAGGGATTGCACTAATTTACGCTTGTAAAGACATCTCCGACGCGGTCTATCACAGTGATTCCGCTGCCACGAAGCGACGCCTGGCTGCCAAACACCGTACTCAAAGTTTGATTCGCTTGTTAAAGTGTACTAATTAGTAAACTTGTACACGCGGCAGATCGCAAGCTGATTGCGTTCAGCAGGCCGAGCAAGATCGTATGCGAGTATGGAATTTTGGCTGCGAAGGCAAGCCGCTGCGCCCGTATCGGTACTGGCTGAAATTGGACGGCGGTCGCGTTCGGCTCTGATGCAAACTCAGGGATATGAGCTTATGGGTTACAGACCCAATACTGCGGAGGGCACACTTCGTTCCCGTTAGCGTCGTAGTAGCACGGCGGAGTGACCCAATGGTATCCATGCGGGCAGTCTTCCGGCTTAGATTGACCTATTGCGATTGGAGTCACAGATAGAAGCAATATCACGAACAAGATGCCTACGAGGCGCTTCATTGTCACCCCTGTCGCGCACGTTTGTAGCACAAAAATTGGGAGAATCCAACCCTTATGTCTCGGCTTCCTCGACTTCCCCTAAATACAAAGAATCGGCTTTGGCAAGCTCTTGTTCAACTAGCTGACGCCGTAATGCTGGGGGCACAGCCCGAAGATTTTGGAACAATACTTTGGCCTTATCCGTCATTGTGGGATTTCCAAGCTGTAAACCGATCTCCTTACGCCAATTTCGTACCCGTTGCATCTTGTGTTCAACGGGGTCATTCCATGTCCGTAGATATTCCAGAAAGGAACGAAGCAGCAATGCCTCGCGCATGTGAAACTCCGCTAATTTCCAAATGTCTTCCAAAGAATCTTGTTCCATTAGTCCCTTTCTCTAGGCAGCAATCAACTCCTTCACATCCCAAACGCGTCAAGGGCCGATGAGTTCGGGAGTCTTTGCGCCCTATATGGGCTAATCAACCGACACGACGATGTCGTTTATGCGCATGAGAGGGATATAGTAGTGACGATTTGGCTTGCCACCTTCGACGGGATAGATGAAATACTCCCGTTTTTTTCTCTCGATGACGAACTCCTTCGAGCCGGTCGTGGTACATACATAGACACCCTTGCTAGTGGTTCGGCAATTCGGAATGAGTGCTTCGCCCAACCATGAAAATTCATGGCAATGACGATCGCCGAAAAAAGGATCGCACCCGCCGAGCACCTTAATCGACTTTCCACTGAGCTCAAAGGTCAAGACGAGTTGGTACAGCTCGTGAAATTTAGTTCTAGGTTCACAATCTGAAGACGATCCATGCGTTTCGCAATGCGTGTAAGTCCCGGCATCGACTCTAATCGTATTCACTTCCAAATGTGCCTGGGTCGGATGGCTTAGTGCCTCAATGATCGGAGCAACCAGCGGATCGCTAGATTGTGCTGACAAGCCAACGGCGACGAACAGGATCAGCAACATCATTTTGCAGCGCATCTCGGAGACTCCCATTTAAGGCTGAACCGGCCCGCGCTCACCGAGAAATGCCACTCTTCCGATCCCGGTAGTGATTGCTCGTGTGCTGATTCTTGTAATGCCCACCTTTGTGACTCTTGCTGTGACCGTTGACGTAGTGACCGTCGCCGTGACCACGGACTTTTGACTTGTGCGGCGTACGGTAACGGTAGCTGTGGCCGTTGTCGCGTGTTCCTAACGAATGGCGGGACGCAAAGCTTGTTGGTACGAGAGCGAAAAACAACACGAACAATGCAATGATGCGGCAGATTCTCAAAGCCATTTTGCGACTCCTCCATGATGCGAACATGTCCCCCGTCTGCTCCGGCTGAAGCTGTACGTTCCGTCTCGGCATTGCGCTGTCGCTCCCTGTGGCGCGCTGGAACAGGTTTCAGGACGCTTTACAGTCTGTCCCTTGCTGTTCACATACGTGCCATTGTCGGCGCAATTTGCCTTGGGCTGTTCCGACGCATGGCTGGTGCTTGAGGATGAACCGCTTTGCAATTGAGGCGCTGGTTGCGTCTTCGCAACAAGCAGTTGTGCAAGCAGAACGAGGGTGAGGAACACAACCGAGAGTGCCCGTCTCATGGTTGCCTCCTTCCGGGAAGTGCGACCAGTGTACGCTAATGATCTGGTAAATGGCTCATTGAGCGATATCGGTTTCCGTAGAAACGTCTTTGTTGGTGATAGTTTGCTCAGGGAGGGAGCCACGGCGCACGCGTGGTGTGTCACAGGCTGAGTTGGACGCTCGGAGCGGGGTATCACCGGACGTATATTGGGCAGTTGGAGAAAGATGGAGAAGAGTCCGTCGCTTCGCACTCTGTTTAATTTGGCAGCTACCCTGGACGTTTCTCCATCCGTGATCGTCAGAGGAATTGAGCGGGCAACGGGCACGTAATAAAACTCTGTTTTCCCGGAGCCTGACTGCAGACGTGGGGATCGTCGCAATTTTCTCGCCTTCTGCTGACCCGGTGCTGACCTAAGTGACGCCGTACCGGGTCGGAGAGCATCGAATCAGCATAAGCAAATTCATGCACGAGATCGAAGCGGTTGAGCTTGAGCAACTGATTTGCGAGCTGAAGCGCGAGATTGCCAGAAACCCAAACCAATCTCGAATCGAGCAGGTTGAGTTGGAGGACGCAGAGCAATTGCTTCGGGAAAGGAAACAGAACCGGAGCAGGACGAAGGCGAGATTGTGGTCTAGCTGATTTCCAAGTCCTCATGTGCCGCCTTCAATAGAGCGTCGTGCAACTCTGTCCAGGCATCCCAAATTGCACCCGCTTCGTCTTTCGCAGCGAGAAGACCCCATCGCTCAAGAATGTTCTCAGTCTCTAGCCGCTTAGCAATGAATATTCGATCCTGAATAGCTGCCCGTGCTTGAACATCCGCCTCGGAAATTCGACGCTCTATCTCGGCAGTCGTTACATGCGGGACATATTGTCCTGCGAGAGGCGAGTTGTCGGCCAAAGATCGAGCGCTCCGGGTGAGAATACTGATTAGCTCTCGCCATTCAGCTTTCTTGTTTTCAAGAGTCCATTGATTCAGTTGACGTGAGTGAGTTTGCCAGTTAAGAAAAAAATTCCCTGCGGTTGAGAGAGCTGAGCCGATGACCACACCGGCGAGTCCGAAGAGCGCCGGGACGTATTGCGGATTCATGGAGCCGGATTATAGCGCGGGCGTATTGCGAGGAGCACCTTTTGCTCGGAGTTGGACGCTCTCGTGCTCAAACGAGTAAACAGGTGCAATCAAGGAACGAAAATATAATGCGGTTGTGCATCACGCTGCGCTCACCATCCCGCTCCTCGCGTTCACACTCCTGCAAAATCAGAGTTGTGACCAGCAGAAGCCCGCATCACCTCCCAAAAGAGAGCACCAAGGAGTTGCGCACAGATTCGTTTTAACGAAATTTGATGGAGGAGTTGCGTTCGATACTCAGACCGGTCAAATATGCAGGACTTGGGAATGGCACCCAGTAGGACAGCCTGCAAAAGCGGATGCGAGTGGAAATGTTCCGCAACGCGCCTTCGGGGAATTCTCTCCGAGTTGCCTTTCGCTCTATGAGAGGTACCCTTCCGGCTCAGGAACAGAGATCGTTTCTGAGGCTGCTGATTCGAACTAGTGTGGTTTCTGAAATTGACTCTTCATCACGCCATCTTCCCATGTGATGAGGGTGTGATACTCCGAGCCTGACAATGATTCGTAGCGAATATCCGCTTCAACTCTTCCCGCAACGATTGAAGGAAACTCATTCTGAACCATAAATATTTCTCCGGTCGCAAGGGAGTTGATTAGTCTTCCCTGGATGAAGCTGCACCGCACATTCAGCGCCGTTCCGAATCCCTGATTTCGTAGCTTCCATCCCGAATGCGGAGGGAGATCACTCTGAACCACGTTTAGGAATGGGATCTGCGCATTCGTCAGTTGCTCGATGCTTGCCTGCGCAATCCTCTTCGTGTCAGCCGCGTACCCATAGAGAACGACAAGCGTAAGCAGCGTGAGTAACACGATGCACACTGCTGCGACAGATTGAATCCAATTCGGCAGATTCAAAAGAATGCACTGCGCCATAGAACCCTTTCTTCTTCAAATGATCGTTGCTGCCATTCCCTTGCCGCGCTCAATGAGTCGGTCAACATCTGAAGCCTTCACAGCCTCGTTTGGATGTGCGCAGTGATTGCCTATTCGGAACAGCGTCTCCAATTCTGACTTCTGGATTGCTGTGATGACTCCTGCCTTGGCAAGACTGTTGATGACATCCTGAGCCTCAGGCTTCTTCTTGTTCGGAGGGTTTACTTCAATCGAGACGCTTCGCGCATCCGCAATGGTATGCAAGTGCCTTTCGAGAGCTACGCGCGCAACAGTGCCAGCCGCACGCAGAATGGATTCGTCTCCTTTGGCAACATCGAATAGCTGATGCGCAGTCTCAAATTCGTCGGACACCAGCGCGGAACTCAGTTGGATGAGAGCGTCGAACTGCAAAGACTTGGCTCGTTCCAGACTGCCCAGCACCAGACCGCGTGCCTGCGCAAAGCTGGTCAGAAAATTAAGATAGTGGCGCTTCTCAAAAGCAGTTGAACTTACCGCATCGAGAAATTTGGTCATCCCGCCATTACTGCTGTAACAGTTCTCGAACCATTCCGCTCGTTCCGGATATAACTTCTCGATAAGTCCAAGCGCGGCTAGATACCAAGTTCTTCCTTTGATCGAAAGCTCAGGCTGTAAATTGTTTCCACCTGCTTCAAATTTCCTAGCCATCGCGCCGATTTCGCGTGCCATCTTTTCGAGTTCTTGAACTCGCTGCTCAAGTTGAATCAGTTTTGTTCGCATGACTTGCCCTCATACTGCTCTTGTCATCATGGTCTGCGACCGCTTGAGTTCTGAGCAGAAAGGAAGAATACCCTGTTCCGAATCGGTTGAGGTCACTTATTGGGAGATTCAATTGCGCGGGGGCACGCGATGGGAACCGACGCGGCTAGCTTTCACCCTCTTACGGCGAACACACGGCGAAGATGGTACGATGCCATGCATGGGACGAAGGGCGCAAGCGCGTGATTGGGATCATGGCTGCGATTCTGGCAGCTCGGAAACTTGCTCAGTATGACGGCAGGCCCCGTGTTCCTGCTACGATCAGCGCGATTGTGGACGCGATCCGATGGGCTGAAGAGATCATGGAGAAAATCGACCGGCGCTGGGCAGGCACACGCTCAGGTCGCAAATGAGATGAGTTATGGATGAGAAATTTGAGCTTCAGTCGAAATTCCAGTTGGAAGGAGTTTTTTGGGACGCAGCCAGGCCGGATGACAAATTCGCCGGAACTCTAAGCAGCAATGGCAAGCGCCTCGAACTAGTTACTCGTGCAGAACTGGTTACACCAACTCCCGCCATGTTCATGGGAACCGACGAAGCTTCGGTACCAGACGTAGTTCATGGTTTCACGAGCAATGGCGACTGCACGATAATCGGATTGCAGCAAATCGACACGCCTGGATTACTGGATTACCCTAAGGAACGCGGTGTCCGTTGGCGCAGATTCAGAGTGATCGGTGTTTGCCTGACGGGATGGCACCTAGCGAACGATACCGCCGAAGTGTTGACCGCCGCTGATCTGACCTATACGGGAATCGGTGAGTGGCTTCCGGGATGTGGCGCGTCAATAACGCGCACTGGCGAGACCACAATCATTTCTGTTCCCAAGAAGAGACGAACTGTTCTGGATGTTTGTGTCCTCGCAAAGCGCTTCCACGTGCTCATCAAAATCGATCCGAACCTTCAATTTCAACTCGGGGGCAAAAACTTTAGCGCTCAGAGCGAACCGATAGTCATGCTCGAACCTTCGGAGCCGAGGTCGTTGCAGTGGTTCGTTGAAGTCATGCACAGATTCGAGAATTTTTTATCGCTTTGCTTGGGAACCTCAGTACGCGCCAAGACTATGCGTCTCATCGGCAAGTCCGGGGATACCGAAAGCGGATGGGTAATACGACCTCGTGGTGGAAAGGTCGAAAAACCATCCATAGCGCTTTGGCTTCGCTGCGATGGCTCTCAGCTTTCCAGTGCGGTTGCATCATGGTTCTCGATGTCCGAGGAATTCACCCCGCTCGAAAATCTCATCTACGGCACAATTCGACACAGTTCTTTGTTTGTCGAAACCGAATTTCTTTCTCTCGCACAGGCGATTGAGTCATTTCATCGCTTGACGGATAAATCAACGGTCGTCGAGCCACAGGTCTTCGCACAAGTTAAAGAGGATTTGTCGGGTTTCATCTCTCAACAGGGTTGGGCGCAGTCCGCTATCGCCGAACGCTGCAAAGAGGCGATTAACTTTGTGAACGAGCCGACGTTTCAGAACCGCATTCAATCCTTGTTGGGAGATATCGATCCAGAGCGTCTAAAGCGGATTATCGGTGATCCGGTCATTTTCGAGCAAGCGTTGAAGCAGACCAGGAATTACTTGACGCATCCGGGAACCAAGAAAAAGGAAAAAGTTCTAACAGGCTCGAAGGAGCTATTCCTTTTCAACCAGAAGCTCCACGTCCTGCTACGACTCCTTATGCTCAAGACAATGGGATTCGCTGAAGGGGCCATCTTCGATCAGATGTTTCAGCAGTCACGCCTATATTCCTGACTCCTATCCCAATCACATCTGCGTGATATGTTCCCAGGAACTCTGTAACTCTGCAATCCGATTTTTCGTGAGCCTCTCTGCCGCACTGCTCCAGATCATGCTTCGGATTGTCCCGCCTCGGTTCAAATATGTCTCGAATTCGCATTGTGAGTTCCGATACGACAGCCATTTCTCTTGGGCGTCGTCGAGACAGCCCACCCAGGTCCCTTCCCATTTACCAGGGAACGGCTGGTCGTTCTGTGTCACGTGCGACCGAAGCTGCGAGAGGAGGGCCGACATTTGTTCTTCCGTCTTGAGAAGGTCTTCGTGTGCTTGGATATTCATGTCCGTTTGAGTGAGCGGAATAAGCCCAAATTGCTCGAAGGTTAAAACTTCTTGAAGCGCCTTCGTGAACTGGATGGCACAATCGAGAAATTCATCGATTATCCCTTCTCCATACACCCTCTTTGAAGGCAATTCGTGACAGAGGATGTGTCGAAGTTCAAACAACTGAGAAAGGCGTTCCGCAAGCTTATCGTAATCACGAATAATCGGCGCTTTCGGTTCGCGCTTGACCTCGACCGCAAACCGGTCAATCGCGTCTGCGAGTAAAGGACGAAGTGGCTTAGCGAGAATTGTTTCGAAATGGCTGATTATCTGGCCAAAGGAATTCACAGAGACACTATGACCTACGATGTCTCCCAGGGTGATAGCACGTCCTTGGATATGGCGAACCAGGTCGAAATCCATCTTGAAGTGTTTCGTCACATCGACCGCCCGTTGGGTGTACTCTTCAGACTGATCGATCAGTGTGGCCAAGTTCCGCCTCGTGAAGACTTCAATAATTGTGACCGCCCGGATCACATAAAAGTCTGGCGTCCTCTCTGCATGAGTGTTGCTTTTCGACCACTTCCTCTGTAGAGCTTCCAGGTCGTATGAGAGGAATCCGTGTCCTCTCAGATTTCTGTGTTTGACCTCAAGAATCTGTTCGGCGCGATCTCTTGTGCTCACAAGCCTCCTGCTCGTTTCTCATTCGAGATAAATGCAGACAACCCATGCAAATTCTTCGCGCCTCCACAATCGTGGAGAGATGCTCGAATGAATTCGCGTCCCCATTGCTGATAACAACGTGTGAGGCTATGCCCGAAAGTTGGCCGGGGCCATGCGATGATGTTAGCTGAATTTGGGGAGAGGTGGACGGAGATGGAAACGGGGACTGCGATCAACGTGAAGTATTGGATTGCTTCAGATCAAGGCCGCAATTTCACCGATCTCGACGGCATCGATGAATTCCGGCGAGAACTCGCTTCCGATTACATTTCAGTAGTCAAGGGACGACCGGCTGGTGCTGGCGGTTTCACACATCTGTACGTTGAGATCATCTCGTCTTTTTCCCTTTCGCACCTCGTGCAATTGTTAATCGATGGGATCGCGTTTGACGTAATCAAGCGAGGTGCTGAAAGTTTTGTTCTGCGTCCATTCTTTGCGGCGTACGAAAAACTCAGAGATCGCAACAAGGGTAATCGCTCAATCGATATTGGGGAATTGCAGGTTCATTTCCAGGACTCCATACTGCTGACTCACGAGGTACGCGAGGACACTATCGTTCCTAATTTGGGGAAGCTCCTCTTGTGTCTGGCTCAGAATTACGATCACTTGACCCTCGGCCACGGCGAAAGCCCGTTCTTGATTCACATTCCTGTGTTTGAAGACCCCGACGAGGATAGGCCGCGTAGGTTTCGAGTCAGGGGCGACATCGATGAAACGATCCCGAGCGACGGCCCAGCCGACTACTTCAAGTTTTGGGGGCTGGAATACGTTGTGGAAACTGATCGTCGAGTTTACGACGTGGCCAGGCAACTGTTACTAGATGAACGATTCAACACTCTAGATGAGCACTGGGCAGAATGGACGCAAAGGTCGGCATCCAGGAAAGCGAAATAGGATTCCCCGACGACTCTTGTTAGAGGCTCCCTCAGGAGTAAATAATCATGCTGGCTGCACCGGACGGGTCTTTCGTCCACGACAAAAGTATGAGTCCCCAGCGCATCAGTGATAGTTCACGGACTGGCTTCTCCGGATTCTGCCGAACGACGGGCACTGGTTGCGTCGGCGCGATGTTGTAGCGCGGGCCCCAATCTTGCTCGTCCGAGACGCTGTCGAAGTATTCCTCGACGATCTGCTTCCTTCGTGAAAGTCGGTACCGTCCGCACATTGAGAGATTATGGCAGAGAACGAGGACTCCACCGGAAATGGGGCGAGTCAATGAGTGCTAGGGGATTTATCGTCAACTACCGTTTACTGGTCGGCCTTAAAGAGCCATAGTCGGTTGCATTCCACTCTCAACCCGGGCCCTATAAAAGTCGTGCAAGGGGCCAGGATGCAGACGTTGCAGACGGTCGAGTTGCTGAGCCCGTCGGCGTCGAGCCGGTGTCGCATCCCGAGAGCAGTACAACTCGTCGCGTCTTGACAACGATTGGCACGGGGCATATAGTGCGTCCGAAGTAGGGGCCACGGTGAGTCGGTATACTCATACGAAAGCACAGATTCCGGAACCGAAGCAATGCAGTATCGCTAGTAACTGGGTCGGTAAGTCATATCCTCCGCCGACCACACGCACAACCGCGCGGCCTCTCTTTTAGAAGAGCACGAATAGGGTAGAAGAACACGAATCGGGCCGACATTAAGCACTCAGCAGTTTGCGAATTGGCTGACGCGCTGACCGAAAGGGGGAAATGTGCGATCCCTTCTTGGTTTTGCAGCAAGTCTTGTAACCCTCGCTTATGTGGCAGCGTGGGCTCAAAAGCCACAATCCTCAGTCGGCACTCTCTCCCCGCTTCCGCGCCCAAGTACTTCGACAGCAACTGCTCCTAGCACCCCGCAACCATTCGAGCCTGATCCATCGGGCGGGTTTTCGCGAACCGTGTTTCAGACAAACCAGCATCCTGACTTCAATTTGGTTATTCGCGATTTTAGCTTTCCGCCGGACCGGCAGGCTCACACCGTCGTGCTTTCGTCAGCCGCTCTTCTCCACGTCATCACTGGAAACGGAGAAGTAAGCATCGCTAAGAAAAGATATCAGTTTACGTCTCTGATGAGACGGGCTGTGTCTGCGGGCGATGCGATCGAAATAGTGAACACCGGTCCACAAGCCATGATTGTGCGAGTTCTGATTGTGGAGGCGAAATAGCATGCGTACCATTCTCTATTGGATAGCCATGCTGATCGTCTGTAGCACAGTTCTCACATCCGAGGACTTAGCCCAAGAGAATCTGCCGGCGGTACCGCCGTGTGTGAAGGTTGACGGTTGTCCCCCTGCGAACGAGTGGTACACCTATCGCTACAGCAACTCGCGCACCGGGGCCCAGCCGTTTGCGAGTGGTCTTTCTGGTCCAAACGAGGCCAGTAGGCTTTCGGTTAAATGGTCTTTTCCTGCCACAGGCGCAGTCGGTGCGTTCAAGGCTTCGCCGATTGTTGTGGGAGACACTGTGTTTATCGGGAGTACGAACGGACGTTTTTATGCGCTCGATGCTGCGACTGGCGCGCTCAGATGGCAATACCCACCAACATCCCAACGACCTCTCCTCGGCTCGTGTGATTGGGGTCAAAACGCCAACGGCATTCAATCCAGCGCAACACATGCGATCATCGGGGGCCAGACCGTAGTCATCTTCGGCGCTCCGGATCCCAGTATTCCGCCATTCCCACAGTCTGACCCTAATACAGGATTGGGAAGTGCCCGGCTTTTCGCGCTGCAAGCATTCCCGCCCGTGGGCACGGAACCAGCGCTCATTTGGAAAAGTAACCTGCCTGTCGCACAGGTAGGCGGCTGTCCCCCTGGAGACAGCAGCCAGCTTCATGAGCGAATTGCGTATTCCTCGCCTTTGGTTCTCGATAACAAGGTATACATTGGAGTTCACGATGCCGGTGACAATCCCATACAACAGGGCAGGATCAGTGTGGTAGACCTTTCGAGCGGTGCGTTGCAGCCGTTTTCGTACGCGTCAACTGGAACGCTACGCGACGGTACCCGTGGAGGTGGCGTATGGAATGCCCTCGCGACCGAAGGTGCCGGTGTATATTTCACGACCGGTAACACGCGAATCCCACCGTGCTTCTACCCATACAGGTGTCCTCCCCCTGCTGAACCTGAACCATCGCCCAACCACGGTCTCAGTCTGGTTAGGGTCGACAAGGCGAACGGCAACATCGTGTGGTCTTTTCAGCCTGTACCGTATAACCTCGACGGTGACCCCGATTGGGCCGCTGGTGCGGCCGTCTTGTCGACTGCTTGCGGCGAGCTAATCGCGTCAGTTCAAAAGGACGGATGGTCTTACGCGGTTAATGCAAGCAGCGGGGCCGTGCAGTGGCAGTTCCCGCCAACACAATGGAATCCCGCCACGATGTCCTGGAACTTTCCGTTTACCGACTACGTGCACGGCGATGACGGTTACAGACAGCCTGGTGCGACCTGGAACGACGTCTTCATTGTCCGGACCGGGGGAGAGAGCCTAGCCGCAGATACTGTAACAGCAGGTTACGGCAAGTTGCATGCGCTCGATGCCTGCGCCACGACCGAACAAGGTCGCGTCCGCTGGATCGCAGATATACCCAATAACTCCGGAATGGAGAATTCGCTCGGAGCACCTACCGTGACCGGCGGCGTTGTGTTCATCGGGACCGATCTGGGCCATCTCGTTGTCCTCGGGGACCCAAGCATCGTGTTCGCCGCAGGGCAGCGTTGCTCGAACATCGATTACCTAACTCCATCAGATTGCACCCGCGCCGGCTATACCGTCGTGCCGGTTCCGAAGGTACTGGTCGACGTCACGATGCCCGACGGAGGCGACATCGCTTACCTCCGGAAAGAACCAGCGTTGGCTAGGGGGCGGGTCTTTGTCGCCACTAGCAACGGTCACGTTTATATGTTGGATACGGCACCACCGCCGGCTCCAACGCAACAGTGCTTACGCTGTTGTGCCGATCTATTTGCCGACTGCGTCAATTGCGTTCGAGGCCGGGATACCTTTTGCCCAACTCCGGCAGAGTGCGCCGACGGACGTCGGAGCTGCGAGGCAGCTTGTAACCGTGGCGTGAACTACTGTCAACAGTGAGTGATCGTATGGCGATAAGAAAACGCATAGCGGAAATGGCAATCTCAATCTTGATTTCGATACCCTTGGCTGCAACTGTCAACACTCTGTCGACCCAACTTTTTCAGGGCAAAGCGACTACCGTCGGAAAGAAGGGGAAGCAAGTGCCAGTCACTATCAGCATTCAGTCGTGGGGTCTATCTCGTCAGGAACATGTGATCCATGACATACCGCTGCGCGGGTTCTACGTTGCTCATCTGCTCACTGGGCATATCGCTGAGACGATTCAGGGACAGACGACCGAGCATTTGCCCGGCGATTATTGGACCGTGAAGGATGGGGCAACAATGCAGGTAAATGTGCTCGGCCAATCGGCTGTTCTAGAAACAATCGTCACGTCGAAGTGATGTATTAAGAGTCGCTCGATCTGGTCCGTGATCTGGGTGAGAGGAAGAATTTGGAGTTCGAGTTGCACGCGCCTGACGTCTTCGCGCCTCCTAAGGAACAGAAGGCTTCGACCCCCTGCTCTGTAATCGTGGTTGACCCCGCACAAACTCACCAGTGCGAAGCCATTGAGACAATAGCCCCTACGCAATGCACCTCGAGCTACAGTAAGCGCGCAGGCGTAAGCCCCGGTATTCATTTTGTTCAACTCGTTACCAGGGCAACATCGTGGGTCGTTCAGCGATTTTCAAAGCAACATCACAACCGATTAAAATCAATGTCGAGAGGAATCCGTACGCAATCAAGTGCAAGTGACATTGAGGGCAGGTGCTGGTTGCAGTGCCTCGGTAAGTCAATGCGGCATGGGATTCGACATACTGGTGATGGTAACGAAGTCGGTGATTCGGAGGTCAGACTGTTGATAACAGGCGATTAACACTCATTGACCAAACGCAAGGGTGGAATTTCTAAGATGCCTCTAGCCGCTTCATCAGTGCATACGCTTGATCCACCGGAATAGTGTCGCCGTATTTGGCAGAGAGAGAGTCCAGCAGGGAATCAAGTTCCCCACTAAATAGGTCTCTGTTGGGGCCGTTGTATGTCAGCTTAGCTTCATCCATGCGCCTACGGAGGGCAGTCATGGCGATTGTGCCGCCTTTAGCGGCCTCTCGGTCGATGACTGCTTGCCTTCTGGTTTCCACATCCGAAATTTTGGCAGCGACCAAATGCTGAAGACTGGCCAACTCGCTAGTGGGTACTAGCCTGCCGTATTGCGCCTCCAGTCTGTCAACGACGGGCTTCAAGTCACGGTCATAGACCTCGCGGTCAAACCCATCGCTCGACAGCAACTCGCGCCGAAATTCGTCTACATCGAATGCCTGCTGCGCCTTTCTGCGCCGCTCTTGCAATTTTCGTGAAAAGTAGTTCAACAAAGCAACGGCAGGGAAGAAACACATCACGACACTTATGATGATGCCGAGCTGGCCGCTTCTCACTCCAAGCAGCCAACAAATAAAAGCGATTAGACCAATCCACCAAAATCTTTCCACGGGCGCAATTATGAGCTTTCACAAAGCTCTCTGCAATTCCGAAAGTATTGTTAACAGGCGTTATCACAAGCTTGCGCTATTTCTTCGCTGAACTCGCCATCCAAACCCTCGCTTGTTGGGCTTCCAAAAGAGAAAACTTTCGTACGGGTATCCTCGCAGGAGTCCCAAAGCATTCTTTGAAAGGGAAAGGGGAGGGGTGTCCCTTCCCAGAGAAAGAATTCTTTTTCTGTGGGCGCGATTCCCTGTGCCCAATTTTGTGCCCAGTACCAACCCGGATGGAGTTGCACTGAGGAGTACGCTGAGCGGCGGAAGCCCCGAATCTACTAATAATTCCTACTCAGTGCTTCCGCTTCCCATTCCGTGCAAGTTGTTGAGTTTTCGTGCGTGCAATCCTTGGGCGCAGGGGGTCGTAGGTTCGAATCCTATCGCCCCGACCAATCTCTTCAGGTCCGGCCCGGAGACATGGGTTACAGAATGTACCGGCTACATGGGTAACACTTTTGGACCGAAGGGATTCGCGAGCGGTTCGAGCACTCGAGTCTCCAAATCGAAGTAGCCCAGATCATAATCCA
>WNFY01001946.1_pt1 | contig 19639 bp, 15 predicted proteins | sample 5400091 | NCBI WGS metagenome assembly WNFY01 (sample SAMN13153364, study PRJNA577476) | soil metagenome | isolation source: 60 cm soil or saprolite under grassland replicate 1 | place: USA:California | collected 2016-06-15
TTGGCGCGTTTGCGGCGTGCGGGGATGATGTAGAGTCCGAGACCGAGCAGAACCGTACCGGCGAGGATGCCGCTGACATCGGCGGCGGCTGTTCCGACGAGCGCGACTATGGCCGCGCCGAGGCCAATACCGCTGGCACCCGCGATGGCTGCCTGGGCGACTGCGTTGCGCAGGCTCTGGGAGAGTTCGATGGCCTCTGCGTCGCGATCGTAGGTGCTGACGACGTTGGCTGCCGTACGGGCAACCGATTGCAGGAGCGTGCGCCTGTTATAGTCGAACTGGCGCGCTACGGAGCCGATCATGGCGTCGTCGCGGCGCACGCTCATCTGACGACGCCGGTCCAGGTACTCCATCACATCCTGCCACAATCGATGCTCGTGCTCGACCAGCCAGTCGATGAGCTCCTGCACTGCCTGGTCGATGCGGGCGGCGCTATCGGCGGTCACGTTCTGCTCGAACTCCTCGCGAATGCGCCCACCTTGCATAAGATCGAAGAGGCGTCCCAGGCGGATGGTCTCGTCGAAGAAGTGGTCGCCGCGATTGCGCATTGCCAGCACAATATTTTCGATCTCGCCGAGACGGTGCGCGAAGTTATTCTCCATATCCTCGCGGTAGAGCGCCAGTTGCTCGTCGATTGTGCTCACCGTGCGCGCGTCCTCGGCCAGTAGATTGGCGCGCTGCTCCACTGAGTCCCGCGTCTGGGTCAGCAGGCGCTCCATCACGCCGAGCGGGCTGAGCAGCTTCAGGCGCACACGCTCGATCTCGTCAAGCGTGCGGAAGAGATAGGATTCGAGGGTACCGAAGCGACTCCTCTCCCACAACTCCACGGCCTCGTGTCCGATCGCGCTGCTTGCCTTCTGCACCGTGAGGGCCGAAACGGGGAAGATCTCGGGTTGGAAGCCCAGCAGGTTTTTGCAGTTCTCGCGCACGAAGTGCAGCACCTCTTCAAGGTCGGTAGGGGTACGCAGCAGGTCGATCTTATTCAAAATGATGATAACCTTTTTGCCCCAGGCGCGGATGCGCTCCATGAAGACGCGCTCGCTCTGTGTGAACGGGCGATCGACCGAGGTTACGAAGAGGATCAGGTCGCTGCGTGGAACAAACTCTTCGGTCAGTCGCTCATGCTCGCGCAGGACCGCGTTGACGCCGGGAGTATCAACGATGCTGATGTCGCGCAGGAATTCGGCTGAGTTATCGATCTCCAGGATGCCGTGGTCACGCATGCGGCGCTCGTTCTCCTCGCCGTAACGGATGATCGTCACCTGGTGGGTGGTAGGAACGACGCCCTCCTCCAGAATGTTGTTGCGCAGGAGGGCGTTGATGCAGGCGGATTTGCCCGCGTTAAACTCGCCCACGATCACCAGCATAAAGAGATCGTCCAGGGACGAGGTGACCTGGCTCAAGGTGGAGGCGTAGGCGTCTGCACCTTCAAAGCCGGCCAGACATGCCTGTAGCTCGCTGGCGATCTGCCGTTCTTGTTGTAACAGGGCGCGCTGGCGTTCTTGCAAAACCGCTTTGACCATAGCTATTTATTCCTTCTGGTTAGACTGATCCGAGAAGAGTCCCGGCGGCAGATTCTGGGGCACGATGACTTTGAGGGCGGCGGGCGCAACGGTGATGGTCGTGGGCACACCGCCCTGGTGGGTGTAGCCCATAGAATCGCCATCGATCTGAATAGCGACGGGGTGGCGCGTATGTATGGTGATGGCCGCCCCCGTTTCGTAACGGACCCACTGGTAGCGTCTTTTATCGTGGAGCAGGAAGCTGATGCCAACTACGATACGTCCGAGCACGTTGCGCTTGCGCACAATACAGACATCGAGCAGCCCATCGTCGCATTTCGCCTGCCACGTATACTTGATGGCGCCTGCATATAATTGCGTATTGCCGATCACGATCTGCAGCGCGTTGGCCCTCACCTCTCGCTCGTCCATCTGCAAGAGGGCACGATAGGCCGGGTAGCCCAGGCTCAGCCAGGTGCCGATCAGCAGGTAGCCCAGTACGCCGAAGCGCTTGGCCGGTTTCTTCTCGACGGCGTGCGTCACCTCGCCATCGATGCCGATCCCCACCATGAGCAGAAAATAGCGGTCATTGATTTTGCCAAGATCGATACGCCGCGTCTGGCCGTTGATTAAGATGTTCCGCGCCTTCTCATTATCCAGGGGGATGCCCACTTCGCGTGCCCAGACGTTGACCGTGCCACTGGGAAGCACGCCGAGGGCCGTCTCGCTACCTGCCAGCTCTTGAATGACCTCGTTGATGGTGCCATCTCCGCCGACCACGATGACGACATCGATGCCCTGCTGGACGGCTTCGCGGGCCAGTCTGCGCGCATCGCCAGCCGCGAGCGTCAGTTTGAGTTCGGCCTGCCAGCCATGGGTATGTAGAAACGTAACGGTCTCCTGAATGCGGTGCGCCTGTTGCGCGTAACTGCCTGCGGTGGGATTGGCGATAACGATAGCGCTGAGCTGCGTGCCCTGCCGTGAACTGGCGTTCTCTAGCGTACCTTCTTGCATAGTTGCTCTCTCATACTGGTCTGCGGCGCGGGTCAACTGGTTTTGCCACAGGTAGGCGAGTCGTTATGGATAATAGATATATAATCCTCTATATAAGTCTACGAAATGATAGCTGTTATGGTTGCGGGGATTTTAGAGGACGCTGTTTGAAGGACGCTTTCGTATATATTCAGTCCACGCGGGGCACGCGTGCCAGGATCTCGGAGACGACCTCGTAATTGATGGTGCCCAGGCGTTCTGCAACCTTTTCGGCGCTCAAGGTGATCTGGCCCTGCTGGCCGATCAGAACCACCTCGTCGCCCACGCGCGTCTGTGGGATAGCCGGGACATCGACCATGCACTGATCCATGCAGACGCGACCGAGGATCGGAGCCTCCTGACCATGTATCAGAACAGAGCCCCAGTTTCGGGGCGCGCGCCTGAAGCCGTCGGCGTAGCCAACGGGGAGGACCGCAATGCGCATGGGACGGTCCGTGACATACGTGCAGCCGTAGCTGATGCACTCGCCAGCCGGGATCGTCTTCACCTGCGCAACCAGGGTCTTGAAGCTAAGCGCGGCGCGAAAACCCTCCGGCAGGCGCAGATCCGCCGACGGGTCCAGTCCGTAGATGGCAATGCCTGGTCGAACCATGTCGAAGCGGGCTGCGGGCAGGCTCAACATGGCGGCGCTATTGGCGGCATGGACGATTGGTGGACGCAGCCCACGTTCGTCCAGCAGGGCGAGGACGCGCTGGAAACGATCGAGTTGGAGCCGGGCGTACGACAGATCGCTGGCATCGGCGCAGGCCATATGCGTGTAGAGGCCCTCGAACTCCAGACCTGGTTGGGTAGCGATGGTATCAATGAGTTCCAGTACGTCGTCGAGCTGTTCGGCGCGTACGCCCAGGCGGGCCATGCCAGTATCGATCTTAGCGTGCACCTTGACCGTTTTGTCGAGCGCCTGCGCCGCGCGCGCAAGGGCCTGCACCGCCTCGGGGGCATAGAGCGTGACGGTAATGCCGAGACGTACTGCTTCGCGCATCTGCCAGGGCGGGACGTAGCCGAAGACGAGAATGGGAGCCGTGACGCCAGCCTCACGCAAAGGAACGGCCTCGCTCACCGTCGCCACGCCCAACATACTGGCGCCATTACGCAGGACCGTGCGTGCGACCTTCAGCGCGCCATGACCATAGGCGTCCGCCTTCAAGCTGACAAGCACGCGCACATCGGGTCCGATCAGTTGTTTGACGAGGCGCGTGTTGTTTCCTATAGCACTCAGATCGACCTCTACCCAGGTCGGGCGATCGGGGCGCATCACCACGATCTGCTTCCAGCCCGGCGACTGGCGCACCAGGCGAACAGGCGCCTGAGCGGGCTGAATCAGCAGCAGCTCAGTCACTTTCTCCATGCGCGTATCTTCGGAGCCCTTGATAAGCACGACATCGGCGGCAGCATTTTCTACGATATCGCGTACTGCCTGCGCGGCATCTTCGTGGGTTGAGGTGACAAAGACGTGCTCTGCCGGAAGACCCGCGTGCCTGGCTGACTCCGCGATCAGGGCGGCTTGCTCCCCGCGTGTGACCAGGTAGTCCGCACACTCTCTCACCTTCCCTCCCAGCCGGAGATGCTCCTCGTCCGAGCTATCGCCCAGGTTCAGCATATCGCCCAGCACAGCGATGCGGCGACGGGCGGGAAGCGCCTTGAGCGTTTCGAGTCCGGCGGATGTAGAGAGTGGCGAGGCGTTATGCGTATCATCAAGCAATCTGGCACCATTCACACCTTCCAATGGATAGAGCCTGCCAGATAGTGGCGATACCTGGGTGAGCGCCTGCTGTATCTCGGCTGGTTGCAGGCCGCAGTGGCGGGCGACCGTGTAGGCTGCCAGCATCGTCGAGATGTGATGCGCTCCCAGGAGATATGAAGACAATTGAAGGGGCTCTCTGCTGCCCTCCTGCTTGTCGGGAGAGAGTGGGAGTGTGCAGCGAACGCCTTCCCACGTGACCTGAACATTCCTGACGCGCGACGGAGCAAAGGGAATGGCGCGAGGAGTGTTCTCGTCGTGTTGTGGCAGGTGCGACAGGAGTTCGCCTGTCAGTTTATCGTCCTTATTATAAATAGCGGTCCCCGGCGCTCTCAGGGAGGTGAAGAGTGTCATGAGCTCGGCGGCGAGGTGTTCGATATTCTCGAAATATTGCATCTGGACCGGGCTGATGTTAGTCAGGACCCCGATGTGGGGGCGCGCGATGGCGCACAACTGCGCGATCTCGCCTGGATGATCGCAGCCCAGTTCCAGCACCGCGTACTCGTGCCGTTCCTCCAGCCTGCCGAGGGAGAGCGGCAGACCGAGCAGATCGTTATAGTTCTCCCAACTCCTGAACGTCGCAAAGTTGCGGGAGAGCACGGTCGCGATTGCCTCCTTCGTACTGGTCTTGCCAACACTCCCCGTCACCGCGATGACGGTCGGATGCCAGAGTGCGAGGATCGCCCGCGCATATTGTCGCAGGGCGAGACGCGTATCCTTCACAATGATCGTTGCCACGTTCGCCTGTTCCAGCCTTGTCAGGACATCCCCTGGCAGCGCATCGATAACGCGCTCCTCGATCAGCAGACCGGAGGCACCACGTTCCAACGCGTCAAGCAGGTAGTCATGACCATCGCCACGCAGACCACGCACGGCCACAAACATCTCACCGGGAAGGATCTGGCGGCTATCGTGGCTGAAGGCCGTGAAGGATGTCTGATTGCCTGCAACGTGTAGTGTGCCGTTTGTCGCCGTTAGCAGAGTGTCCAGGGGGATCATCGAAGAATAATCCTTTCAGTCGTGCTATTTTCCAGGACTATTATAAGCTGTTATGTGGGAGTCGTCGAGAGAGCAGTCAGGGAGTCAGGGCTTTTCGGTTTACCCGCCCTGCCGCGAAAGCTTGCCAAGGAGCAATTGTAAGATTTCTTGCGGCTGTGCACAAAAATGACGCATCTGTACAGCAACATTGGTAACACCCAACCAGTCCATGAATGCCAGTACTCCTCCATTTAATGCAGCTAATGATTGAGGGGCTCCATTATTACGGACTTGACAGTAATCTTCACCCAACGTCACATCTCGCCGATAATGTAAGCGATTCTCGATGGACCAGTGCTTTTGATTCAATTCCAGCAGTCGCATGGCACCAGCTTTTCTTCTGGGGAGATTGGTAAAGCCATAGACAATCTCCTCATGCTCTTTTTCTCCTTTTTTGACATATCTCCGTATTTTAAAGATTTGTGCAATATCTGCTCATTTCTCTCTCTTTGCTCTTCTGCTCTTGCTTTCAAGATCACTTGCGCTATTGCTTGCGCTATCGCTTGCCCATCACAGTGCGCTAACACCTCGCTATAGGTGGAATTCACGGGAAACCTTTTTGGCCAGTTGAGTTGCCGTTTGAGGATATTTTCTCTTTCTTTTACCCAATCCACGATTCCGCTGACCGTCTTTTCTCCTGCCATTTTTCCCAGCATCAGGACGGTCAAAATCAATGCCAGAGGGTATCGCTTTCCTTTCTTTTTTCGCCCGCCCTTTACCTTTTCAAAGGCACAATACAATGATGCTGCTTCTATCGCTATAAGCCCCGGGCTGACTTGCCCGATTTCGTCGAATGTGCTAAGGTACATCTACGTCATTTCTCGCTTTCATAGCTGTTTTTAGAGGGACCATTCCATTATGGGGGCAAAGTGCCTGTTTGCTAATAAAGAATCGCCGTGGTGCTCTGTATCCATCAGGAGAGACACTTCTCAACCAGGCGTTCAGTTTGCCCCCGCAATGGAATGGTCTCCTTATACAAACAGAAAAAGGATTTAATGATGAACTTTTCACCCATTGCCCTTCAAGGGCAATATGTAAGATTAGCATCCTTCAATGATAGTTATGCTACTGGTCTAGCAAAAACAGGTAATTCTCAGATGATGTATTATACGTATGGCCCTACAGAATGGACACCAGAGGGCATACGTGCTTATATCTCGAAGCGTTTCACTGGATCACCAAACCGTATACCGCTAGTAATTATTGAGAAAGAGACGAATGAGATAATTGGTTTTGCAGCATTTATTAACATAAACAGAGAACAGAATCGACTCGAAATCGGTCCTGTTTGGATCTCAGAGGCACATCAAGGTTCGCTGGCTTTTACTGAAAGCATGTATATGATGCTTAAGCACGCCTTCGAAGTTGAAGAAGCACAACGCGTTGAATTTACATGTGATTCGCATAATATTCATTCCAAATTGGCTTTATTGAAAATTGGAGCCACGATTGAGGGCATGGTACGTAAAAATCTATTTCGAACTGACAAAAGTGTACGCGATACGGTATTATTTGGGATTATTGACACAGACTGGCCTGAAGTTCGTCAAACACTGCAATCACGCCTCTATCCAGAGAAATACTCTTGCTTACTTAATATATATGATATTAACATTCGCCCATCACGGTTAGATGATCTTGATGCGATTTTAGAAGTTGAAAAAAGCGCGTTTGGTCGAGTATGCATTTTTGATAACGTTAGACAATATTTTGACGTTTTTAGAGATTTATTATTCGTAGCTGAAATACAAGAATCTAAAGTTATAGGATATGCTTTAGCAGGTATAGCGACATATGATGTTAACATAGCATGGATATTAAGTGTGGGTGTAAAGCGCGATTATCAGAGAAAAGGAATAGGAAAGAATTTAATGGATGCTATCCAAATGCAGCTCTGTTCTCGTAATTGCCGAGAAATACAACTTAGAGTATATTCTGATAAGGACTATGTTATACATTTTTATGAAAAGATAGGATACACAAAAAAGGGGAGGTTTTCTGATTGCTCTGGTAACGGTAATATTATGCAACTTTTATTATAACCCACGACACTACGGAGACGGCCTCGGCCAACTCGGAAAACGATCTCGTTCTGGAGCCGCTTGAGAGGCCCATTTTGCACCGCAAACTCGTACTACGTGGACAGTAGGTGCACCCTGGGGGATAGAAGTGCACGAGGCGGTTTTCTCTTCCCTGCTTACTTGCAGGTGCTACACTGTTCTCATTCATCGGGAACCTTCACCTTTCCTTGTGAATGTCTGCACAGGCGCTCGAATCGCTTGCGCAGGCGCTACAACGATTACCAGGAGGTGACACGTTCGACGACCTGCGCCGCCCGCACCTCTACCAGCCCGTTACCATTCCCGGAATTGACCACATAGACGAAGCCCCGGCCATGACAGGACCGATACGACCAGATGACCTCGCCCGATGTGCCAGGAACCGTGACCGTCGAACTTATGGGATAGTCGCCGGCGCGAAAACTGCCATAGGCCGACTCATATTGACGTCGCAATTCGGGATCCACATTCTCTAATCTAGTTATGCCTTTTGATCCTTCTTCTCTGGCTCTGCCAGCAGGTCCAGCGCAAAGAAGAGCGCTTGCAGATGTTGATCGTTACACATGCCCAGCAGCTTCTGAATGATCACCACTTTGGAGTAGCCGCCCATTTTCTCCAGATTACTCAGAATGCGCCCGGATGTCAGATGGATGATGTTTTTGCGTTGCTCTTCGCTCATGCTATTGCTCCTCTCGCTCGTTCAATTTCATCCAACGCGCTATGCCGTATGTTCCGAAACGATCATAAGAAGACAATAATAAAAATATCTGCATCAGTATGCCTCTTTGATGCTATAATGGAACAGCTTCCCAGAAGTGCAGGGTACGCAGAGGAGAGACAGCAATGTCAGAGGTTCCAACATCCGTTGAGGTATTTTGCTCGTATGCTCACGAAGATGAGGTCTGGCTGCGCAAACTGGAGACGCATCTGAGTCTGCTCAGGCGGCAAGGGCTACTCTCGCTGTGGCATGATCGGCTCATTGTTCCTGGTACCAATTGGGCACAGGCGATCGACGTCCACCTGGAAACGGCCTCGGTCATTCTGCTGTTGGTGAGTGACTATTTCTTCGCCTCTGACTACTGCATTGGCACCGAGATGAAGCGTGCGCTCAAGCGGCAAGAGGACGGCTCTGCGGTTGTGATCCCGATCTTGATCAGCGAGACCAATTGGCGCGACGCACCCTTTGTGCACTTGCAAGCCTTGCCCACCGACGCCAAACCACTGACTACCTGGCCAGACGAAGAGACCGCCCTGATTGATGTCGCCGCTGGCATCCGTCGTGCGGTTGAGACCCTCCCACTCCTGGCGGCCAGTGCTCCTCGGGCCGCACTCCCGCCCATCTGGAACATCCCCTACCCACGCAATCCCTTCTTCCTGGGACGTGAGACCGAACTGGCACAGGTCCGTTCTCACCTGCAAAGAGATCAGACAACCGCACTCTCCCAACCACAGGCTATTAGTGGATTGGGCGGCGTCGGCAAGACACAAATCGCCGTAGAATATGCGTATCGATATCACCAGGATTACCAAGCAATCCTCTGGTTATCTGCTGATACCCGCGAAGCATTGATCTCCGGGTATATTGCTAACGCACACTTGCTCAATCTTCCCCAGAAAGACGAGCAAGATCAGACCAAGATTGTCCAGGCTTTTCTGCGATGGCTTACCATCTCTACTGATTGGCTTCTCATCCTTGATAACGCTGATGAACTTATGTTGGTGCGCGAGTTCCTTCCCCCGGGGTTCAGTGGTCACCTTCTGCTCACCACGCGTGCTCAAGTAATAGGCCGATTAGCTCAGCGTATTGAAGTAAACATGATGGATCCGGACGTCGGAATATTGTTGCTATTGCGCCGCGCTGGCTTGGTGGCGCATGATGCTCTCTTGGAGGAAGCCTCGCCCTCCGATTGTGCTACGGCAAGAGAGATCACTAAAGAATTGGGTGGGCTGCCACTGGCTCTCGATCAGGCTGGAGCATATATCGAAGAGACATCATGCAGTCTAGCCGACTATCTGAGCCTCTATCGTACACGAAGAGCTGAACTCCTTAGCAGGCGTGGGGGTTACGTTGACGACCATCCAGAACCAGTAGCCGCTACTTGGTCTCTCTCTTTTCAGAAGGTGGAACAGAAGAGTCCTATAGCTGCAGATCTGCTGCGACTGTGTGCATTTCTCTTCCCTGATGTGATTCCCGAAAAGATTATTACCAAAGGTGCAGTTTGTCTGGGTCCTTATCTCTCGATAATTGCAAGCGACCTACTATACTTTAACGATGCTATCCTTATCCTGAGGAACTATTCGCTAATTCAGCGCGATAGTAGCATACTTAGGATACATCGATTAGTCCAGGTAGTGCTCAGAGATGCAATGGATGACCACAAGCAGCAGGAATGGATTTTGAGAATAGCTAAAGCTATCAGTGATACTTTCCCAGACATGACGAGTCCTGAAAACTGGCAACTCTGCGAACAATATCTACCTAATATGCTTATCTGCATAGAACAGGCGAAAAATGAATATATCGATATGTTGAATATAGCAAAGTTGCATAGTCAGGCAGGCGTTTATCTGCATGCGCGTGGCCAGTATTCTGAAGCAGGGCTGCACCTAGAGAAAGCACTGAAAATTAGAGAAGAACAACTTGGATTGAATCACCAAGAGACGGCTTCGAGCCTGAACGATTTGGGAGGTTTCTATCGGACACAGGCGCGATATAGAGAAGCAGAGCTGTCACTCCTACAGGCATTGCAAATTAGAGAGCAACTCTTGGGGCCAAATGATCTGGACGTGGCACAAAGTTTACACATTCTGGGGGAACTCTATCGAGCACAAAGCAGGTACGAAGAAGCGGAGCCACTACTACAACGAGCATTACAGATTAGAGAGCAGAAGCTGGATCCATGGCATCCGGATCTAGCAAGCAGTTTGGTTGTTCTAGCGTTGCTCTATCGTACATCAGGGGAATATCGGAGAGCAGAGCCTTTGCAGCAGCGAGCACTGTGGATCAGAGAGCAGAAGTTAGGGTTAGATCATCCAGAAACAGCCTTGAGCTTAAACATCTTGGGAGGACTTTATCAGGCTCTAGGGGAATATGATAAAGCGGAGTTACCATTAAAGCAAGCATTACAGATCAGAGAGCAGAAGTTAGGACTGGATCATCCACATATGGCACAAAGTCTATATGCTCTAGGAGGGTTTTTCCGTGCATTGGGAAGATATAAGGAGGCGGAACCATTACTACAACGAGCGTTACAGATCAGAGAGCAGAAGTTAGGCCTAAATCATCCAGAAACAGCACAGAGCCTGAATAGCGTAGCAAAACTCTATGATGGGCAGGGAAAGTATGAAGCAGCAGAGCAACTTTATCGACGATCGTTGGAGATAAGAGAGCAGAACTCCGGACCCGAAAGTTGGGATATGGCACAAGGTCTTAATAGTCTAGCAACTTTCTATGTTGATCAAAGAAGGTATAAAGAGGCAGAATCAATGTATCGACGAGCCTTGCAGATCTGGAAGAAAACAATGGGGGCGAAGTACTCAGACGTAGGCCAAAGCTTAGGTACTCAAGCCTTACAGATTTTGGAGAGAGTGCTAGGGCTACATCCAGATGTAGCAAGAAGTCTGAGTAATTTAGCAGTACTTTATCAAATACAAAATGAAGATGAGGAGGCAGAACCACTGTTGCTACGAGCGTTGCAAATTAGAGAGCAAGTGTTTGGAAGGATTGGAGTAGAATACCCAGACATTGTCCAAAGCCTTAATAACTTGGCAGAGCTATATCGTTCTCAAGGGAGATATGGAGAAGCCGAACCATTGTTGAAGCGTGTCCTTGCGATCGGTATGCGCGTCTTGAGTCAGGAACATCCTCATACACAAACAGCACAAAGAAATTATGCTACCCTCTTGCAGACGATGGGACTTGACGACGAGGCGAAGGAGAAATCAGCCCGAAATGAGTTCGCAGGAGCTGATTGAATTATCCACCATATCCCGTGGCAGCACCAGTTTTCTGGAGTTAGACCACTGCCTGTTCTAACATAAGAATAGTGCCTTTGCTCGCATTGATTTCTACTGCAACCCCTACTGGTAGCGTAAACTGATCGGGTATATGACCGATGAGTGCGCCATGCCAGGCGGGGATGCCTAGGGGACGGAGATGATCGGAGAGCACCTCCATAAGAGTGAAAGAGCGAGATAGGTCTTTGGAGTTGCAGTCGGTGCAATGTCCAAAGATAAAACCATTAATTTGATCGAGAATACCTGCTAACTTTAATTGCGTGAGCATCCGATCAATACGGTAAATATCTTCTCGAATGTCTTCGAGAAAGAGTATTTTCCCTCTCCAATCTGGTAAAAAATCTGAACCAACCATTGCCGATAGCACCGTCAGGTTTCCGCCGATTAACCTTCCCCTAGCAATTCCGGGGGTAATCGTTGCGATGCCATCCTGAGCAGCGCCAGGCGAAGCAGTCACGGCAGGAGGATTTTGCAACACTGTGGCTTCACCATCAAAGAGTATGCATTTCACATAGTTCAAGGTGCAAGAACCCCAGGTGGATACACCCATAGGACCATGAAAGGTTATCAAACCACTTTTCGCATACAGTGCGGTTAACAGCGAGGTGATATCGCTATAGCCCAATACTACTTTGGGATGCTTTCGTATCAGTTCATAGTCGAGCAAAGGAAGGATACGATTACATCCCCAGCCACCACGCATCGCCAGGATACCCTTAATCATAGGGTCAGCAAACATGGTGTTGACATCAGCAGCCCGGTCTTCGTCTTTCCCCGCGAGATAGCCATGACGATCCAACAGGTGCATGCCTGTCTTAACATTCAATCCTATCGTCGCCAATTGTTTGATGAAAACCTCCACGCTTTCCACATCAGGGATAGCACCAGCCGGACAAATCAGGCCGATAGTATCGTTGGCCCTTAGACGAGCCGGTTTCCGTAAAAAGGTATCTCGTGAGTCACCACGCTCCATCATTATCTCCTTCGTTTTCTGGTTTTGGACCTGTATCCTTGCCAGGGTTTCTCAAAAGTCGAGGACCCAGGTCAGAACCTCATCAGGATGAGAGGCGAAACGCCGATATTGGCGAATGAAGGGACTCCCAATATTGATGCAAAAAACCTCAATCCAAATAGGAGACCATTCCAGAACGGGGGCAAAGAGGCTGCTTGATGAAATGGCACGAACTGCCCTGTTTGAGCGAACCGTCGGACAGGAATCCTCTTCTCAGCAAGCGTTCCGTTTGGCCCCATTCTGGAATGGTCTCGGCTCTTGTCCGTATCCAGCAAGGCTCAAGGCATGATCCAGGTCATTCGCCTGCTCCGTGCCAATGAGGCGAAATACCTTCTCTTCTACCTCACCCCATGCCCCGCGATCAAACTTCCAGGCCCTCTCTTCTCCTTGTGTTTCTCCTTTGCGGAAACGCCCCAGCCTGTTGAAAAACTCTATTGCGGAGCTTTACTGAGAAGAAAAACATCAAAAATCTCTCTCACAGGCCCAATACTAACATCGATGAAAAGTACCAATAAAACGGCAAATCATTCTGGCAAAGGGCACACCTTGCTTGCTCAACCTGCATGTCAACGCTCGTCCTTCGTGTGAACTACCAATTCGGAGAAAGTACCACTCAGTTTCGCTACTTCTACCGAGATCAGTAGGACCGCCATACCATTTCACGGCGGCTCGGCCAAGGTGTGCCACTGCGGTGCATCTCCATGTACGCGTTATAATTGAATGCAGGGTGATTCGCATCACCTTTCATGAAAATTGTCGCTGCTTGCAAACCATAATTGAACAGATTATCCTTGTCCTGCTGGGTTAAAGCGAAGTTGGTCGACTGAATGGCATGCGCGTCGATGAAGATCGTGCGGATGTAGTCGGCGTTTTTCAGATAATACCTATCGGGGGCTTCATTCGCCGTCCAGAACAAGGCAAGCAATTCCGAGATGGGCCCAGCGATCATATGCTCCACTGCCGCCATCTTGATGTGATTCTCTGGATCGTCCATAGAGAGCTTGAATCCTAAGGTGGGCCGCACTGGCTCTTTTTCTTTGGGATCAAACAAGTCCACTGGGAAGTTACTAAGCAAGCCACCGTCCACGATCAGGCACTCTTTATGGCCCTCCTTCTCTTTGAGCTTGATCGGCTGAAAGAAGAAAGGAATGCTCATACTCATACGAACTGCCTGTGCCACTTCCAGGTTCTCAGGCTTCATCGTATTTCCATGCTCATCCTCGTAATCCGCGATATCCTGAGGAAGAGTCAGCCTGCATCCACGGCTGATGTCGGCGGCAACCATCTGTAGCTTGTAACGGTAGCGGTCTTTTTCTCCCTCTGTCAGGCCTTGAAGTTCCTCTTCAGGCCTTCTGAAGCTACGGAAAGTAGATACTCCTCGTTCCGCCAAGTACTCACGCATTGTCTTCAGAAAAAAGTCTCCCTTGTAGAGACCCATCTTGGATAGCTCATCAAGAATAGGACCGACAAAGGGAATTTTCTCGATGAGGGACCCATCTTCGATCTTGTTGAAATCGAGTGCATTGATTTTTTGCTTCACACCGGCTGCATCATAGCCGGCAGCGAGCAGAGCTGCCACGATAGCCCCTGCGGAGGTACCAGCGTGATAGATAATTTCGTAGTCGTTCTCAATCGCCGAAACCGCCCCAACGAGGGCGATTCCCTTGACTCCACCACCCTCAAACACTGCATCGATAGGTTTCCTTTCCATGATCATTTCTCCTTCTCAAAATGGGCAGAACGGCGCTCTTCCTCCCAACCAGATGCCACCACGGATGTGTCAGAACTGAGACTACAGGATGGAAATCGCGGCTGTCAAGAGACTGCCGGCGAGTCCCAGGGCAATCGCATCTAATTTTGGGAACTGGCTCTACAAGCCATGTTATAGCAAGCCAATTTTTAAAGCTCTGCTGTATAGATGCGCTCTACAGGCCGCTTGAAAATTTAGATGCGATTGCCCTGCGGCGAGTCCTCCCAATCGTATGACTCTCAGGGAGAGCATTCAAAAATGGGTGTTGAGAGACCATCTCAATACTCTCCGATCACCACAGAAAACGATGAGCCAGATACAACGCGTTTCATAGTATCCCTCAGGTATGTTGCTTTTTCAGCAGAGAATAACGGATCGATCAGCACCCGAAATTGAATGGTCTCCCTGTGAACGCACGTCATCAGACACCGTGACTTCCATAAAAGACCTCCTCTCCTGGGCGCTTGGTCACCCCATGCCCAAAAAGAAGCGTATGTATACTTCTTTTTGTGACAGAGCACCTTGGCCTCTGAGGGCAGGCGGAGGCCAAATATCGGTGGTTACTTGCATCCTATCCTCATCCTGTCCATTCATACTGTCGTCATAAGTATAAAGCATACACACGCATTTTACAAGTAAGCGCTCTATGTATCCAGTTGACGTTTAGACTACCTAATTTTTGCCCAAATTAGTGACATGGTGATTGGGACGCGGTGAAAAGCGGCTTCTACAACACCAGCGAGAACCTCTTGAGAGGAGGTTGACTCTCGTCACTCACGATCCTGCTCACAGGATTGAGCTTTCAAGCCATCTGAATAGCTTGTCGCTAATTTGGGCGAAATTTGGGTAGACTAACGACCCTTACCAGAACGTCGCAAGAAGTTCCGTGAAAAGAGCCAGAACGGATGAAAAAGTCAGCAAAAGCGGTAGATTGGGACCAGTGGAGGCAATTTTGGCGTCTTGCGAACGACCGAAAACCGCTTTGCCTTGCCAATCTTGACCCCAGAACTACGGCCTTTGGATTTTCCGCGCGGCTGTGGTGGTCGGGCAGGGGTGCCCAAACGTGGCAACAATTTGTGCATCCCGCGTCGCACCTGTTGCGGAGTCGACAGGCGGTGCTTGTTTTCCCACGGACGCAATTCGGGTTCCACCAGATCGCGAGCCAGCACCAGATGATTATGCACCATAGCGACAATGTGGCTCCAGCGCTCAAACTGCTCTGGGGTCCGCAAGCGCGGTTGCTCCCACATCAGTGCCTGTTTGTCAAAGCGATAGCCATGCTCTTGCCCAAAGCGCAACACATAGCCCAAGGCGATCTGAGCGAGATCGGCCGAAGAGTCACCGAGCCACACGAACCAACTCACGCGAGGATCACGCTCCTTGTTGGTCGCATGAGGTCGCACCACACGCAGAACCGTGACCTGCAACCAGCGAGCATGTTTGACATGCATGCGCTTCCACCAGGTGACTTCCACCGGACGACCTTTCTCATCGGTACCACTCCACGTGCCATCTGGCTCGCCATGCGTCGCCGCATCCTTCGGTTGCAGTTTGGCTCCATCTTTGCGTGGAGCCCCTTTCTTGCCCGTTGGGGCAGGTGCCACACGGTAGAAGCAGCGATTGCAAATGATCCGGCCCAACACCCCAATGCCCAACCCGCTACAACGACACCACAACCAGGTGGCATCGTAGCCCCGGTCCAGCGCCACCAGCGAGTTGGCTGGGGCGTAGGGAAGCAAGCGCATCAGTTGTGTGTAAGCCACTTCAATCGCCGTTGTCCCCGATGCCACCCGTTGTTGATCCAGGATGTACGTCCAACTACTGGGGGGGATTGCCAGAGCGACCAGGGTCGAAAATTGCCACCCAAACGTGACCGGTTTCTTGCATTCAGGCAGGTTATGCACGTGTTGCGCGGTTCGATCTGCCGAAGTGACCGCATCTGGACGCGCAATACTACTGGCATCGATTCCGATCCAGAACCATTTCCCCGCAGTAGGCTTGGGCAGGTAGCGCGCAAAAATGGCTCGCAGGTGCTTTTCATCGATGCGCCCATCTTCGAACGCTTCATACAAACTTGGCCATTTGCGCTCAAACCACAACGATTGCGAGACTTCCGGGAACGATGTGGCCTGCGTTTCGGTCATCAAGGCATCTATGGTATTGAACAGGGCATCCTTCGCTCGTGGAAAACAGTCATAGAGATCGTGACGAAATTGTCTCAATGTGTTAATGTCTTTCAAACAAGTAAACTTCCTTTGCTTTTTTCTTATCGGAACTTTACTTGATGAGGCCGCCCTCCGCAAGGTGGGGGGCCTTTTGTCTGAGATAGTCTAAACGTCAAATCCAGGGCTTTTTAGTTTACCCGATAGTCCCGAAAAAGGAAAAAAGAAGGCCATTCCTTGCTAGAATAGGAAAATCTTAAACTACCTATGAAGGCAGGGAATAGCTGAAGTGTACCTTACCATATTTGAGCAAGTTGAGCAAGTTGAGCAAGAGGCATTAGCAGTAGATGCAGCATCATTTATCGAGCATTTGAGCAAGTGAAATACGGGCGAAAAAACAAAGGGAAGCGTTATCCTTTAGCACTGCTCTTAACACTGATACTGCTAGGAAAAATGGCAGGAGAAACGAAACTTGATGGAATCGTTGATTGGATAAATGAGAGGCAAAAAGAGATCAAGAAGCTTTTGAACTGGCCCAAAAGTTTTCCAGTGAGCAAGACCTATACGGATGCGTTAGCCAGGTGTGATCATCATGAGGTAGCGAAGGCGATAGCACAGGTGTTGGTGAAGGCAAGAGGAGTAGAGCAGTGTGAGGATGAGCCAAGTCGATTATTGGCACAAAAAGAGCCAAACAATGATTCGCTCATTCATACGGCAGTCGATGGCAAAACCCTGCGCGGGACCTTAAAACATGACAGAGACGATCAGCCGCCCGTGCATCTTTTGTCATTTTATGAGTGTGAAAGTGGCATCGTGCTCGATCAATTGCTCGTCAACAAGAAAAACAATGAGGAGTCTGCGCGGCCTTGCCATCTTCCATCCTGTATTGGTAAAAGGACGGATCATCAGTGCTGATGCGATATTCAGCTGTAGAGCATGGTGTGCGGCTGTTCACGTCTATGGAGGATATTACCTTATCCCATAAAAGACAATAATCCAGCCGTTCTTCGTGATCTGTGTGAATTTTTTGAAGATGAAGGGATTGATCGGAAAGAATTTCAATACCATAAGAAGACGAATAAAGGGCATGGAAGGTTAGAAGTGCGGGAAATTTGGACGAGTACACAGATGACCACATGGTTCGAGAAAGAGTGGGCCGGTATTGCACAAGTGTTTATGATACGCAAAAGTGTGAAAAAAAGGAGAAGAGTGGATAAAGGTTAGCTATGGGATAACGGATTTACCAAGAAAAAAAGCTGATGCTAAGCGAATCCTGGAATTAAAGAGAAAGCATTGGTGGATTGAGAATCGTTTGCATTATCGGCGTGATGTGACGTTAGGAGAAGATGCTTCTCAGGTCCGCTCTCGTGGTGCTCCAGAAGTAGTAGCCGCGCTCAAGGGGGGAATACTTGCAATAATGGATTTTATGGAAGTGAAAAATGTTGCCAAACAAATGAGGCATTTTTGTGCACAACCGCGAGAAGCACTACGATGGTTGCTCGGCACGCTATCGAGGCAGAACGGGTAAACTAAAAAGCCCTGTCAGGGAGTGTCGGTATTTGCCGGAGGGACCGTGCGGAGCAGGAACGCCACCGCATTCGTGGCGGTGGCGTTCCTGCTCCGCACGTACCGCATCGGGAGTGATATCGTTGCTGACTACGAGCGCATTGATGACTTCGTAGAGATCGGCCAGCTCAGTGATGAGCTGCTACGTATCAGGAGTCGTGGCGGCTTCCCGGGCCTCCTCGACAAGTTTGTCGCGCAGGGCCTGCTGGTATTCTTGCTCGCTCATAATAGTGATAGCATAAGTATATCCTGCCCTCGTGAGGATTTCAGGGATGCGGTCGCGTACGAGTTTGTTGTATGCTTGCTGCATAGTTGGAGCCTCCTTTATCTAACCAGAACGTATTGCATGCTGCCAACCTGCTTTATCATACCTTTCAGCTCGACAAAGCATCGTTTTTGGCAAACGAAACAGGTACATTGCTCACCTGGCGCTCTCAAGTTTCCACACCTGCGCGCTGCTGAACACTACTTCTGTGGAGGAACTCGTAGAATTCTCAGCGAGGACACCGATCTCACCAGACTGATAGGTCGTATCACTTGCTCGGTTGAGATAGTGATGGTTCATGTAGAGATAGATGTTACTCCCATCGGCCACGATAGCAATCAGGTTGGTTTGATTCAGACCAGTCTTGATGACTGAAGAAGACCCGTTGAGTAAATTCTCCCGTTTGCCCTTTCCCCGCCAGAGTTGGAGATCGTAGGCTCCATATTGGTCAATCGTGAAGCTATATCCTTTTTCGTTCGAATCATCGAAACGGAAGAGAATTCCTCCATTATCTCCTCTGGCAATCGTCATCTGGATCTGATAGGTAAAATCGGAAAAGTTGGTAGTAGAATAGGCAGGACACTCCACATAATCCGGTTTCACTTGTAGGCTAGCGTGATAGGCTCCTTTCATGAACGTACAGCTATACGTTGGGGGATGCTCCTCATCCCAATCGTTGAGGCTATTGCTACTTAACGGGTCATGGAGAGTTGGGGTGCTCGCCGTGATCTGATCGTAGAGTTTTTGAGGATCAATTGGAGTTAGTGTAGGAGAGAAGGTAGGGCCAGGGCTGGTGAAGGTGACTGGGGTGGGAGTAGTCTGCCCACTTCCTGTCTTCAAGAGGGCTGGCCCCAGGATACCTGTAATAATGGTAGCTGCTATTGTGGTTATGGCGCCAATGAGAGCTATCAGCACTTCCTTGCTCATGGTGCGTGACCGACGATGTCGTTTTTGGGAGCGCGATTGTGCTTGCTGGCTCCCTTGCGATTGAGCAGGGGGTAGTTGTTCAGAAGATGGTTGCTGACTCACAGGTACGATCCTCCCAGGCATGCGTTGTCACTTTCTCTGGCGTTAGCGTCTATCAAATGTTCTTCATATCAGGTGATTCGACGCCGGAGTGAAAAGGGTACTTATTAGAAACAACTACTCTTTCTATACGATGGCAAGAGGTATTTGGGGCATAGTGTGATTTGCAGAATATCATGGACATCAGCATAGTAGTAACTCTTCAGTATCCCCTGTTCTGACTCCTCGTGGCTCCGCGCGCTGCGCGGCTCGTAGGATGCAATGGGTGGTGGCTGCGGCGGCCCCGGGGCCGCCGCAGCCACCACCCAAAAAAAACCGTCAGGGCAAAGAACGCGGGGGAGCAGCGGCAGCCCAGCGCTGCTCAAGCGAAGCGAGATAGGCCTCGCGCTTGTGACGGAACCGAAAGCGTGTCAGTTGCTCCCGCTGTGCGGTGGTAGCCTCGCGACG